>Ga0181536_10004156_pt1 | contig 15446 bp, 11 predicted proteins | sample PEATcosm2014_Bin_41_FD_121105 | JGI IMG/M metagenome (GOLD analysis project Ga0181536, IMG submission 121105) | Peatland microbial communities from MTU Mesocosm Facility, Houghton, MI, USA - PEATcosm2014_Bin17_60_metaG | ecosystem: Environmental > Terrestrial > Soil > Wetlands > Peat | place... | reverse complement strand
CATCCCCTCGGCCGCCACCAAGAGACGCGGATGCGCCTTGAATTGCCGATTGGCGGTGAACGGCATCCAATAGGCTTCGAGATTGTTCGGCATGGCCACCGCCGCTTTACCCGGCCCTCTGTCATCCATCATCGCTGCCATCCGCTCGTTTGCTGCCGCAAGCCTAACACGCCTTAAGGCGTGACGGCAGAGGACTCGACCGGCGCCTTGGCGTCGAGCGCGCGCACCACTTCATCGGCAAGAACAAGCGAGGCGGTGAGGCCCGGCGATTCGATGCCATAGAGGTTGACGAGTCCGGGCACGCCATGCCGCGCCGGACCCTGCACCAGGAAATCGGCGGCGGGCTCACCGGGGCCGCTGATCTTGGGCCTGATGCCGGCATAGCCCGGTTGCAGCGCGCCATCCTTGAGCGCCGGCCAATAGCGGCGGATGGCGGCATAGAAGCGGTCGCCGCGCTTTGGCTCGACGGTGTAGTCGATGCCGTCGATCCATTCGGTGTCGGGGCCGAAGCGCGCCTGCCCCGCGAGGTCGAGCGTCAAATGCACGCCCAGCCCCGCCGCCTCCGGCACGGGATAGACGAGATGCTGGAACGGCGCGCGGCCCGAGAGCGTGAAATAGACGCCGCGGCAGAAATAGGCGGGCGGGATGGTGTGCTCGGGAACGCCTGCGATCGAGCGCGCCAATGCCGGCGCCTCGAGGCCGGCGCTGTTGACGAGCAGCGCGCAGTCGAGCGTCATCGGCTCGGCGCCGCCGACCGCTAGGGTGAAACCGTGCCGCGCGACCCGGCCGCCCAGGACCGGCGCGCGCAGCACGACGACCGCGCCCGCCGCCGTGGCATCGGCCTCATAGGCGAGCATCAGCGCATGGCTGTCGATGATGCCGGTCGCCGGCGACAAGAAGGCGGCGAGGCAGGCGAGATTGGGCTCGAGCGCCCGCGCCTCCGCGCCCTTGAGCCAAGCGAGATCCTCGACCCCGTTGGCGCTCGCTTTCGCCATGACTACGCCGAGCGCGGAGATCTCTTCTTCGGTGACCGCGACGATCAGCTTGCCGATGCGGCGATGCGGCACGCCGCGCTCCGCGCAATACGCATAGAGCCGCTTGCGCCCGGCGACGCAGGCGCGCGCCTTGAGGCTGCCTTGCGGATAATAGAGTCCGGCATGGATCACTTCGCTGTTGCGCGACGAGGTATGGGAGCCGATCCAGCGCTCCTTCTCGAGCAGCAGCACGTCGCGGCCGGCCAAAGCCAAGGCCCGCGCCACCGCCAGTCCGATGACGCCGCCGCCCACTACCACGCATTCGACCGTTTCGGTCATTCACCGTTTCCCCTGCCGGCGCGCAATCCTCCCCGATCATGCGGCGCGAGACAAGCGCCGGGGTTGCCAGGGTTGCGCAGTTGCGCCAAATTCCGGAACGCTATGAAAGCGGCCGAGCACATCCTGGTCGTGGACGATGAGCAGGAGATCTGCGACGTCGTCCAGCAATGCCTCGCCGATGAGGGCTACCAGATCAGCGTCGCCAATGACGGCCCCGGCATGTGGCGGGTGATGTCGCAAAACCCGGCCGATCTCGTGATTCTCGATCTCATGCTGCCTGGCGAGGACGGGCTGACCTTGACGCGGCAATTGCGCGAGCAGTCGAATGTCGGGATCATCATCGTGACCGGGCGCGGCGAGACCGTCGACCGGATCATCCGGCTCGAGATGGGCGCCGATGATTACCTGCCGAAGCCGTTTCATCTGCGCGAACTTCTGGCGCGGGCCAAGAGCGTGCTGCGCCGCGCCTCGGACCGCGCCGAGGCCAAGCCGGCGCCGTCGGCCGGGCGGACGAAGGCGCGTTTCGCCGGCTGGCACCTCGATCTCGCGACGCGCGAGCTCTTCTCGCCGCAGGGCGTCGAGGTTCGTCTCACCACCGGCGAGTTCGAGCTGCTGGCCGCCTTCGTCAACAACTCGAACCAGGTGATGAGCCGCGACCGGCTGCTCGACTTGGCGCGCAACCGCGAGGGCGGACCGCTCGACCGCACCATCGACGTGCAGGTCGGACGGCTGCGCCGCAAGCTCGAGATCGATCCGGTGAAGCCCACTCTCATCAAGACGGTGCGCGGCGCCGGCTATATCTTCACGCCGCCTGTCGAAGACCTTTGATCCTCAAGCCGCGGTTGCGCGGCGGTCAAGGAAGCCATGGTCGCATCGCCACATTCGGACGGCGGCCGCAGCGCGCGGCGCGAAGCCTTCTATCCCTATCTGCTGCTCGCGCTCTGCATGCTCTTCTGGTCCGGGAATTGGATCATCGGCCGCGCCGTCCGCGACACCATCCCGCCGGTGGCGCTGACGTTTTGGCGCTGGGTCGTGGCGGCGCTGGTCTTGGCGCCCTTCGCCTTGCCGCGGCTCAAGGGCAAGGGCGGGGCGATTCGGCGCGGCTGGGCCCTGCTTTTCCTGCTCGGCTTCATCGGCGCCGGCTTGTTCCAATTGATGATCTATCTGGGAGTGCGCTACACCGAGGCGGTCAACGCCACGCTGATGAACGCAGCCGCGCCGCTCTTCATCATCGCGGTGGCCTGGCTCATGGAGCGGGAGCGGGTGACGTGGCGCCAGCTCACCGGCATGATCGTGTCGTTCTGCGGCATCATCGTCATTCTGAACCGCGGCGACTTCACTCAGCTCGCGCGCTTCCACTTCAACCCGGGCGACCTCATGATTCTGGGCGCGATGCCGATCTGGGGCGTCTATGCCGTGCTGCTGCCGCGCCGGCCGCCGGAAATCGAATCGCTCGGCTTCATCTTCATCATCGCGGTGGTCGGGATCGTCGTCCTCGCGCCGGCCTATCTCGTCGAGAGCGCATTCGTGCGCGCGCCGCCACCGAGCTGGGCGATGGTCGGCACCGCCGCCTACACGGGCTGCGTCGCCTCGGTCTTGGCATATATCTGCTGGAACCGCGGCGTCGAGCTGGTCGGGCCGAACCGCGCCGGCTTCACTATGCAGCTGATGCCGGCCTTCACCACCATTCTCGCCGTCGTCATCCTCGGCGAAAAGGTGCATCTCTTCCACGCCGTCGGCATCGCCACGATTCTCTTCGGCGTGTGGCTTGCGACCAGCGCCAAGGGACCGGCGCCGCGGCTCACGGCAGAATTGCGAAGACCCGCGCCGGAAAGCCGGATCCGTCCTTGATGTCGGGCCAGGAGCCCGCGATCAAGGCGCCTTGCCGTAACCGCCGCCGCCCGGCGTCTCGATGACGAAGACATCGCCGGTCTCGACTGCGACCGCATGCGTGGCGCCGAAACGCTCGATGCCGCCGTCGGCGCGCTCGACCCAGTTGCGCCCAGGCGCGCCCGGCTCGCCGCCGGCAAGGCCAAAGGGAGGCACGCGCCGGCGGTTCGACAGGATGGCCGCGGTCATCGCCTCGCGGAAGCGGATGCGCCGGATGACGCCGGCGCCGCCATGCCAGCGCCCGCGCCCGCCCGAGCCGCGGCGTATGGCGAAGCTCTCGAGCAGCACGGGGAAGCGCCATTCCAGCACCTCGGGATCGGTCAGCCGCGTGTTCGTCATGTTGGTGTGCACGGCATCGGTGCCGTCGAAGCCGGGCCCCGCGCCCGAGCCGCCGCAGATCGTCTCGTAATATTGGCTGCGCGCGTTGCCGAAGGTGAAGTTGTTCATCGTCCCCTGCGCCGCCGCCATCACGCCCAAGGCGCCGTAGAGCGCGTCGGTGATGCATTGCGAGGTCTCGACATTGCCCGCTACCACCGCCGCCGGAAAGCGCGGGCTCAGCATCGAGCGCTCGGGGATGATGATGTCGAGCGGCTCGAAGCAGCCGCCATTCAAGGGAATCTCGTCCTCGACCAGGGTGCGGAAGACATAGAGCACCGCCGATCTGCACACCGCGGTCGGCGCGTTGAAATTGCTCGGGCGCTCGGGGCTGGTGCCGGTGAAGTCGATGGTGGCGCGGCGCTGCGCCTTGTCGATCGCGATGCGGACGCGGATGACGGCGCCGTCATCCATCTCGTAGGCGAAGCTGCCGTCGCCAAGCCGGTCGATGGCGCGGCGCACCTGCTCGGCGGCATTGTCCTGGACGTGCCGCATATAGGCCGCGACGGCGGGCAGCCCGAATTGCCGCACCATGCGGTTGAGCTCTTCCTTGCCCTTGACGCAAGCCGCCACCTGGGCCTTGAGGTCGGCCACGTTCTGCGCTGGGTTGCGCGAGGGGTAGGGGCCGCTCAGGAGCAGCGCCACGGTCTCGGCCTCGCGGAAGCGGCCGGCATCGACGAGCAGGAAATCGTCGATCAGCACGCCCTCTTCCTCGACGCTGCGGCTTTCGGGCGGCATCGAGCCGGGCGTGATCCCGCCGATATCCGCATGATGGCCGCGCGCCGCGACATAGAAGAGAACGGGACCGGCGCCCGCTTCGTCTTCCTCGGCGAAGACCGGCATGATGACGGTGACGTCGGGAAGGTGCGTGCCGCCATTGTAAGGCGCGTTCAGCACATAGACGTCGCCGGGCTTCATGCCGCGCCCATCCGCGCCTTGGCCGCGCGTGCGGATGACGGTCTCGACGCTCTCGCCCATCGAGCCCAGATGCACCGGAATGTGCGGCGCATTGGCGATGAGCGATCCGGTGCGGTCGAAGAGCGCGCAGGAGAAGTCGAGCCGCTCCTTGATGTTGACGGAATAGGCGGTGTTCTGCAGCGCGACGCCCATCTGCTCGGCGATCGCCATGAAGAGGTTGTTGAAGACTTCGAGCATCACCGGATCGACCGCGGTGCCGATTGCGGTGCGGCCGGGCAGAGGGACGACGCGCTCCAATACGAGATAGCGCCGCCGGTCGAGAAGCGCGCGCCAGCCGGGCTCGACCACCGTCGTCGCAGTCTGCTCGCGGATGATGGCGGGGCCATCGATCTCTTGTCCCGGCACCAGTGAGTCGCGGTCGAAGACCGGAGCCCGGTGCTGGGCGCCGGTGGTGAAGAGCACGACATACGCCAAAGGGGCGGGCGGGCCCGGCGATGCCGGCGCCGGCGCGATGCGATCCTCGGCCGCGTCCGTCGCACCCACCGCCTCGACCGACACGGCCTCGACGATGAGCGGCTTTTCCGGCATGAAGAAGCCGTAGCGCAGCCGATGCGCCGCGGCGAAGCCCTCGGCGATCGCGTCGCGGGTGCCATAGGGCACGACAAGCGGCACGTCGGTCCCTTCATACTTCACATGCGCCTTGCGCAAGAGCGTGATGCGCTCGGGCGCGATGCCCTGGCTGAGCATCTCCTCGCGGCCCGCCGCGGCGAGACGGTCGAGCGCCTGATCGAGCGTGGGCATCAGCGCGGCATCGAGCCGCGCCTCGATCGCTTGCTCCTTCAAGCTGCGCAGATCGGCGAGACCCATGCCATAGGCCGAGAGCACGCCGGCGAAGGGATGGATATAGACCCGCTTCATGCCGAGCGCATCGGCGACGAGACAGGCATGCTGGCCGCCGGCGCCGCCGAAGCAGCAGAGCGTGTAGCGCGTCACGTCGTAGCCGCGCTCGATCGAGATCTGCTTGATCGCATTCGCCATGTTCTCGACGGCGATCTTGAGGAAACCCTCCGCCACCTCGCGCGGCATGCGGCGGTCGCCGGTCTGCGCCGCGATCGTGCGCGCCAGCGCGGTGAATTTCTCGCTCACCACCGCTCGATCGAGCGGCTGATCGCCGCCGGGTCCAAAGACGCTCGGGAAGAACTCGGGCTGCAGCTTGCCGAGCATGACGTTGCAGTCGGTCACGGTGAGCGGCCCGCCGCGGCGATAGCAGGCGGGGCCGGGATTGGCGCCGGCCGAAGCCGGGCCGACGCGATAGCGCGTGCCGTCGAAGACGCAGATCGAGCCGCCGCCCGCCGCCACCGTGTGGATGTGCATCATCGGCGCGCGCAGCCGCACGCCCGCCACCAAGGTCTCGAAGCTGCGCTCATACTCGCCGGCGTAATGCGACACGTCGGTCGAGGTGCCGCCCATGTCGAAGGCGATGATCTTGTCGAAGCCGCCCATCTCGGCCGTGCGCACCGCGCCGACGATACCGCCCGCCGGTCCCGAAAGAATGGCGTCCTTGCCTTGGAAGCGCCGCGCATCGACCAGGCCGCCATTCGACTGCATGAATAGGAGCCGCGCCGCGCCGAGTTCGGCCGCGATCCGATCGACATAGCGGCGCAGGATCGGCGAGAGATAGGCATCGACCACCGTGGTGTCGCCGCGGCTGATGAGCTTCATCAGCGGGCTGACGCGGTGGCTTGCCGAGATCTGAGTGAAGCCGATGTCGCGGGCGATCTCGGCGACCAGCTTTTCGTGCTCGGGATGGCGGTAGCCGTGCAGCAGCACGATCGCCACGGCGCTTATGCCCGCGGCGAAGGCGGCCGCGAGATCCCGCCGGATCGGAGCCGGGTCGGGCGTCCGCAGAACCTCACCCTCGGCGGTCACGCGCTCATCGACTTCGACGACGCGCTCGTAGAGCTGTTCCGGCAGGACGATATGACGGGCGAAGAGCTTCGGCCGGTTCTGATAGCCGATACGCAGCGCATCGGCGAAGCCCTTGGTGATGACCAAGAGCGTGCGCTCGCCCTTGCGCTCCAAGAGCGCGTTGGTCGCGACCGTCGTCCCCATCTTGACCGCGTCGATGGCGCCGGCGGGCAAGGGCGCGCTCGGCGCCACGCCGAGGATGTCGCGAATAGCGGCGATCGCCGCGTCGTCATAGCGCTCGGGATTGTCGGAAAGCAGCTTGCGGATGATCAGCGCGCCATCGGGCTGCCGCGCCACGACATCGGTAAAGGTGCCGCCGCGGTCGATCCAGAACTGCCAGCCGCGCGTTGCTCGCTCGCCGTCCATCAATGCGAGCCGTGGCCGTGCCCGTGCTCAGGTCCGGGCGCGGCCTCGCCGCCGCCCGGGCCGGGAATAGCAACGAGACAGACCCCGACCAGGATGGTGCCGAGGATGTAGCAGAGAAGTCCGAGACCGAAGGACATGGCAGGCCACGCGTGTTGATCTGGCGGTGGCCGCGACGCTAACACACGCCTCGCCACGAGGCCAGCGGACGCGAGTATCGTCGAGTGATCGAGAACAGCGCTGCCGAGAGCGAAGCCCAGCTGCGGCGCGGGCTGAGGCGCAACCGTCTCCTCGCCACCGGGCTTCTCGGTCTGGCGGCGGCGATCTTCATCGCCACTGCCGCCTGGCCGCTGCCGGGATTCTGGGGCGCGCTCGTCCATGCCGGCGCCGAGGCGGCGGTGGTCGGCGGGCTCGCCGACTGGTTTGCGGTGACGGCGCTGTTCCGTCACCCGCTCGGCCTGCCCATTCCGCGCACCGCGATCATCCCCAAGAGCAAGGACCGCATCGGCGAAGGGCTCGGCCAGTTCGTCGAGCGCAATTTTCTGGCGCCGGAGATTCTCGCGGCCAAGCTTAAGCAATTCGCGCCGGGGCGGCGGCTCGCCGAATGGCTCGAGCGGCCCGAGCATGCGCAACTCGTCGCGGCGCGCGCGAGCGAAGCGCTGCCGCCGATCATCCGCGCGCTTGGCGATCGCGAGCTCCGCGATTTCGCGGCGCGCTCGTTTCACGAGCAGCTTGCCGCCGCCGAGCTGGCGCCGCTCTTGGGCCGGCTCCTCGCGCTCATCACGCAAAGCGGCGCCTTCGACGCCGTCTTCGACCGCGGCCTCGATGCGGCGCAGGACGCGCTGGCGCGCAACGCCGACCAGCTTTACGCGATGGTCGCGGAGCGCAGCCGCTGGTGGATTCCGCGCCGCATCGACCGGCGCATCGCCGAGCAGATCATCGCCGGCATCGAGGAAATTCTCGCCGAGCTTCGCCGCCCCGAAAGCGAGGGCCGCCGGCGTTTCCACGGCGCCCTCGAGACCTTCTCGCACGCGCTAATCCAAGCGCCGGAATGGCGGCAGCGCGTCGCCGAGATCAAGGACCGCCTCCTGCGCCAGCCGGAAGTCCAGATCTGGCTCGGCGAAATGTGGGATGAACTGCGCCGCATCGTGCTCGACGATCTCGCCGCGGCGCAATCGCGCACGCGCGCGGCGCTGGCGGCGGCGTTCCTCTCGCTCGGACGCACGCTCGCGCTCGATGCGGCGATGCAGGAGCGGCTCGACGCCGGCATCGAGCATCTGGCGCTCGCGGTCGTGCCCTGGCGTGGGCAGATCGCGGCACTCATCGCCGAGGTGGTGCGGAATTGGGACGCGCGCACGGTCGCGGCGCGGCTCGAACTCGCGATCGGCAGCGATCTGCAATATATCCGCATGACCGGCACGCTCGTCGGCGCCTGCGTCGGCTGCCTCCTGTTCCTCATCGCGCGCTTCGCCTTCTAGCTGTGCTAGCCTCGCGCCTATGGCGCTTCGCGAACGCCCCTCGCCCAATCACGGCCCGCGCGCCGGCGGGGTCGATATGTTGGTGCTGCATTACACAGGCATGCCGAGCGCGGCTGCGGCGCTCGAGCGGCTGTGCTCGGCGGAAGCGCGGGTGAGCGCGCATTACCTGATCGAGGAGGACGGCACCCTGTGGCGGCTAGTGCCGGAAGAGCGCCGCGCTTGGCATGCGGGGCGGTCCTGGTGGCGCGGGCGCGCGGATGTGAATGACGTCTCGATCGGCATCGAGCTGGTCAATCCCGGCCACGAATTCGGCTATCGCGCCTTTCCCGAGGCGCAGATGGCGGCGCTCGAAGAGCTTTGCCGCGGCATCCTCGCGCGCCATACGATCCCGGCGCGCAATGTCGTCGGCCATTCCGACGTGGCGCCCTTGCGCAAGCAGGACCCGGGCGAACTCTTCGACTGGCCCCGGCTCGCCCGCGCCGGAATCGGTCTCTGGCCCGAGCCTACAGGCGGCCCCACGCCGCCCGAGGATGCCGCGAGGATGCAGCGCCTGCTTGCTGCGATCGGCTATCGCGTGCCGCAAAGCGGCGCGCTTGACGCCGAGACGCGGGTCGTGGTGGCGGCGTTCCAGCGCCATTTCCGTCCCGCGCGCTGCGACGGCATTTCGGATGCGGCGACGCGCCAGCGCATCGCCGCGGTGGCCTCGCTCTGCGGGGTTTGACTTCGCGGCGTCCGCACCCCTTATATGATCTTGCCAGACGGCCGGATGGCCGCCTTCCGCCTCGGCGGAGGGAGGAAAGTCCGGGCTCCACGGAAGCGCGGTGCCGGGTAACGCCCGGCGGGGGCGACCCCAGGGAAAGTGCCACAGAAACATACCGCCAACCCCCTCGCGGGGCGGCAAGGGTGAAATGGTGCGGCAAGAGCGCACCGCGCCACCGGCAACGGCGGCGGCAGGGCAAACCCCACCGGGAGCAAGACCAAGTAGGGGCGGCAGGCTCGTTAAGTCTTCGGATTTGATGGGTGAGGCGGGTTCCCGCGCCGCCGCCCGGGTCGGTCGCGCGAGGCGCCCGGCGACGGGCGTCCCAGATGAATGGCCATCCCCCGTCTTTGGGCGGGGACAGAACCCGGCTTACAGGCCGTCTGGCATTCTTTGCAAACAAATCGAGAACATTTGCTCTTCTGCGGCGGCCGGGAATACCGGGAATACCGGCCGAGGTGCCAATACTCGGCGGGCGAAGACTGGTGGTCTAGCCAGTGCGGGTCAGTTCCTCGGCCAATTGGCTGTAAGAAAAATTGGGGAAAGCCAAAGTTTTACTGCCAAATTCCATTGACGCCCATGACATCCCATGATATCCCATTTTGTCCCATGGACGAGCGGCGCAAGCGGCGGGCTGGACGGCGCCGGAGGGGCGCTTTGCGCCTACGTCATGGGCCGCGGTTGGGGGGCCAAGCCGGGTGGCGCTGTTCCTTTCCACATTCTTCAACAAGGTCGACGGAAAGGGCCGCGTCTCCGTCCCGGCGAGCTTCCGCCAGGCGCTCACCGGGCAAAGCTTCGCCGGCATCGTCCTATTTCCGGCCGTCAAATTCGCTGCGCTCGAGGGCAGCGGCATCGACCGCCTGCAATTGCTGAGTCAGCGCATCGACAGTCTTCCCGAATTCTCCGACGAACGCGCCGCCATCTCGGCGATCTTCGCCGACGCGCAGCCGCTGCCCTTCGACGGCGAAGGGCGGGTGATGCTGCCGTCGTGGCTCGCCGAGCATGCCGGCATCACCGAGACCGCGGCCTTTGTCGGCATCGGCAGCACCTTTCAAATTTGGGAGCCCGAGCGCTTCCAGCGCCACCAGGCGGAAATGCGCAAGCTTGCCCGCAACGTCACCTTGCCCGCGCCAGCGGGGCCCCTCGGCGGCGGAGCCGTGCGGTGAGCGCCGCCGCCGTCGAAACCGCGGCTCCAGGCGGCGCGCATGTGCCGGTGCTGCTCGACGAGACGATCGCGGCGCTGAGCCCACGCGATGATGCGCTTTATCTCGATGGCACTTTCGGCGCGGGCGGTTACAGCCGCGCGCTACTCGAGGCGGCGCGCTGCCGCGTCGTCGCCATCGACCGCGATCCGCAGGCGGTCGAGCGCGGCGACGCGCTCGCCCGCCGCTATCCGGGGCGGCTCACAATCATCGAGGGCCGCTTCGGCGAAATGGAGCAGCTCCTGGCGCCGCTCGGCATCGCCCGTCTGGCCGGGGTGGCGCTCGACCTCGGAATCTCTTCGGACCAGATCGAGGCGCCCGAGCGCGGCTTCTCCTTCCGCGCCGACGGCCCGCTCGACATGCGCATGGGCCGCGCGGGACAGAGCGCGGCGGATCTCGTCAATACGCTGCCCGAGGCGGCGCTCACCGCGCTCATCCGCGATCTCGGCGAGGAACGTCATGCCAGGCGCGTCGCCCGCGCCATCGCCGCGGCTCGCAAGCGCGCCCCGCTCACCCGCACCGGAGAGCTTGCCCAACTGGTGCGCCGCGCCGTTCCCGCCGGCGCCGGCGGCATCGATCCGGCGACCCGGACCTTCCAGGCGCTGCGCATCGCCGTCAACGACGAGCTCGGCGAGCTCGACCGCGGCCTGGCCGCGGCCGAACGGCTGCTGGCGCCGGATGGGCGGCTGGCGGTGATCTCCTTCCATTCGCTCGAGGACCGCCGGGTCAAGAATTTCTTGCGCGTCCGCAGCGCTGCGGCGCCGCGCGCGAGCCGCCATCTGCCGACGGGAAGCGCGCCGCTGCCGAGCTTCCGCCTCTTGAACCGCAAGGCGATCACCCCTTCGGCCGCCGAGATCGCCCGCAATCCGCGCGCCCGTTCGGCGAGGCTGCGCGCAGCGCTGCGCACCGCCGCCCCGGCATGGGAGGCAATGCCGTGATCCGCGCCAGCACGATCCTGTGGCTCTCGGCCGTGATCCTCGTCGGCTATGCGATGTTCCAGGTCAAATACGAGGTGGTCCAGCAGGAAGAGCAGCTCGCGCGCCTCAGCCGCCAGATCGCCGACGGCCGCGAGGCGATCCGCGTGCTCAATGCCGAGTGGAATTTCTTGAACCAGCCGGCACGGCTCAGCGAGCTCGCCAAGCGCCACCTCACTCTCGTGCCGATCGGGACGGCGCAGCTGCTCCCCAGCATCGATGCGCTGCCGATGCGGCAAGCCGCGCCGCAGCAGGCCGCCGCCGCCAGCGCTGCGCCGGTCAAGACGAGTGCCGAGCAATGACGATGCCGCAGCCGCACGACGAAAATCCCTGCCGGCCGCGCCATTTCAAGCCGTCGCCCTGCTCGCCGGCGCCGCTCGACGGCCCGGCCAAGCAGTCGCTCGACACCAGCCACACGCGGCTGCTCATCACCGCGGCGCTGTTCTGCCTGGCCTTCGTCGTCGTCGGCCTGCGCCTGGTCGAAGTGGCCGCTTTCAAGCACGGCGATCCGCGCCTGGCGCATCGCGGCGTCGCGACGCAACCGATGGTGAGCCGCGCCGACATCGTCGACCGAAACGGCGTGCTGCTCGCCACAACGCTGGAGACGCCCTCGCTCTATGCCGATCCGAAGCAGGTCATCGATGCCCATGACGCGGCGCGCCAGCTCGTCCGTGTCCTGCCCGATCTCAAGGAAAGCGAGGTCTACGCCAAGCTCACCTCGGACAAGAGCTTCATCTGGCTGAAGCGCCAGATGACGCCGCGGCAGGAATACGAGGTCAATCGGCTCGGCCTGCCCGGGCTGCAATTCGAGGACGAGGAAAAGCGCGTCTATCCCAAGGGCGGCCTCGCCGCCCAGGCAGTGGGCTTCGTCGGCCTTGACAATCACGGCTTCGCCGGCGTCGAGCGCGGCCTCGACCGCGTCCTGCGCAGCCGGAGTGCGCCGCTGGCGCTGTCGCTCGACATTCGCCTGCAGTTCATTCTGCGCCAGGAGGTCGCCCATCAGGTCGCCGATTTCAATGCGATCGGCGGCACCGGCATCATCATGGACGTGCGCACCGGCGAGATCATGGCGATAGTGTCGCTGCCGGATTTCGATCCCAACGCGCCCGGGGCCGCATCGCCCGAGGCGCTGTTCAATCGGGCGACGCTCGGGACCTACGAGATGGGCTCGGTGTTCAAGATCTTCACCGCGGCGATCGCGCTCGAGACCCATGCCGCCACCATGACGAGCGGCTATGACGCGACCAACCCGATCCGCTTCGGCGGGTTCACCATTCACGACGACCACGCCCAGCGGCGCTGGCTCAGCGTGCCGGAGATCTTCACCTATTCCTCGAACATCGGCGCGGCCAAGATGGCGCTCGACATCGGCACCGACCGGCAGCGCGACTTTCTCGGCCGGCTCGGCCTGCTGCGGCCGCCCGCCGCCTTCGAGATCAAGGAGCTGGGCGAGCCGCTGGCGCCGTCGCCCTGGCGCCAGATCAACACCATGACGATCGGCTTCGGCCAAGGCCTTTCGGTGAGCGAGCTGCAGCTTGCGACTGCCGCCGCCGCGGTGGTCAATGGCGGCGTCCTGCATCCGGCGACGCTGGTGAAGCACGCCGAGGGCGACGCGATCCTGGGCGAGCGTATCTTCTCCGAGCAGACCTCGATCGAAATGCGCAAGCTCTTGCGCCTCGTCGTCGAGGAGGGTACCGGCAAGCTCGCCAACGCGCCCGGCTATCTCGTCGGCGGCAAGACGGGCACGGCCGAGAAGGTCGCAGGCAAGAGCTATGCCATCCATTCGCTGTTGTCCTCCTTCCTCGGCGTCTTTCCCGTTAACGACCCGCGCTTCCTCGTGCTGATCAGCGTCGACGAGCCGCACGGCAATACCAAGTCCCATGGCTATGCCACCGGCGGCTGGGTGGCCGCGCCGGCGGTCCAGCAAGTGATCGAGCGGATGGCCTCGCTCGTCGGAATTCAACCGGTGGACGAAGATTCGCCCGAAATTCGCCGTTCTCTTCTGGTGACGTCACCCACTCCGGTGGGGCGGAAATTTGCGGCTAATTGAGCTCATGGACGGCGCGATCGCTTCTCACTCTTCGATCCCAGGCGCCGATCTCGACATTCTCGGCCTCTCCGCGGACTCCCGCGAGGTGAGGCCCGGCTACCTCTTCGCCGCGCTGGCGGGAAGCCGCACCGACGGCCGCCGCTTCGTTGCCGACGCGGTCGCCCGCGGCGCTGCCGCCATCCTGGTAGAGGATGCCGCCGGATTTGTCGATCTGGCGCTGCGCTCGCCGCCGGTGCGGGTCATCGCCGATCCCAATCCGCGGCGGCGCCTCGCACTGATGGCGGCGCGGTTCTTCGCGCCGCAGCCCAAGACCGTCGTTGCCGTCACCGGAACCAACGGCAAGACCTCGGTCGCCGATTTCACCCGCCAGATCTGGCGGCACCAGGGACAGAAGGCGGCGAGCCTCGGCACCATCGGCATCATCGGTCCCGGTTTCGTCCGCGGCGGCGGCCTCACCTGCCCCGACCCGGTGACCCTGCACCGCGAGTTGCAGGGGCTGGCCCGCGCCGGCATCGACCATGTCGCGCTCGAAGCCTCGAGCCACGGCCTCGATCAGCATCGGCTCGACGGCCTCGTCATCGCCGCCGCCGCCTTCACCAATCTGAGCCGCGACCATCTCGACTATCACCGCGACCTCGCGGCCTATTTCGCCGCCAAGGCGCGGCTCTTCGCCGAGCTGCTGCCGGCCGGTGGCAGCGCCATCCTCAATGCCGATGCGCCGGAGGGCGCTCGGCTCATGGCTCTGTGCCGCGGGCGCAGGCTGCGCGTCCTCACCTTTGGCCGCGCCGCTGGGGCCGACATTCGTCTCGTAGAGGCGCGGCCGGACGGCGCAAGACAGGTGATCGCGATCGACGCGCTTGGCGAAAAGTCTCAGATCTTTTTGCCGCTTCTCGGCAGCTTCCAGGCCGCCAATGCGCTCGCGGCATTGGGGCTTGCACTGGCCACGGGCACGCCGCTTGGCCTGGCGGTAGCGGCGCTCGAAAAGCTCCAAGGCGTGCCGGGGCGGATGGAGCGTGTTGCCATGCTCCCGAGCGGCGCCCCGGTGATCGTCGATTACGCGCACACGCCCGACGCGCTGGAAGCGGCGCTCCTGGCGCTGCGCCCGCATTGCCGCGGCCGGCTGGTCCTGGTTTTCGGCTGCGGCGGCGACCGCGACCCCGGCAAGCGGCCGCAGATGGGCGCGATCGCCGCGCAGCGCGCCGACTTGGTCATCGTCACCGACGACAATCCGCGCGGCGAAGACCCGCGCGAGATCCGCCGCGCCATTCTCGCGCAATGCAAGGGGGCGCGCGAGATCGGCGACCGGGCCGCCGCGATCGGCGCGGCGCTCGATCTGCTCGCGGCCGATGATGTGCTGCTCATCGCCGGCAAGGGACATGAGAGCGGCCAGATCGTCGGCGGCAAGATTCTGCCTTTCAACGATGCTGAAGCGGTGCGCTTGGCGCTGGCCGCGCGCGCGGGAGGCAGCAAGTGAGCCCGCTTTGGGCCTCGGCCGAAGCGGAGAGCGCCACCGGCGGCCGCAGCAGCGCTCCCTGGCAGGCCTCCGGCGTCTCGATCGACAGCCGCACGCTCGCGCCCGGCGATCTCTTCGTCGCCCTCAATGGCCCGCGTTTCGACGGCCATGATTTCGTCGCCGACGCCTTTGCCAAGGGCGCCGCGGCGGCGCTGGTCAGCCGCGTGCCGCTTAAGCTCGAAAGCTCAGCGCCGCTCCTCACCGTCGCCGATACGCAGGTGGCGCTCGAAGGTCTGGGCGCGGCGTCGCGCCGGCGCGGCACCGCGACCGTCGTCGCCGTGACCGGCAGCGTCGGCAAGACCGGGACCAAGGAAGCGCTGCGCCGCGCCTTCGAGCGCCAAGGCCGCAGCTTCGCCTCCGCCGGCAGCCTCAACAACCAGTGGGGCGTGCCCTTGTCGCTCGCCCGCATGCCGCGCGAGACCGCCTATGGCGTCTTCGAGCTCGGCATGAACCATTCCGGCGAGATCGACCGGCTGAGCCGGCTGGTGCGCCCGGACGTCGCGGTGATCACCACCATCGAGCCGGCGCATTTGGGCTTCTTCGCCTCGGTCGAGGCGATCGCCGACGCCAAGGCCGAGATCTTCAATGGCATGACGGCCAAGGGCGCCGCGGTATTGAACCGCGACAATCCGCATTTCGCGCGTT
>Ga0181536_10004155_pt1 | contig 15448 bp, 15 predicted proteins | sample PEATcosm2014_Bin_41_FD_121105 | JGI IMG/M metagenome (GOLD analysis project Ga0181536, IMG submission 121105) | Peatland microbial communities from MTU Mesocosm Facility, Houghton, MI, USA - PEATcosm2014_Bin17_60_metaG | ecosystem: Environmental > Terrestrial > Soil > Wetlands > Peat | place... | reverse complement strand
GTACTACATACATCAAACACGGTGTGCTATGGCAACAGAACCTTCTCCCCAGCCCAGCTACGCTCCTCCAAGCAAACCAGCGATGCCGGCCAGTGTGGCGTTTGAAAAACACTATTGCGTAAGTGAAGTCGCTGAACTGTGGGGATTAAGCGAACGAACAATACGGCGTATTTTCACCGACGAACCTGGGGTGATCAAGTGGGAGAGCTGTGAAACACGGTATAAGCGAGGCTATACCACGCTGCGAATCCCGGAAAGTGTTGTGCAACGGGTGCATAGGAAGCTCAGAAAAGCGGGGTAACGGGAAATGAAACCGACCAAAACATTGGCTGAGAAATCTAGAGAAACCGATTCCAATGAGAATGTCGTTGCGAGCGTTGAGTTCGTGCTCCGTGCTGAGCTGCACGAATCCGCTGAGACGGATTTTGTCCATTCTATTGCTGGAAGGATTATCGCCGAGCAGGAAGGCCGTGGAAGAGAGGACGCAGGCCACGTTGGAGCTTCACTGGTTCAGTTCGGCGAGGCACTGGACCATGGCATCAGTGCGGAAAGGCTTGGAGATGGCATCTCTGGCGACATCTCAGAATACTGGGAACATCTTTTCGACATGGAAACTGGCTATCCGAAAGAAGAAATACAAAATGAGTTCGAAGTGGTGGATCTAGATCTACTGATCATCGACTGCGTCACGATCCATCCGAAGTTTCGTGGACTCGGGATCGCTAAGTCTGCAATTCACCGTACGATCGACATTTTTGGTACAGGGTGCGGCCTGGTAGCCTGCAAACCTTGGCCGCTACAGTTCACGCTGTCAATCGCGGACGATCAAGAAGCGTTGAAAAGACTTGCGTTACCGAACCTGAGCAAAAGCGAGGCCATTCGGAAGGTGAGATCATACTGGTCACGCCTCGGCTTTTGGCCGCTCAGCGACACCGGAATTTATGTGCTGAGCCTATCGCAAAGGGGTTGTGACGTGTCTTTTCAAGATCGCGGGAAAGGCCCTCAATAACTCTGATAGCCGACTGCCGCAGCGCCCGGTTAGAACGCTGCCCTGTCACCGATCCGGCAGCGGAACTTCTCAGCCCTCTGGGCCCCCAGGCTCCCGCATCATCGCCCTAAACTCCAGCAATCCACCCCGACCTTCACGATCTCTACTTCACGATCCCTAGTCGCTCCGCCCTCTCATGCTCGGATTCCTCGACATCCATTGACCCGACGTGTGTGATTAATGCCGTTGACTTCGGCAGGTAGTTTTTGCTGTACTTGAGCTGTTAACCACGGTGAAGGAGTTCACCGCCAACCGCTGTCCCAATTCTTAAGCCGGAACAGCTGATGACTCCTGACAAGCGGATTGTTTTGTCACGGAATCATAGTGCCGGCAACGATCCGCAGAGACTAGTCGAGGTGGCGCTTCATGGAGAACGTGTGGGTTCTCGCCGCCGTTTGGGTGGGCCTAGCCCTGGTCGCAACGCTGGTTGCGATCTGGTTCAGGATCTCCACTGCCCTCAGTGAGATTGTCGTCGGCACCGTGGCCCAGTTGGTGATTGGGGCGCTTTTCGTACACACTGAACTTGGCGGCAAGACAAGCTGGATCAGCTTTCTCGCCGGTACGGGTGCCATCGTTCTCACCTTTCTCGCCGGCGCCGAACTCGATCCCCAAATCTTCCGGACGAAATGGAAAGAAGCCACTGTCGTTGGACTCGTGGGTTTCTTCGGACCGTTCCTCGGGTGTACGGCAGTTGCTCGCTACGTCCTGCATTGGGATGGCCGTGCCTGTTGGCTCGCGGGCGTCGCCCTCTCAACGACCTCTGTGGCCGTTGTATATGCAGTGATGCTGGAATTGGGTTTCAACGTTACCGACTTCGGAAAGGCGGTGCTGGCCGCCTGTTTCATCAACGATCTGGGAACCGTGATCGCCCTTGGAATGATCTTCTCGCCGTTCACAATCAAAACGCTGATCTTTGTGGGAGTCAGCGTGGTTGTCTTCGCGGTCCTTCCTTTTCTGACTCCGCGATTCTTCAAGAAATATGGAGGACGTGTTTCCGAGCTGGAAGCCAAATACTTACTCTTCCTGCTGTTCGCCATGGGGGGATTGGCGGTCTGGTCGGGCAGCGAAGCAGTGTTGCCAGCCTACATCATCGGCATGGTGTTGGCGGGAACCGTAGGCAAGGACCACACGCTCATACGGCGTCTGCGCACTCTGACCTTCGGATTGCTTACGCCGTTTTACTTCATTCGGGCGGGATCGTTTGTGTCTGTACCTGCATTGGTCGCAGCGCCGCTCGTCTTCACTGCGCTATTTTTCGCGAAGATGCTGTCGAAAGTCATTCCGCTGTATCCCACGGTGAAGGCGTTTGACTACAAGAAAGAAGAAGGGTTGTACTTCACGCTGATGATGTCTACCGGCCTCACGTTCGGAACGATTTCTGCGCTGTTCGGTCTGAATCATGGTGTCATTACTCAGGCCCAGTATTCCTACTTGGTCGCAACCGTGATCGGCAGTGCCGTCATCCCCACGATGATTGCTAACGCCTGGTTCATGCCGAGGCACTTGCTGGCCAACAAGACTAAGGCGAAGTCGACGCTACCTCAAGCAGTGAGCGAGGAAGCAATCTGAGGAGATCAAATGACTGGGAAACGACAAAACTCGCATTTTCGAAAGTTGCTTGTCGGCTACGACGGGTCTCCGCAATCGGAGAAAGCCGTGGACATAGCGTTCTCGTTGGCAGAATGCCTGGATGCGACCGTGCTTGTCTTTGCCGTCGCCAGGCCGCCCGAACCGTCGACTTCGGTCGAATTGGAAGCGGTGCTGGACGACGCGAAGGAGCATTTTGAAGAGGGGTTTAAGAAGATTCTGGAGAAGGCCCGTTCCCATAATCTGGAAGTGAAGACCGACATGGCAGTTGGGCATCCGGCAGAACAAATCATCCACCGGGCCGAGGTAGACGGTATTGATCTCATCATTTTGGGTCGTCGCGGGCGATCCATGATTTCAAGGATGATGTTGGGATCGGTCTCCGAGCGTGCGTTGAGATATGCGCACTGTCCGGTGATGGTTGTTCACTGAATTTGGACTGTGGAGTGTGTCCAAATCCCTGTGGTTCTCGAACTGGGAAAAGCGTCATGAAGATCGCCATCATCTCCGACCTGCACGGAAACTACGAAGCGCTCCGGTCACTGCGTGAGAACTACGACGAACTTTGGGTATTGGGTGACCTGGTGAACTACGGATTGGAACCAGGAGCGGTGGTTGATTTTGTCAGAGCAAACAGTTCGGTCATCGTGCGCGGGAATCACGATCATTCAATTGGATACGATGTGGATCCGCGTTGCGGAACTCGCTACCAGAAGATGGCTGATGTAACGCGCAGGTACAGCGCTTCTGTATTGAAAAAGGACCAAAAGGAATTCCTTCGCCAGTTGCCACTCAAGCTCGAATTGAAACGCCAAGACACCACCTTCTTTCTGTGCCATGCCAAGCCATCGGATCCTTTATACGGTTACTGCCCGGAAGAGTCTGAAGAGTGGGTGAAGGAATTGAGTCAAGTGAAGGCCGATGTCTTACTTGTCGGCCATACCCACACTCCATTTATCCGCCAGATCGGGAATCGTGTCGTCGTGAATCCTGGAAGTCTCGGACAACCTAAAACCGGAAAATCTGACGCGTGTTATGCGGTCTGGGAGGACGGCTCATTTTCACTGAAGTCGTTCCCCTACGCAGTAGATGAGACCATCGGGCGGCTGAAGGCTTTGCAGTTTCCGCAAGAAGTGGAAAAGGACTTGATTACCGTACTTCAAACTGGATCGGTGTAACGAACTCATAGCTAGGAGAACTCATGTCAAGAATAAAAAGTGTTGATGCAATGGAAATTCTGGATTCACGAGGGAACCCAACAATCCAAGTCAGCGTGGTGTTAGAGAGTGGCGCCATCGGTGTCGCCAAGATTCCTTCGGGGGCTTCGACCGGCAAGCATGAGGCGGTCGAACTTCGGGATGGAGACAAGGCGCGCTACAAAGGGAAGGGAGTGCTGAAGGCGGTTCAAAACGTAACCAAACTGATCCAGGGAACGGTTAAGGGAATGGACCCCGGCCACCAGAAGACTCTGGACGAAGAACTGATCGCGCTCGACGGAACCCCCAACAAGGCCCGCTTGGGAGCTAACGCAATTCTCGGCGTCTCAATTGCCGCCGCGAAAGCCGCAGCCGCGGAAAAGAAGATTCCTCTCTACCGGCAGTTCGCAGAGCGTAATGAGTACGTTTTGCCAGTGCCGCAATTGAACGTACTCAACGGGGGCAGGCACGCAGACAACAACGTGGACTTTCAGGAGTTCATGATTGTCCCTGTCGGCGCACCGACCTTCAGCGAGGCATTGCGCGCCGCCGCGGAGACGTTTCACACACTCAAACAGGTACTTCACGAGAAGGGCTACGGAACCAGTGTAGGAGATGAAGGCGGCTTTGCTCCTCGACTGCGCTCCAATGAAGAACCAATGGAACTGATCTTGTCCGCTATCCAAAAAGCGGGCTACGAACCGGGGAAGGATATTGGTGTGAACCTGGATCCGGCTGCGAGCGAGTTCTACGAGAATGGCCAGTACGTCTTTAACAAGTCCGACAAGACGCGAAAGAGTTCCGATGAAATGATCGCAATTTGGGCGGAATGGCTTAAGAAGTACCCGATCTTTTCCCTGGAGGACGGGCTTGCGGAAGATGATTGGGCGGGATGGAAAAAGCTTACCTCGCAACTGGGAAAGCGGGCCCAACTCGTTGGAGACGACATCTTTGTGACCAATCCTCAGATCTTTGAGAAAGGAATCAAGGAGGGGGTCGCCAATTCGATCCTGATCAAGCTCAATCAAATTGGCACTGTCACCGAGACTTTGCGCTGCATCGAGTTGGCGCAAAAGAACAGCTACACCTGCGTAGTCTCGCATCGCTCGGGCGAGACCGACGACACGACGATAGCCGATTTCACCGTCGCCACCGGAGTGGGGCAACTGAAAACAGGCTCTGCCTGCCGCGGGGAGCGCATCGCGAAATACAACCGCTTATTGGAAATCGAAAAAGAGCTGGGACGTAACGCGAAGTACGCGGGCCACTCCGTTTACGCCCGATGGAGCAAATGATGGTGAACGGATTTGGCTTGCTGTAGGGAACGGAACAGAGGATGGCGGACATTTTCGATCGGGAGGAGGAACGGCAACGAATCGACCAGTTACTGGCGAAGCGGCGCCCGTTTCTCCTCTACGGACCCTCGGGGGTCGGCAAAACACTTCTGCTCCGCAATGTGCTGCCCTCGTTTCGTTCCGTTCTCTATTGCGAAGACTCGGCGACGACCAACGTGATATTTCGCAGTCTCGCCCGTACTCTGCTGCAATTGCAGAGCCCGCGTGCCTCCAGAGTGTTTCGCGACGAGGATACGATCGCGACGAGGTCCGCAGTTTCGTTGAAAGGGATTGTGATGGATGCGCTGCGAGAAGGGGAGTACTCGATCGTGCTCGACCATCTCAAGCGGCCCTCCTACTCGTTTGCGTCGGCCGTTCGCGAAGTCATGGGATGGGGCTCGACTCCGGTGAGCGCTGTGGCGCGTTCCAGCCACATGGAAGACACAGGTTTTCTCCAGCCGCTTTACGGCGACCGTTCGCAGAAGTGCGAAATTCACAATTTCGACGCCACAACGGCCGAGCAATTTGCCCGTGAGCGGATCAAGCGCTCTGGCCTGTCAGGCTCAAACATCAGCGAATTCGTCGATAAGGTTCTGGAATTCAGCGGGGGAAATCCAGGAGCGATTATTGCATTGGTCGATATGGCGACTTATCCCAAGTACCGCTCTGAGGAACACATCAAGATTTCGCCGCTGTATATCGACTTTCGGATGCAAGGGGGAGTGGCGCGGTGACGAGCGGAACCAATTTGCTCAATTCGAATCACGAGCGGCGGTTGAGCGTGACCTGTCGCCACATTGACAAACTCCTGGCGGAGATCGAAAGTACCCTCAATGTCTCAACGTCCAGGCTGGCCTTTCCGCAATACGCTCCGGATCTGAGCCCATCCCAGAGGCGTGTCATCGAAGACTACATTGGCCGCATTCGGGCCCAGTTGGTTCGGGTGCTCGATGGCCAGGGCATTGAGCGTCCGCCGGCCCATATCCCAGTTTCACGTTCGTTGCATTCCTACCTCACCTTTGTGGATATCGCCACCGAAGAACTAAAGCCCGAATACATGCGCGGCTACGGGGAGGTTCCTCCCGCGGCTGCGGTTGAACTGAATGGAATCGCTGGAGAACTCCAGGGTTTGGTACGCCAGCTCGATCAATATCTGATGCGCGGCTCCAGTGAGAACCTGCAGGAGCGTTTGGAAAGGCTGGAACAAACTGGAGACGAGATCCCGATTCTCAAGAAGCTGGAGTCGGCCATCAGCGAGCACGGACTGGTAGAATTCCGGGCCACGTTGTCGATGATTCTCGACCGCCTGGAAGACAACAGTTTCGAAATCGCCGTTTTCGGACGTGTTAGCTCCGGCAAGTCCTCGCTGCTGAATGCGATGCTTGAGACCGATGCACTTCCGGTGGGAGTCACTCCAATTACCGCCGTTCCGACACGCTTGCTGTACGGCGAGACACCGGCAGTCCACGTCTGGTTTGCCAATCGGACGCCCGAACGGTTTGACATCGCGCATCTGCCGGACTTTGTGGCGGAGCAGCTCAATCGCGGGAACGAGAAGCATGTAACCAGAATCGTGGTTCAGCTCCCATCACCTCGCCTTCGCGAGGGCATCGCATTCGTCGATACTCCTGGGTTGGGATCTTTGGCGACTCGTGGCGCCGCCGAAACACTTGCTTATTTGCCACGCTGTGATCTGGGCGTTGTTCTCATCGATGCCGGATCGACGCTGACTCCGGACGATTTGCAAACCATCCAGATTCTTTATGACTCGGCAATTCCGGCCATGGTCCTGTTGAGCAAGGCGGACCTGCTGACGCTCGAAGATCGCGCGCGGGTGATTGGGTATGTGAAAGACCACATCAAAGAAGAGTTAAACCTGGATCTGGCGGTGCGCGCCGTGAGCGTGATGGCTGACAGCAAAGATCTCGTCGCTCAGTGGTTCGAAGCAGACATCGCTCCCTTGTACAGTCAGCGTCAGGAACTAAAACTGCGCTCCATCCGGCGCAAGCTGGGAGCGCTTCGCCAATCGGTCGAAATGGCTTTGCGGACACGCTTGCGCCGTAAGGATCAGATCTCGCCGAAGAAGGTAGAGCAACTGCGTGTTGTCGAAGCTGAATTGCGTCAGGCGAGTGGCCGTCTTGAGGAGATGAAGAAGACGGCGAGAGGCGTTGCGAACGACCTGGAATATTCCAGTACTCGGACGTTGCGCTTTGCCGCCGCTACCGTGGTTGAATCATGGTCCAAGCAAGGTGCCGGAGATGAAGCCGTGCCTGGGATCGTGCGCAACGCGGTGACAGGGACAGTTCAGGAACAAACCGAGTCTCTTCGCCGGCGTATGGAAGCAATGGCCCACAAATTCCATGAAACTCTCCGAGCCACTGCTGCGGTGCTTGAGGTCGAGGACGTGCCTGGAGAACAAGAGTTCGCCGGGGTGGTGCGAGAAATGCCAGCCTTTGACCCAGGTGAGCTCAATATCCACTTAAAGCGGCCATTCCTGTTCAGCCTGCTCGGAGGAGACATTTCGAGATCGATAGCGACCAAGCGCCTGGCGGGTATGATCGGAAGTCAACTCACGAAGTCCTTATCCGCCTACCACGCTTTGCTGTATGACTGGTCGGAGAGAACGTTGGGGCAGATTCAGCGCAGATTTGACGCTTATGCCAACAGCTATCGTGCTCAGGTAGAGAGATTGGTCGGCGATCATGTGTCGCCGGCTGAACAAGAGAGCACTATTCGCCGTGATCTCGAAGGGTTGGAAGGTGTTCGATCTGAGCCGACTGCGGCTACTTGAGTGGGCGGTGAGTCTGGTGAGAACGCATTGTGAAAAGGAAAGGAACGAGGCGACTTGCTGAAATACGTGATGGTGGGCGTGGGAGGTTGTCTAGGTTCGATGTTGCGCTTCTGGGTGGGCAGTTATATCGGCAGCAGGATGGGAACGCGGTTTCCCTACGGGACACTCGTGATCAACATCACGGGTTCGTTCCTGATCGGCTTGGTCTTTGCCCTGTTGACCGCCCGAACTCACTGGAGCCCGAACTGGCGATATCTGATCCCAATTGGCTTCATCGGAGGCTACACGACATTCTCCAGTTTCGAATATGAGACCTTGCGCACGATCCAGGATGGCCAGATCGGTCTGGGCTTTCTTTATGTGGCACTGAGCGTGATCGTTGGGTTTGTTGCGGTTTGGGGTGGCGTTATGGCCGGGAGGGCGATCCCATGAAAGCGGAAGCTTTAGCACCAGGAGCTAACGTAAGCCAGGCACTGACCAAGGGAGCGTGTCCCATCTGCGGAATCCTAAAGGATTTTCAGTGGACATTGGTGGAAACAGCTCGACCTCAATGCGACCTACGTGTATGCAATTTTCATGGCTGGGCGCTCGCCCGATCCAGAGCAAAGATTTCGCGTTCCACGCCGGGGGAGAGCGTAACCAATGTCTTCTTAGAAATGTTGAAGCCGCCTCTGGTGGGTAAAGTGAACAGCGAGGAATGCACCTTGTGTCATCGCGTCCTCGAAGAGGAAGTCACTCGCTTGCGTGAGCTGGCGCAGAAGCTTCAAGGGGCCATGTTCGCACAGTGGATGAAAAGTCAGGGCACTCTTTGCCTGGAGCACGGCCGGAAGGTGAAGGAATTTGTCCCATTGCGTTTGCGAACGCTGGTTGACGAAATCGTCGAGCGAAATCGAGTGGAGTTGGAACAGGAACTTGAAACTTTCCTGGAACAGCTGAAACACGGAATTCATGAAGGCGGAGGACTTTTGGGTCGTGCCGCCGAGTTTTTGGTAGGTCAAAGAGGACTCTAACCACAGGAGGAAAATGTGCTGACACCAGGACCGGGTAAGAAGGTCGGCATTTACGTAGCGGAGGACCAGCAGTATCACGGGAGTGCCGCCTATGCAGCTGTTCTGGATTTTCTTTTCTTCCATGGCGTATCGGGCGCAACCGTGACGCGTGGCATTGCTGGATTTGGTGCAGATCATAAGATGCAAACGACCAGTCTCGTCGACCTGGCGGTCCATCTGCCTGTCAAGGTCGAGTTCATTGAAACGGCAGCGAAGGTGGAAGAACTGTTACCGAAGCTGCAGGAGATGGTCGGCGCCGGTCTGATTGAGATGCACGATACGACCATTGTCAAACCCGCGGAGAAAAAGCAGAAGCGAAGTGCGCCCGAAGTGCCTGCTCTGAAGAGTGAGGGTAAAGCCAAGATGATGCGCATCTACATCGGGGAGAATGACAAGTGGAATGGCAAACCTCTCCATGAAGCTATCGTCAACGGTCTCCGAGCGCACGACATTGCCGGCGTAACGGTTTATCGCGGAATTCTGGGCTACGGCGCGAACCGGCGCATCCACAAGGATGCTGCGCTGAGCCTTTCGCACGATCGGCCGATTCTTCTATCGGTCGTTGATACCGAAGAGAAGCTTCAGGCGTTCATGCCCATTCTCGACCAGATGGTGAAGCAGGGGCTCGTGGTGCTCTCCAATGTGGATGTAATTAAGTACACCCACAACTACCGGGAGTCGGATCGGCGGAAGGAGATCCAGATATGAAACTGGAAGGCAAGGCCAAGATGCTGCGCATCCATTTCGGCGAAGACGATAAGTGGCAGAACAAGCCACTCTATGAAGCGATTGTAATCAAGTGCCGAGAACTGGACATCGCAGGGGCCACGGTATTCCGCGGCATAGAAGGTTATGGCGCGAGCACGCTGATCCACAAGCGGCACCTGCTTCGCTCGTCGGACCGGCCCATCATGGTTTCCGTGATCGACACCGAAGAAAAAATTCGGAGTCTCATCCCAGCGCTGGATGAAATGGTGGATGAAGGACTGATCGCAATGTCCGAGGTGGAGGTGATCCGTTACGTGCACCAGGAAGGAGTGCGCTCTCCGGCTTCGTAGCCAAATACAGCCGGGATCAAAAGCATTCACGCATCAGCTATGGAGACAGACTCGAACGAAAACTCAGTGCTTGAGAGACCCGCTTCCTCGCGGTTGGTATCTCTCGCACCTGAGGATCGGCGGGCCTCCGCTGAGAATTCCCATGGAGAATCCTCGCTGATGCGGTTGGCGGAGTTAGCTGACCAGTTTGACGCCGAGCAAGTCGCAGCCGATGCGCGATCCGTAGCAGAACGGGTATCGGAGGGACGCTTCTACGTTGCTTGCATCGGTCAGTTTAAGCGCGGTAAATCCTCGGTCCTGAATGCGCTCGTGGGCGACAGCGTACTACCGACTGGAGTTGTGCCAGTTACGACCGTCCCGACGATCATCCGCTACGGAAAACATGCCGCCGCTCGCGTGCGCTTGGAAGCCGCTGGCGGCTGGACAGATATTCCGGTCACGAGCGTCGACGAGTATGTCTCCGAAGAGAAGAACCCGGAGAACACGAAGCACGTCGCGGCATTGGAAATCTTTGTGCCGAGTCCGCTGCTCGCAACCGGCATGTGTTTCGTGGACACACCAGGGTTAGGATCGGTGTTCACCGCCAATACGGCCGCAACGCAGGCTTTCATTCCTCATATTGATGCGGCGCTGGTCGTGATCGGGGCGGATCCTCCGTTAGCAGGAGAAGAACTCGTACTGGTTGAGGCAGTCGCGCAGCACGTTCAGGATCTCATTGTCACTGTAAACAAGGCGGATCGGACCACGGACGCAGAACGAGCTGAAGCAGTGGCCTTCGCACGACGCCAGATCGCAAAGCGACTTCCCCAACATCCTGTCGGACCTTTGTTTGAGGTCAGCGCGGCGGAACAGCTTGAGCATCGCGGAACGGGTCGGGACTGGGAGAAGCTGGTCGCCTCGCTGAACCATTTGATCGAAGGATCTGGCCGTCGTTTGATCCGGGCTGCGTGCGAACGTGGACTAGAGCGGATCAGCGAGCAGCTTCTTGTGATCATCTCGGAGGAGCGCGAGGCACTTCGACGGCCGATCGAAGAGTCGGAGACCCGGATCGCCGCAATGAAACAGACCATTGGCGATGCGGAACGTTCGATGATGGAGCTCGGGTATCTGTTCATGGCCGAACAACAGCATATTTCAGATATGTTCGTCGATCGTCATAAGACATTTCTCGCACGTGTACTGCCGCAGGCGCACGAGGAGTTCGATGTTTCACTGCGGTCGATATCTGGCTGGCTCGGTCCATCGTATCGCAGGCGCACTTTCCACGAAGCACAAGAACTGGCACGGCATCATGTCATGCCATGGTTGAAGCCCGAGCAGGAGAAAGCAGAGAACGAATACCGGCGTGTAGCATTGCGGTTCGTAGACATGGCCAACGAGTTTCTGAAGAAACTTGCGAATGCAGGTATTCCCGAACTGGCCCGCATGCCCCATGCTCTCGATCCGGAGCGCGGATTTCGCGTACGCTCTGAGTTCACTTTTTACGAATACAGGGATGTCGCGAACCCTGCCTCGCCGGTGCGCTGGATCGCCGACCTGGTTCTTGGCCTGTTGGGTGCTCGGTGGATAATTAGGAACGAGTCCCGAACCTTTCTCACCACGCTGCTTGAAACCAACAGCACTCGTGTGCAGAGCGACGTTCTCAACCGGATTCAGGAGAGCCGAGGGAAGCTAGAAGCCGAGATTCGTAAGCTGCTTCATGAGGTAAGCCGCATTGCCGAACAGGCTCTGGTCCGGGCTAAGAGAGTAAGAGAAGAGGGCGAGCAAGCGGTTCAGGCGGAATTGAATCGGTTAGATGGACTGGAACAGGAAGTGACTGCGCTCCGTTGCGCACAGCTTAATGCGGAGCGCGCATGAATCGCTATGCACTGACCAAGCGGGTGAGAGCACCTTTCCCGAATTCCTGCTGCCGTCGTGGCATGCCGGCGTCGTTCGAAACAGATGTCTCCTTCGACGCACGCACCGTCATCGGCTCCGACTTGTAACCCTGGATAAGGAATTCGAGTGAAAACGCTGTTCTCAACGGCTATTATTCGCAAGATTGGTAGCATGGCTCGTTCCTGCGAAGAACAATGGGTGAAGAGTAGGTGTGTCTTTGACTCCATTTCAGAAACGCGTTGGTCTCCCAGCATTAGCCGCAGTGACAATCGCTGCTTTGCTGATGGCTGTTGATGACCGATTTGGGCCGGCTCCAATCGTACTGCCCTTCCGATACGGAGCCGTTGTAGTCCACATTCCTTGGCTGGTAAGCCTTGTCGTAATTGGTGCTGCGGCCACTTTCGTAGCTTGGCGGATTGGAGCGAGTCTGACTCAACAGGCAATCGTCGCCATTAGTCCCGCTGTGGTGATCGGAGGTGCCGTTAACCTGCTGATGGCGATTGTCGTTACGGCGGCATCTCTAAGTGGTCATAGGATACATCCCATTGACTTCGTCGGACACTTCATCGTTGGCTGGCTTGCGCTTCCTGCAGGTTCATTGTTGATTGGCTCATTCCCGCTTCTTCTACGTCAGGTTCGCAAAAAGGGTGCGGGTGCGAAAGCATAGCAGGGACAATTAGGTCGTATAGACGCGCGTGATTTGCACGCGTAAGGTTAATCGACAATGAGGGACCTCTCCGGGGCAGGCCGTGATCGTCGCTCATCCGTTGAAGTCTCAATCGATTTTCGAGGAAACAGGTTATCCATGAATCGGCTCATTCGACGTCACTTTCTTCGCATCAGTTTTCACTAGTCCAGATGGAGGCCGGTCCGCCGGGGCGGAGGCCCATTCTTTGTTGGGGTTGCTACCCATGCGAAAATGCAGATCGCCCCCTGCAACGATCTCGGCATGCGTCAACCAAGAACGGGTCAATTCCTTGCCGTTCAGTTTTGCGCTTCGGATATAGACGTTCTCCCATGAGTTGTTTTCGGCAACGATGATAAATCTGGAGCCTGTAGCGGGGTTATGGATGGTGACTCGATCGATCAGTGGACTGCCGATGACATACACACCTGTGGCAGCGTTGACCGGATAGAAGCCTAGCGCGGTGAATACATACCAGCTCGATAACTGTCCGCAGTCGTCGTTGCCGGGAATACCGGCATGCGTGTTGTTGTAGAGCGCCGCCACTTTGCGCACCCAATACTGCGTCTTCCACGCCGCGCCAGCGAAGGGAAATAGGTACGGATTGTGATTGCTCGGTTCATCGCCCTGGGCATCCTGGCCTACCATTCCTGTGACGTCGGGCCGGGAATCATACACGTACGATGGAGCAGTAAACAAAGCGTCGAGTTTGGTAATGAACGGCGCATCGCCGCCATAAAGATCGATCAGGCCTTGCACATCATGCGGCACGCTGAAGCTGGCCTGCCAGGCATCGCTCTCATCGTATTCGTCATATTCCCGGTCAGGCCGAAAAGGCTCACGCCATTTGCCATCTTCAGTCTTGCCCCGCATGAAGCCGGAGACGGGGTCAAACACGTTCTTGTAGTTTTGGCCCAGCATGTAGAACATTGCAGCATCGTCGTGCTTACCCAACAGCTCGGCCATCGCTCCTGCGCACCAGTAGTCGTAGGCCAGGTCGAGAGTGCATGACACAGCGTCTGAAGTGCCCACCGGAATATAGCCGTAACGACGAAACTGCTCTTCCAATTCCTTATTGCCTTGGGCCTCCGCGCCCGTCAGTGCAGTATCACGAATGGCAGCATAAGCGGCTTGTAGATCAAAATCGCGGAACCCCCGAACGTAGGCTCCCACGATCATGCCGGCAGCGTGAAATCCAGTCATACTCCATGTTTCATTGCCCCACAACGGCCACATGGGCAGCGAGTGCTGGTTAAGCTGCCGGTAGTCAGCCAGCAACGTGCGGATGATGTCGTTGGTCCGATGCGGTTGCGAAAGCATGATGAACGGAAACTCGCCGCGATAGATATCCCAGATCGACAGCGTCGTGTATTTGGTAAAGCCGGGATTGGGATGATTCTTGCCATCCTGCCCCCGGTAGGTTCCATCCACGTCGTTGAATGTTGCGGGAGCGACAAGGCCGTGGTATGCGCCGGTGTAGAAGGTTTGACGAAGCGCTTCGTCCGAAAAACTGGCATTCAATACGGCAAGCGCCTTACTCCAATCTTGACCGATCTGGTGCATTACGGCGTCAAAGTCCCAGTGAGGGATCTCGGCGGCCAGGTTCTTCCTGGCACCTTCGATGCTCGTGGGGGATATTCCCAACCGAATCACCAGGGGCTCCGAGGCCGGCGCATGACTGAGGATGACTTTGATTTCCTCGCCGGAGTATTCGCTTGCCGCAGAGGGTGGACTGATCTTCCCGTCCACATTGACCTCGACGGCAGTGGCCGGGCGCGAGAATTCCATGACGAAATACACTTGCCGATCTGCCGCCCATCCGTGAGTGGATCGCTTGCCACTTACGCAGGAATTGCTTTCAATATTGAGTTCCGAATGGTAGACCTTGCACCCCAAACCATGCGCCAAGTCTATGATTACTCCCTGACGAACGCCTGGCGACAATTTGGGGTAGCGGTACCGGTGCATCCCGCAACGGGTGGTCGCAGTGAGCTCTGCCCGCACGTCCGGCGTTTCCAAGTGCACGGAGTAATATCCCGCGCGCGCCTCTTCCCGCTGATGCGAAAAGAAAGAACGATAGCCTGGCGCCGGTCCATCGAAGACCCAGCCGGAGTCGAGTCCTAGCGCCTCGATCTGCATCTTGGCCTCATCCTCCGGAATGCCCGCTTTCCAAGCCCAATTCTTACCTTCGACCAGCGGCATCACCAGAACATCGCCAAGGTCAATGCCTCCGGTCCCCTGGAGGTGGGTATGGCTGAAGCCCGCCACCACATTGTCCCGAAAGTGGTAGCCCGAACAGTGCTGCCACTCATAGTAGTCTCCCTGTCCGTTCCAGTTCGCTTCCGGAAGTCCACTCGTGTCGGGACTCAACTGCACCAATCCAAAAGGCGCCACAGCTCCGGGAAACGTGTGTCCGCGCCAGCCGGTGCCAATGATGGCCCGCACATCGCGGATCGCTTCCTGGTCCGGAATCTTTCCTGCCTGAGGTGTGGTCTCCTCGGTTGCCGCTTCCTTTGCCCCAGCGAAAACGACGGCCGGAGCCAACGAACCGGCCGCAGCCGCAGCACATGCCTTCAGGAATTCGCGCCTTCGCAACCGAAGAATCTCTTGGTTCATCGCAAATACTCTCGCCGCTGGCTGCTCACTCCATCCATCTCACATGACGCACTGAGGTGATTGCTCTCCCCTATTGATGGGCCGCATCCTTGGCGCGCCACTTTGCGGTGAGCTCCTTATCCGACAGAGCTTTGATGAAGACTCCGCCAACCACGCTGCGTGCCTGAAATTCAATCTGCTTCCCGGTTTTGGTGTCGTACCAGTCG
>Ga0181536_10004151_pt1 | contig 15468 bp, 15 predicted proteins | sample PEATcosm2014_Bin_41_FD_121105 | JGI IMG/M metagenome (GOLD analysis project Ga0181536, IMG submission 121105) | Peatland microbial communities from MTU Mesocosm Facility, Houghton, MI, USA - PEATcosm2014_Bin17_60_metaG | ecosystem: Environmental > Terrestrial > Soil > Wetlands > Peat | place... | reverse complement strand
CGAAAAGGGTAAGCTTCATGGAGTGGGGTTCCTTTACGTTGGGGCTGGTCTGGTAACCCTATTCTAATGTTCGGAATCCCCACACATAAATGCGCCTAAAACCGGAATTTTGCAAGAGGCTCTATAGTCTGAGCGTTTATGGAAGCCTCCTCATCTGCGCCGCACTTGACGGACAGTGGGTAGATGTTTGGCCCGCCTTCTCTCATTATGGCTGGCGCGCGCGGCGTCCGCGTTCCTTGAAGTCGCTGGTTTAGGTTTGTGTAGTCATATCTTCTTGACATTTCCTATTAAATGAATTACAATGTAATACATGGAGAGTGCAGAATGCCCGCTAATTCACTTGTTCAGACCCGCATCAATTCGGAGATCAAAGAGGAGGCATCCATAGTTCTCCAGGCGATTGGCCTGACCGTTTCCGATGCGGTTCGCCTCATGCTAACGCGCGTTGCACGCGAGAAGGCTCTCCCATTCGAGCCATTGATCCCCAACGAAGTGACCATCGCAGCAATGAAAGAGGCTCGGGAAGGAAAACTCGAAACGGTGACTTTGGATGATCTGCAAGCGGTAATCGATGCGAACGATTAAGCAGACAACAGCCTTTAAGCGCGACCTGAAGCGTGAATCGAAAGGGCAGCATCGAGCCTATCTTTGCGTGAATTTTGTTGCGGTGGTTCAGACTCTTGCGAATGACCAGCCGCTGGCAGAGAAATTTCACGATCACGCATTGTCGAACAATTGGCAAGATTACCGCGATTGCCACATCAGACCGGATTTGGCGCTTATCTACCGAAGGCCCGATAATGAGACCCTGCAACTTGTCCGCTTAGGATCGCACTCAGAGCTTAGTCTGTAGCAGGGCCGTTCCCAAAGATCGAAATGCCGAGCGGCTCACTTGTGAAGTCGAGCCGCTCGGCGCTCCGAATCAATGGCAATCGGAGCAGTGAAATTCTTTAGAGCGCGGTATCGCCGCGTTCATCGTTGCGGATGCGGATGGCCTCTTCGACGCGGCTGATGAATATCTTGCCGTCGCCGATGTGGCCGGTGCGGGCTGAGCCCAGGATGGCACCGACGACCTTGTCCTTGAGACTGTCGATGACGACGATCTCCAGCTTGACCTTAGGAAGAAGATCGACCGTATACTCGCGGCCGCGATAAAACTCTGTGTGGCCCTTCTGGCGGCCGTGGCCGCGGGCTTCCAGAATGGTGATTCCCTCGATGCCTGCTTCAAGCAGCGCATCTTTGACCGCATCCAGCTTGGCGGGCTGAATAACCGCTTCAATCTTAATCATGTGCAAATTCCTCGCTTGAAAATGTGATGGGCGTGAGAAACGCGGCGTGCGCAAATCCCGAAAAATTGATTGATTCTTCCCCGTTGAAATGCGGCAGCGGCAACCCACCCTTGCCGCAATAATAAAGACGCGGCAAGGATAGGGCACCCGGTTTTGCATCGATCGTCATCTGCCGAACAATATCACGAGTTGAGATCACGAGTTGAGGTCGTAGCCTTCCTCGCCGTGCTGAGTGAGGTCGAGTCCGGTGGCTTCGTCGATGGCGGAGACGCGCAGGCCCATGGTCTTGTCGACCACAAACAGTAGCACCAGAGTGCCCACGATGGCCAGCGACCAGCCAATACCGACGCCGATGGACTGATTCAGCACCTGATGCCAGTTGCCGTCGATGACTCCGGTGGCGAGGGGATTGCCCGCGGCGTCCTTGCCGAAGGCGGCGTTGATGGCTCCGCAGGCAAACAGGCCGGTTAGCAGCGCGCCCATGGTTCCACCGACGCCGTGAACGCCGAAGGCGTCGAGGGAGTCGTCGTAGCCGAAGTACTTCTTGAATCTGAAAACCATGAAGGGGCAGACGATGCCGGCGATGGCGCCGATGAGCAGCGCGCTCATGGGCTGGACAAAGCCGGAGGCCTGAGTGATGGTGGCCAATCCGGCAACCGCTCCGGAGATGGCGCCCAGTGCGGTGGGCTTGCCGTTATTGATCCACTCGGCGATGACCCATCCGATTGCTCCGGCGGCGGCGGCGAACTGAGTGTTAATAAATGCGCTGGTGGCCAGCGGACCGGAATTGAGCGCGCTGCCGGCGTTGAAGCCGAACCAGCCGAACCACAGCAGACCGGCGCCGATGAAGCTGAGCACCAGGGAGTGAGGCGTAATGTCCTCTTGCGGGTAGCCGATGCGCTTGCCCAGATAGAGGGCAGTGACCAGGGCGGATACGCCGGAAGAGATATGGACAACGGTGCCTCCGGCAAAGTCCAGGACCGGCCAACGTCCGCCGGCAGTGTTCAGGATTCCGCCTACGCCCCAGATCATGTGGGCCAAGGGACAGTAGACTAGCAGCGACCAAAGCGAGAGAAAAATCGCCATGGCGCTGAATTTGACTCGTTCGGCAAAGGCGCCGGTAATCAGCGCGGGAGTGATGATGGCGAACATCAGTTGATAGACCATGAAGGTCTGCTCGGGGATGGTGCCGCCGTAGTTGGGATTGGGCGCGAGCGAGACGCCGCGCAGGAAGGCGTGCTCGAAGCCGCCGATGAAGCCGTTGCCGGCTCCAAAGGCAGCGAGTAGCCGACGACGGCCCACAGAACGGTGATGAGGCCCATCATGGCGAAGCTCTGCATCATGGTGCCGAGGATGTTCTTCCTGCGCACCAGGCCACCGTAGAACAGCGTCAGGCCGGGGGCGGTCATCAGCAGAACCAGGGCCGCGGAGATCAGCATCCATGCGTTGTCGCCGGAGGCCTGGGCAGCGCGGACGGCCTGTTGCAGGGAATCGTATTGGGCTTGGGTGATGGGGGCTGAGGAGGTGGTTTGAGCCAGCGCCATAGCCGGTAGTCCCAGCATGGCAGAGAGGGCGAGCAGCTTGCTGCAACGATACATACGCTTTCGCTCCGGAGAAAGGATTGTTCACTAATAGATGAATGGACAGAGAGCAATTTTCCGCGCTGCGACCTGTCGGCAGAACAACGGCGGTCAAATATCTGATTTCATCGGTGAATCTTTTATAAGGTTTTCATAAGGAATTTGAAAGGGATTTCGTAAGGATTTTATAAGGATTCGATAAAGTATTTCGAGCGCGGCATGGAATTTGGCGGTTTTGCCCGTATTTTGGAGAGCAGGTTCTGGGATCGGGGAACAGGGGTGATTCTCGAAATGGAGCGGTTCCCGCAGGAGAACAATTCCGGCTATTCTCGTAGACATTGGAGGTATATTAAAAGCATGGCGGCCACGGCGGAGCGGGATCGGTATCTTTTCGGAGCACTGGAGAGCAGCGCGAAGAACCGCGCCAAGCTGATGGAAGTGAACTACGGCTACGAGCAGCCGGAGGGAATTTTTCTGACTTCGCTGGATTTTGCCGTCAACTGGGTGCGCAAGAGTTCGGTGTGGCCGATGACCTTCGGGCTGGCTTGCTGCGCCATCGAGATGATGTCGATGGGTGCGTCGCGGTTTGACGTGGCGCGCTTCGGCGCCGAGGTCTTTCGGCCTTCGCCGCGGCAGAGCGACCTGATGGTGGTTGCTGGGCGGGTTTCGCAGAAGATGGCTCCGGTGATCCGCCGGCTCTACGATCAGATGCCGGAGCCGAAGTGGGTAATCTCGATGGGCGCCTGCGCCACATCGGGCGGAGTCTTCAATAACTATGCGCTGGTGCAGGGCGTCAATCAGATCATCCCTGTGGACGTGTATGTACCTGGTTGCCCGCCGCGCCCGGAGCAACTCCTTTACGCTATTACGCTCTTGCAGGAGAAGATACAGCGCGAGCCGCGCAGCCTGCTGAAGACTCTGAATTTTGCGTAGCGGAGATCTTCCGGGTTATGTAATGAAGTGCCGGTTCATTGAATAGGCGCGAGAAAAGGGCTTTGGCGACGTGCAAATAGCGGCGTGTCTCTCGTGCTTTGCGGTAGAAAGAATATGAATATCAATCTTGTTTCGGCGAACCCATGATACAAGTTACATAAGCGGTTGTGGAAGGGACAATATCCCGCAGGGCCTAAAGGCCGCACTTATCCTACAGCGTTTGCGGCACGACTGAAGTCGTGCCCTGTTAGAAGAAGCTGTAGTTTCCTCTGGCTCTACGAACAGCCTCATATAGCCAACTTCTCTGCCCGGCGGCCCACCTGCGGTCTACCAGGTCAGTTCGCTTCAAACGTCCTGTACGATCGTTCCCTGAGGATAGACAATCTTCCAGCCATCGGCGGTGTTCCGCCAGATGGTTGACCGCCGGGTAAGACGCTGCTTGTCCTGAAGCAGAGTATAAGTCAGCAGATAAGTATCCTCGGACAGTCTGCGGCACTGGAAGTCCCGCGTCTCCCACACGTCGTCGTGCGGAACAGAGAAGCGCTGCTCCAAACCATCGAGCACGGACTGCCGGGAGTAACGGCGGCCGGAAGCCCCGGTCTCCCAGTAGTCTTCCGCCGTCATCAGCTCGAAGTCGGCTCTCGTGGTTCCAAACTCAGGGCGATGAAAGATAGGCTCGCGGCAGGAGAGTTCGGCGAGTATTTCTTGCAGTTCAGGGGCGGTCGTGAAAATGGGCTCCAAATCCTGAAGCCAGGAATCTGGCGCGTTCATGCTAACCAACTCGCCGGAATGGGGATCAATCAGTTCATCCTTGACCAGATGCAGCCGGATGGGCATTGGAGGTGCGGGGGCATCCTTAAAGTGCAGTGCCGCAGCCTGCCGAACGTTACTGCGCAACTGTTCCCAAGTTTCGGCCACTGCAACAATCGAGTGACCCGGCGCGCGCGCCTTGTAGCCGCCCTCTTCCGCCTCGCGTACCTCGAAGACCAGTTCCATGGGAAAGATCATAACCGAACCGGTCGCTTGGTCTCCATGATTGCGGCCGGATCTACGTCTTCGCCATCATCGCCCGCAACGCCGCTTCATACTGCTCCGGCAGGTGCTTGCGGTTCATCTGCGCGTCGCAGACCACATGCACCGTCTCGCCTTCGGCCAGGAGCTTGGGTTCTGCATCGTTGGAGGCATTGCGTAGAATGCGATAGGCGAACTTGAGCACCGAGCCACGCAACAGCGCAGGACTGGTTTCGATCAGGATTTCGTCGTCGTAGCGGGCGGGGGCGCGATAGCGGCAACTAGCTTCGACCACCGGCAGAATGCAGCCGTGCTCAGTCTCCAATTGGTTGTAGGTGAGGCCCAGCGAGCGCAGCAACTCGACGCGGCCGATCTCGAACCAGACCAGATAGTTGGCATAGTAGACGATGCCCATCTGGTCGGTTTCGGCGTAGCGCACCCTCGTCTGGGTGGTCACGGGCATGCGGCGGTCCCTCCTGTCAGGGGTCAGGGATCAGGTGTCAGGGGTCAGTAACGAATGGCGGTGGTGAGTAATCTATAAGATCGCTGAAAACGTATCTCTGACCCCTGATCCCTGACCCCTGTACTCACGGCTTCAAATGCGTGAAGATTGGCAGCTTGGTCACGTCGTTGAACATGATGTAGGCGAAGAAAATGATGATCAGCAAAAAGGCCGCCTGATAGATGCGTTCCTTCACATTGATGCTGATCTCTCGGCGGATAGAGCTTTCGATCAGCAGAAAGAGGATCATGCCTCCGTCGAGGATGGGAAAAGGCAGAAGATTCAGGATGCCGAGGTTCAAGCTGATGGAGGCTGCCAGTCCGAATTTGGGAGACCACTTCCTAGTCTGGGCCGCCTGGCCTGCCATCTGCGCAATGCCTACGGGGCCGGAGAGCTGCGAAACCGCGACCTGATGCGAGAGAATCCGGCCTAGCATATCGAGGATGAGCGTGGAGTTCTCCAGGCAGATGTCTTTTGACTCAAACAAGGAATCTGAAAAACCCATTGGCTCATCGTGTGTGGGAATATTCTCCGTAGGAAGATTGCTCATGCCTATCCGCCAGGTTGAACCCAGCTGATTGGGCTGTACTACCATTGGCGCTAGCTTCTGGCCATTGCGGGTGACTTCCAGTACGACCGGTTTACCGTGTCCCAACTGCAGGTAGGCAATCATTGGTTCCAGAGTGTGAAACGCGTGTCCGTCTATGGATGTGATCAGGTCTCCGGTGCGCAGACCGGCCGCTGCCGCTGGCCCATCGACCGTTACTGTATCCACCTGAATGGGGCCTTTCACAAGCTGCAGGAAAAGGCCGGAGTCGCTCACGTCAAACCGTTTTCCCTTGCTATCGCCTGAGAGCCGGAAGGTCAGCTGCTGAGTCGTGCCATTCCGCTCGACCGTGACGGGAATGGTCTGGTTGCCTTCATGAATAGCTGTCATCTCGATCTGCGCCCATGTAGGATTGTCGTTCTGGCCGAAGTGGCGGATGATATCGCCGGGTTGGATGCCTGCTTGTGCAGCGGAAGAACCATAGGAAACCCACTCGACGACAATCGGATTGACAGAAGGAACTTCATTGATCCAAAAAAAATAAACGGCCATCAGCACGAAGGCCAGGATAAAGTTGGCTATAGGGCCGGCGGCGCCGATCAACATCTGCTGCCAGCGGGGATGCGAGGTGAGGGAGCCGGGGTCGCTGACGGGCGCAACGGTGGCCGTGCCGGCGGCGGCATCGCTCAATTCAGCGAAATGCTCTCCGGCCATCTTGACGTAGCCACCCAGTGGGTAGGCGCAGACCTTGTAATCCGTATCGCCGTATTTATAGCCGAAGAGCCGCGGACCAAAGCCGAAGGAGAAGGCCTCGACGCGGACCCGAAAGAGCTTGGCGATGGCGAAGTGGCCGAACTCGTGAACTACAACCATGATACCGATCAGGACGATGAAGGCGACGACCGTGATCAACAGGTTGAGCAGATTAATGGCGGCGATTGCAGCTAGGAGTCGATGAAAAATCATAGAGTTATGGTTCTTCCCTCAAAAAACGGTTTGCACCGGCATTCTCATTCAATTTGAACTGAAAAGACTTTCCAAACCATCGTTCCAGTACGATTGCAATGTGAAATTGGGACCAAAAAGCGACCGCAGATCCTTCGACTCTGCTGCGCTTCGCTCAGGATTACAGAGTGATAGCAATGCAATCCTTTCATACCGAATCAAGATACCAGCAAAGCGTGTGCCGCTTGGCGCGCCTCCCGGTCGGCGGCCAGCACCTCCGCAATTGTGGCGGGGTGCGCCTCCGGCGTGGATGCGAGCACTTGTTCAATTGTACGCGGGATTCCAGTGAACGGGATGCGCCGGTCGAGAAACGCCTCGACGGCTACCTCGTCGGCGGCGTTCAGGGCGATGCAGTGCGCTCCGCCCTTTTCGGCGGCCTCGTAGGCCAGCCGCAGGCAGGGAAAGCGCTCGAAGTCGGGCGGCTCGAAGTCCAGGTGGCGCAGCGCGGCCAGATCGAAGGTCAAGGTCGAGGCGGGCCGCTCCGGGAAGGCCAGCGCGTAAAGGATGGGCAGGCGCATATCGGTCACGGAAATCTGCGCCAAGATCGAGCCGTCCACGTACTCCACCAGCGAGTGAACCGTGGACTGCGGATGCACCGTGACCCGCACCTGACTGGGCGGCACGTCGAAGAGCCGGCAGGCCTCGATGATTTCCAGACCTTTATTCAGCATAGTGGCCGAGTCGATGGTGATCCGCCGGCCCATCACCCAGGTGGGGTGCTTGAGTGCCTGCTCGGGAGTAATGGCGGCAAACTGCTCCAGCGGAAGCTGCCGGAACGGCCCGCCCGAGGCCGTCAGCCAGATGGTCTTTACTTCCCGGTGCGCGCCCACTCTCATGCACTGATGCACCGCGTTGTGCTCGCTGTCGATGGGCAGAATGGGCACATTGCGCTCACGCGCGGCGCGGGTCAGGATCTCCCCGGCGGCCACCATGCACTCCTTGTTAGCCAGGCCGACCGGCTTTCCGGCAAGAATGGCAGCGTCCGTGGCCTCCAGGCCCGCCACTCCCACAATCGCCGAGACCACAAAGTCCGCTTCGGGAAGCGTCGCGCAGGCAACCGTTCCTTCGGTCCCGTAGACCACTTCAATGCCGGTGACCCCGGCCTTGCGCAGCCGCGCGGAAAGCTCCCCGGCCAGTTCTTCGGTAGCCAGCGAGACTACACGAGGCCGCCAGCGAATGGTTTGCGCATAGGCTTCGTCGAGGTTGCGCCCGGCAGCCAGAGAGACAACCGCGTAGCGTTCCGGGAACTGCTCGACAATGGAGAGCGTGCTTTGGCCGATGGAGCCGGTGGAACCGAGAATGGCGAGTCTTTTCATGCTTTTCAAAATCTTGAGTCCGCGAAGAACGCAGTCGAGCGGTCTGTTCCGATTCAGCCATCTTATCGAGGTTGAAACTATTTCGCTCGTACCTGAAATCAGAATTGTTCAACGATGCATATCGTCGAGGATGTATCCGTCTTCCATTTCGTCAATGATCCAGACCCCTTTTTGGGCATCTAAGGCAATGAAGATGTCTCCGCCGCAGTTTTCAGACAGAACCAATGCCTGATATTTTTTGTTAGGCATCATCTTTCCCGACAAATCCACCTTAAGTCCGCTAAAGAAAATTGGTCTAAGGTATCTCAAATCGGGAAGGGAAATTTCCTTATAGACAAAAGAACTGCATTCTGATTTCTCCCTCTTGGCGCTTTGATTCTGTTTCTCCATCTTAAAGGAAAACAGGACTTCTCCAGCTTTGAATTCCACAGTGCCACCCGTGTACCCATAGTTATCGACCGGACCGAGTTGCCATGTTGTTCCGGCAAGCTGGGGAGTTGTCTGGGTCTGCGCCGCGCCCGACGACAGCATGGCGCACACGATGTATAACGCGAAAAGAATGCCTGATTTTCTCATACTACGATTTGCCTCAGTAACGTTTTGATTTAGAGTATCTCAATGACGTTTGTGGCGAATAACAGCCGGATGGGTGAACTGCTTTCCCGTGACCGAATGCTTTGTCAAAGCTTCGGCGAAAGTTCCATTGACGTGAAGATATGTACTGGATCCACGCATCAGGATTCTTTTATCACCACTCAGCGCTCTCTTAGTCTTGCTGCCTAAGCGGGACAGTGAAACGTGGACCCAGCCCGTTCCTGGGCCCAAGCCATTTCTATAGTTTTCTAGAATGAGTTGCCCGAATAATATGTCCGGTTGCGCGGCGATCCAATCGGCTACTTCGACATGGGGTACACCCTCAACATGAATGTCGGCAGCTTCGCCCAACAGGTGTTGGGAACCGGGATGCGATCCGACTGCTGTATTCACTGCGGGGCAGCGGTAACCGCTGTTGACGATCACCCTCTTTCCAAAAAATTCTCCAAACTGGATAGGCTCGATGATCGTCATGCACAGCCAGACTAGATTCTGCTTCACGTCATCCGGAACCGGAAAATTGCTGAGTAGTAACCCGTTCTTGCCACGCTGATTCGTAATGCAAAGCTGGCCAAGGGTGTAGAACGGACTAATTCTCTCATTCGCATCCGATGACGGCATTCTCCTCCTCCTCGTTTCCTATCGGCGGACAGGCAATACCTATCCTGTGCAAACCAACCTAAGCTCATTATAAATGTCCTGAGTAATTCAAGAAAAACTCAAAACCGCTGGTGAATCACCTGCGCGTACCAGAGCACGGGAGCGGCCAGCAGCAGAGCGTCGATGCGGTCCAGAACCCCGCCGTGGCCGGGCAGCAGGGAGCCGGAATCCTTGGCCCCCACCGAGCGTTTGAGCGCCGATTCGGCAAGATCGCCCACCTGCGCCGCTACGTTCAACAGCACCGCCAGCGCCAGCCAGTAGTACCAGGCCTCGCCGTGAAAGGAGAGCCTCTCGATGTTCCACTCCGCCAGTTGATTGGCCAGTGCCAGCAGGATGCCGGTGACCGCCAGACTGCCCGCCAGCGAACCCAGCGAACCCTCCCAGGTCTTGTTGGGGCTCACCGTTGGCGCCAGCTTGTGCTTGCCCCAGGCCCGGCCCACGTAGAGAGCCGCAATGTCTCCCGCCCAAACCGCGCACAGCAAAAAAGCAACCAGCGACGGGCCGTTGAAATCGGTATCCTCGCGCATTTGGGGCAGCGCAAGCAGCGTCATTCCCACGTAAACCAGGCAGAGAACCGCCGTCGCCATGTCGGCCAGCATCTCCTCGACAGCCGAGAAAAATGTGCAGTAGACCACCAGGCTCAGGCTCAGAATGCCAAGAATGGGCGCGGTTTGGAAAGGCCACTCATAGTTGCCGGCAAAGAGCGCCAGAATGGCCGCTAGCACCGCGATGCGCGGCGGCTTAACTCCGCTTTTCTCGGCCAGACCGATAAACTCCCAGGCAGCCAGCATGGCCACCCCGGCGACGACCAGCATGAACAACCATCTGGGTCCCAGAAACACCAGGACCAGCACCAGCGGAATCAGAACGAGAGCAGTGAGAATGCGTTTCATCCAGGGATGAGAATACACTGCCGGGGCGGGGTGGGAGTACCCGTCCTGCCGCCAACGCGCCGATCTCTACTGAAATAAACCGGATATTCCCGAACGAAACCCGCTTACGCGCTCTTTTCGTTCCCGGTGCGCAGCCAATGCAGGAAGGCCTCGGAACCCCCGCGTTGCGCCATTGCTTCCTTCAACCGGAACCGCATCTGCTCTGCCAGCTTCTTTGCCTTGACCGCTGAATCCTTATCGTTTTGCGCAATCTTGGTGTTTTCCAATGAAATCGTCCTCGCACTCCGATTGTCGTCAGAATGCGCCGGGAAGGCCACGCTTGGGTAGGAAAAAAGCAGGAGTCGGACAAACGAAGGTACTCAGCCGGCTGCGACCCTGGCCCGCTCAGTCTCTTCGTCCACCGCGCCGGAGGCTTCGCCCAAGCCGCCGTAGCGGCGTTCCCGGCTCTGAAAGTCGGCGATGGCCTCGAGCAAATGGATGCCGCGGAAGTCCGGCCACAGCCGCTCGGTGACGAATATCTCGGTGTAGGCAATCTGCCACAACAGATAATTGGAGAGCCGCATCTCGCCCGAAGTCCGGATTAGCAAGTCGGGGTCCGGCATGTGCGCCGTATAGAGATGGCGGTGAATATCTTCCTCGCCGATGCGGTCGGGGCTGATCTGCTTCTGTTTCATCTCGGCCGTCAGGCCCCGGAAAGCATCCACCAACTCCGAGCGTCCGCCGTACTTCAGAGCCAGGGTGAGGGTTGTGCCGGTGTTGTTGGCCGTCGCCTCCGCAGCCCAGCGCATCTTATCCTGAACCTCGGGAGGCAGTTCGTGGGTGCGCCCGATGTACCGTATGCGCACGTTGTTGTCCATCATGCGCTGCACGTTGTCTTCCAAGTAGCTTTTGAGCAGGCGCATGAGGAAGTTAACCTCGGCGCGGGGACGACGCAGGTCGTTTTCGATGGAAAAGGCGTAGAGGGTGAGCCAGGGCAGGCCGATGCGCGAGGCGGTCTCGGTTACCAATTGAACGCTTTTCGCGCCCTGCTGATGGCCCTGGAACCGCTTTAGCAAGCGTCGGCCTGCCCAGCGGCCGTTGCCGTCCATGATGATGGCCACATGCTCGGGCAGACTTTCCGGTTTGAGCGCCTCATAGACAGCGCGTTCCTCCGGGGTCAATTCATCGATGCGCAGTGTGCCGGATGGGTACAAAGGTCTCGCCTCTACAGTGCGTTTACGGCTTCTGGAATGGTTCCGGCCGGGAGCATCCGGAATAACCGCCCGGGATGGAAGCCAATATCCAATCAAGAGGCTTTCAAGCCCGCGGCAGGCTCCCGCCCGATGGAAAATCCACCTTCAGCCGAAGCGAAGGAGCAGCAACATCGACCCTAGCACAAGCGCGCAACTGCCGCAAACGCCGCTGCTTCCTTGCCAATGGCCGCTCTACGCCGTCCGCCGCCGGCCTAACGCCGCATCGCGCGCCGAGCCCAAAATCAGGGTCCGGTGCAGCGAGTCCAGATAGGGCAGCGCCGCCGCAATCTCGGCCAGCAACGGGTCGGCGAGGATCGCCGCAATCTCCATGTCACGGCGGCTGCGGGCATCGTTGACCAGTTGGCAGATGTCCACTTCCAATGCCTCGGCCAGCCGCTCCAGCGAACCCAATGTCGGAATCGCTTTGCCGTTCTCGATCTTCGAGACATAGGTGCGGGGCACCTCCATCCGTCCGGCCAGTTGGCGCTGGCTCAGATGGCGCTGGCGGCGAATCTCCTTCACCAGCGCGGCCACCTGCAACCCGGCCTCGGCCGAAGCGGCGGCAGACTGGCTGATAACCAGTTGCGGGGCCAAAACGGCAGGCTCCTCCACATCGAGGGGCTTGTGGCACTTTCTGCATAGGGAGTTGATGGTTCTGTACTGCACCAGGCTGCAGTAATCGCAACGCACGACATCGCGTGTTTCCACGCTCGCAAGTGTGGTAGCCATAGGCTGCGTGCGGAGCGCCAGAGCGGGGCCTCCGGGGTGCTTTTTCGCACCACGATATTTCGTACTTTCAGGGAAGTGAACCATAATTGTCAAGTACAAACTTAGGGTCAACCCTAAGATTCTCCTATCATACCCCTAAAAACCATAAAAAACACGAACCAAATTGAACACTATGGAGAGAATAATGAGCTACGGCTTGCCGGTTTGAAAGGGGCTTCGATCCGGCTGGCGGCTGGCGATGCGGAGAGCGGCTTTCAACCAGAGACTCCGCATCCTCATTTTGAAAACGATAGGCCGCTTCCCATCTTCCGCTCAGTCCACTATGCTGGGTAAGTTTGCAAAGGAGGATTCGTGTTGACTCGCCGCCGTTTCACCGCTCTTTCCGCTGCTGCCGCCGGGGCTGCGCTGGCCGCGCCGCTCAAGGTGCAGGCTGCCGCTACTCGCTCCGGACTGGAGTTCGGGGTGCAGATTTACATGGTCCGAGACCGGCTCCAGCCCAAGGACCTGCCCGCCACGCTGCGCCTGATTCACGAGATCGGCTACGCCAGCATCGAGACTTACCCGCTGGTCTACAACCGTCCCGCGAAGGAGTTGAAGGCGCTGATCGAGGGCATCGGCCTGAAGGCGCCTAGCGGCCACTTCGACTACGCGACGCTGGAAGAGAATGTGGACTATGCCGCCGGGTTGGGCCTCGAATACATGATCTGCCCCATGCTTCCCCAGCCGCTCTGGGAGTCGCTCGACGGCTTTCATCAGGCCGCCGAACACTTTAACAAGGCTGCCGCCAAAGCACGCGCGGCAGGGCTGAAGTTCGGCTACCACCCGCATAACTACGAGTTCAAACCGCTCCAGGGCGGGCGCGGCTTCGAGGTGCTGATGCGGGAGCTGGACCCGGCGGTAAGGCTGGAGCTAGACGTTTATTGGGCCGTGGAGGCGGGCGAGAACCCGATCGAACTGATGCGGAAGTATCACGACCGGCTGGCGCTTATTCATATCAAGGACCGCAAGCCGGCCAGCGAACTTACCTTTTCTCCGTTCGACCCGCGTGCGGCCCGCTTTACCGAGGCCGGTTCGGGCACCATCGACTGGAAGGCGGCGCTGGGCGAGGCGCGGAAGCTCGGCGTGAAGCAATACTTCGTCGATCAGGACGGCTACGATGTGCCAGTGGAAGAGAGCCTGCGGCGCAACTGGAAATACCTGTCGCAGTTGAGCGTGTAGGGGAGTCAGTCAACGGTGCGGGGTTTGCCTCGTCTAATGGAATGAAAGTGTGTAGACTTTGACCGTTATGCGAATGAGATATTCTTTTCCCCTTGCCGTATCGACGTTGGCCCTGCTCTGGCTGCCCGCGGCCAGTCCGGCCCAGCAGCCTGCCGCAACCCAGCCTAGCGCGACCCTCAAGGTGCAGGTAAACGAGGTGGTGCTGCCGGTGACGGTGCGCGACAAAAAGGGCGCGCTGGCCACCAGTCTCAAAATCGGCGACTTCACGCTGACCGAGGACGGGAGGCCGCAGACCATCAAGAGCTTTACCAGGGAGACCAACCTGCCCTTCCGGCTGGGCTTGCTGGTGGATACCAGCCGCGGCGTTTCAGGGGCCATCGAGGAAGAGCGCAAGGCGGCGGGCAAGTTTGTGGACCAGATGCTTCCTGCCGATCCCAACGCCGCGTCGGGCGCAGAGAAAGATGAGGCCTTCCTGATCCACTTCGACCGCGAGGTCGAATTGCTTCGGGACTTCACCAACTCCCGCGACAAGCTGCACCGCGAGTTGGACGAGATGGGTCCGACGCGGGCTGCGCAAAACTCAAACCAAGGGCCCGAGACCAGCGGGGACGATCAGGATCGGCCGCGTGGCAGCCGGGGCGGCACACAGCTTTACGACGCGATCTTTCTGGCGTCCGACGAGTTGATGAAGCCGCAAGAGGGCCGGAAGGCCCTGGTGGTCTTCTCCGACGGCGTGGACCGGGGCAGCAAGGACACGCTCAACGACGCGGTGGACGCGGCGGACCGGGCCAATGTGGCCGTTTACACCATCTACTTCAAAGGCGCGCAGGAACGCCCCGCGGGTAGCGGCTATCCCGGCGGCGGGCATCATGGCGGCATGGGCAGCGGGGGCTATCCAGGCGGTGGGGGCGGTTACCCTGGCGGCGGCGGACGGCGCGGCGGCAGTTCCAGCGAGCCTCAGGTGGACGGCAAGAAGATTCTGGAGAAGATCGCAGAGCGCACCGGAGGCCGGTACTTCGAGGCCAAGAAGAAGGACAACCTAGATGAGATTTACGGCCAGATCGCCGAGGAGCTGCGCGGCCAGTATCTCTTGACTTATACCCCGGACATGGTGGACAAGGAAGGCGGCTTCCATAAAATCGCCCTCAAGACCAACAAGGACGATCTGACCGTGGTCACGCGGGAAGGCTACTATGCGCCGGGTGGGGAGGCGAAGTAAGCACCTGCGGTGCGGCAGACGCTCGCTATTCGCTCGCATGAGCTTCGTCGATTCCCACCCTTGCGCTAGAAAAAAGCGCAAGGATGGGGCGCCAAGCCCTTGTAACCAGGAGTCAGAGTCACACAGGTTCACAAGTTAATTGTCACTGTGAAGTGGCCGCTGGGAAGTAATTGATATTGCTTGGGTTAGATATTGCTCCACAATTTCACAAGTTAACAGTTTACGCGTTTCCGTGGAGTGGGGTTGTGTAGACCATTGATAATAAATTGGTTAGGAAGGGCTTCACAGTTTCACCGGGAAAAACAGAGGGCCGATTTTGGGGCTGAATGTTTGGATATGTGGTTTGTTTTGTTGTGGATATGCGAAGGATGAAGGGCGAAAAATGGGGGTTTTCGATGCGAAAAAAGGGGTTTTTCGATGGTTTTTTCGAGGCTGCGCATGAGGTCTCCGGTGAAGAGTGAAGATTGGACAGTGGTTTTCTATCTGCCAGTATGCGCCAACGGAGGGTAATTTTCGGCAAGCACCTGCGGTGCGGCAGACGGCTTCGGCAAAGAATCCTTCCCCGGTTCCAAAATCTGGACCTGGGGAACCCAAACATTTTAAGACGGTCAGACCTGCGCCACCCGCCGAAAGATGATGTGCGTGGAATGCTACAGGCTCTGGTCCTCAACCAAGCTGGCAAAAGCAGCGGTGCTCACGCACCGCCCAGGATATTTGCGCTTGACAAAGCCTTCGTACTT
>Ga0181536_10004148_pt1 | contig 15475 bp, 13 predicted proteins | sample PEATcosm2014_Bin_41_FD_121105 | JGI IMG/M metagenome (GOLD analysis project Ga0181536, IMG submission 121105) | Peatland microbial communities from MTU Mesocosm Facility, Houghton, MI, USA - PEATcosm2014_Bin17_60_metaG | ecosystem: Environmental > Terrestrial > Soil > Wetlands > Peat | place... | reverse complement strand
AGTTCGCGGAGGGCGCGGGAGAACTCACGCTGCAGGAAGCCCTCGTAGCGGATCAGCTTGGAGAACGAGTTGTAGTATTTGGAGTCCTGGTGGAAGGACCAGGCCAAGGGGTTGGTGCGGCCTTCCTTGTTGTACTTCTCGGGCATGGGGTCGGTTTCGGCCTGGTAATGGAACAGGCCGGCATCCAAGTAGCGGACCGAACGCATTTTGAATTCAGCAGCGACCAGGCGTTCGACCAAGGCGTCCTCGAACTGGTCGAAGGGTTGGAAACGGTCGCGGAACTGGTCGAGGAGCTGGAAGAATTCCTCGGGGTCGCCGTCGGGAGGGAGGAATTTGCCGGAGGTCATGCCGTGGATGAGGCTGTTGCGGCTGGAGATGGCTTTGCCTTGCTGAGTGCGGGGGCCAGTACTTTTCTTGGCGTTCTCGCGATTGGCGTTCATTTGCGCTTCGGTGGCCATGGATCGGTCCTTGTGTGTTAGGGCAGGCGTAGATTCGGATCGGAGATACAGGAAGGGAGATCCGGCCTGCCGATTCTATTGTGGGGCGGGAGGTTTGGGGATCTTGGGTGCAAAGGCCGCAAGTGGTTGAAGGGATGGAGAAAATTTGGGCGCCGAGGGCGTGACTGAGGTTGCCACAGACTTGCCCACCGCCATCGCCAGAAGGCCGCGACTGGGGCCGCCGCTAACCGGAGCCCCGTTTCGGGGCAGTTGCACAAATGCTAGTGCTCAGGCCGTTCGCGGCAGATCGCGGTGTTCACGTTGCGCCGACGCACAGACTATGCTTCTCTAGGTAAATAGGACCAAATGATTGGTACGACCATCTCTCATTACCAGATCGTCGAAAAGCTCGGCGAAGGCGGGATGGGGGTGGTCTACAAGGCGCGCGACCTGCGTCTCGACCGATTCGTCTGCATCAAGATTCTCCGCCCCGAGCAACTGAAAGACGAATCGCGCAAGCAGCGCTTCATTCAGGAGGCCAAATCCGCCTCGTCGCTGAACCACCCCAACATCGTCACCATCCACGAAATCGACCAGGCCGACGGGACCGACTTCATGGTGATGGAGTTCATCGCCGGCAAGACGCTTGCAGCGGTGATTCCCGGCGGCGGCCTGCCGGTGGCGGATGTCCTGAAGTATGCCATCCCCATCGCCCGGGCGCTGGCGGCAGCCAACGCGGCGGGCATCATCCATCGCGACATCAAGCCGGGCAACATCATGGTTGGCGCGAACGGAATCGTCAAAGTGCTCGATTTCGGCCTGGCCAAGTTGACGGCGCAGGAAGTGAGCGCCGACGATGCGACGCAAGCCCTCGAAGGGCGCACCGAGGAAGGCACCATTGTGGGCACCGCCGCCTACATGTCGCCGGAGCAGGCGCAAGGGAAGCCGGTGGACGCGCGCTCCGACATTTTCTCGTTCGGCGCCGTGCTCTATGAGATGCTCGGAGGCCGCCGCGCCTTCCAGGGCGCCAACACGGTGTCCACGCTGGCCGCGATTCTGGAGAAGGAACCGGCACGGCTCGCCGAACGCGATTCCCGCATCCCGCGCGAACTCGAGCGCGTGGTCATGCGCTGCTTGCGGAAGGATCCGGAGCGCCGTTTCCAGACCATGGCGGATTTGCGGGTCGCGCTGGAGGAACTGAAGGAGGAATCCGAGTCCGGGAAGCTGGCGCCCGCGCAACCTGCCCGGGCGACTCGCGGCCGGACATGGCGGGTATCTGGCTTGAGCGCCGCACTGGTCCTTCTGGCTGGGGCCGGTGGCTGGCTGTGGTGGCATTCCAAGGCGGCAAAAACCACGGTGCGTCCGCTCACCCGCCTGACTTCCAACGGCGTGTCGGTGAATCCGTCTATTTCTCCCGACGGGAAACTGCTCGCATATGAGGCGACGATCGGCGGGCCCAATCCGGACATCTGGATGCAACAAATCGGCGGCGGCAAGGCCATTCAGATCACGCATGAAAAAGAAGGGGCCTTTTACCCAGCCTTTTCTCCCGATGGGACACAGATCGCCTACCAATCGCACGGCGGCATTTATGAAGTCACGGCGCTTGGCGGCGATGTGCGATTAATCACCAGCGACGGTTTCCAACCGGCCTATGCTGCTGGGGGGGCGACGATTGTGTTCAAGGACTCCCACGACCACCTTTTCACCATCCCACGCATGGGAGGAACTCCCGTCGCGATCCAACCCGAGTTCCTCGTGTTCACTTTTGCGCTCTCTCCCGATGGAAGCAAGCTGCTCGCCATGGCCTATCGCAATGCCCGAATGTCGGAGGAGGACTTGAAGCGGTGGTGGGTGATCCCGATCTCCGGAGGAAAGGCCGTAGAGGCCGCCCCACCCCCACTGCCACCAGGTGAACGCTTCGCTCCCCTCCCGCTTGCGTGGACCATGCCAGACACGAATTCCGGGCAGCAATGGGTCATCTGTTCGCGGAGGGTCGGTGACACCTTCAACGTGTTTCGAGTGGCGATCGCAGGCGATGGAAAAGTGACGTCCGCTCCCGAACAACTCACATTCACCGCCGGATCGGGCGGTGCCAGCGTGTCCGAGAACGGGCGCATGGTTTTTGTCAGTTTCGGAGGGCTTACTACAAACCTCTGGAGCATACCGATCGACACCAATCGCGCGCAGGTAACCGGCGACCGGCAGAACTTGACCCAGGTGGAGGATGTCCGAGACTATTCTCCTTCGCTTTCCCGTGACGGCAAGAGGCTCGCTTTCCTTTCCGGCGACTACATCGGGAGTCTCGATCGCCTTGTCGTCAAGGACCTGGCGACGGGACGAGAAACGCAACTGGCTCAGGGTCTGCCATCGGGCACGGGCGGCCCCAACATTTCGCCGGACGGGTCCTTTGTTGTGTACTACAAGTATGCGGACACCCGGTTCGACATCTACTCGATTTCGACCGCGGGGGGTTCGCCGCGCCTGGTCTGCCGGGGCTGTGGGATGCCGAGGGGCTTCTCATCCGATGGCGCACGGTTGCTGACGCAGGATTGGGCCCATGACATCGATAAGATCGGCCTGGTGGACGTAGCCACCGGCAAAGCGACGGACGTATTGAGCGACCCCCAGCACAACCTGTGGTACGCCTACTATTCCTGGGATGACAAGTGGATCGGGTTTAAGATGCAGATGAACAACGATCCCGATACTGCTATTTCCCGCCTGTACCTAACGCCGGTGGAGAACTTCGTTCCAGCCAGGCGGGACCGATGGATCCAGCTCACCAGCGGCGAATACCGCGACGACAAGCCGCAGCTTTCTCCAGACGGAAACACCATGTATTTCACCTCGAACCGCGACGGGTTTATCTGCGTGTGGGGGCTGCGGCTCGATCCGAAAACCAAGCGTCCCGTGGGCGCTCCGTTCGCGATTCAGCACTTCCACGGCAGCCAGCGTGTCCACCCCGGCGTTTCCCGTTCGGTCGACATGGAACTGAACGTCGCCAAAGACAAGATTGTCACCAACCTCGACGAGGTTCATTCCGATATCTGGATGATGGACTTGGAGCCTCACAAGTGAACATCACGCGACACCCCGCGAGGCGGCGCTCGATCTACCCTTAACGAATTACGGTTGAGGCAAGCCTTGTTTCAATGCGCTATGTCCGACGCCACAACGCGGTAAGAAAAAAGAGACGCGCGCTAGCTTCTGGCGGCCTGAGAGGCCGGGCCCAGAGGGCAACCCCGGCCACGGGCCTGCCCCACGGGCGCGCGGCGCGATACACTGGAGCGCAACGGCAAGAAATCATGAACTACACCTACGAAGACATGGCCAAGATGATCGACCATTCCCTGTTGAATCCCACGCTGACGGTGGACGATCTGGAGCGGGGCATTCAACTGGCGCTGGAGTACGACGTGGCGAGCGTGTGCATCATGCCGTATTACCTGAAGCCTTGCGCGGAGGCGTTGCGCGGCAGCCGGGTGAATGCCAGCACCACGGTCGGCTTTCCGCACGGCGGCCACACCACGGCCATCAAGGTGGCGGAGGCGCGGCAGGCGCTGGCGGATGGCTGCCAGGAGCTCGACCTGGTGGTGAACATCAGCAAGGTCCTCAGCGGCGACTGGAGCTATGTGCGCGCGGACGTGGGCGCGGTGATCGAGGCCGCGCACGCGGCCGGACAGAAGGCGAAAGTCATTTTCGAGAATTGCTACCTGAGCGACGCGCAGAAGATCCGGCTGTGCGAAATCTGCGGGGAACTGCGGGCGGACTGGGTGAAGACATCCACCGGCTATGGCACGGGCGGGGCCACCCTGGAGGATCTGGCGCTGATGCGGCGGCACTCGCCGGACTACGTGCAAGTGAAGGCGGCTGGCGGCGTGCGCGACCTGGACGCGCTGCTCGAAGTGCGCGCGCTGGGCGTCACGCGCGTGGGGGCCACACGCACGGCGGCGATGCTGGACGAATGCAAGCGGCGGCTGGCGGTTTCCAGCGCGGGGTGAGGATGCATCGTTGGGTTGCAAACAGTTTATAATCGGGTGAGGGTTGGGCTGGTGTCGCTGCCCGACCCCACTTTAGAAGAGGCAAGCACATCATGATCGCACTTATACTCCAGAAAGGGGGCCCGCCGTTGTGAGCGTTTGGAATAAGCAGCGCCGGGAGGAAGAACCTTCCGGACCCTTGAATACGAATATCAGGCCCGCGCCTCCCGCGCCGGCCGTGGAAACCAAAAAGGAGGCAACAACTTTGTCCAGCATGTCGAGCATGCCCGTAGGGAGGGTGGAACCGGAACCGGCGCGCGGCGGGTCGGCCACCATCGGAAAGGCCGTCAAGATTGCCGGCCAGATCTACAGCCGCGAAGATCTGTACGTGGATGGCGACGTGGAGGGCACCATCGAGCTGATGGATCACAAGCTCACCATAGGCCCGAACGGCAAGGTCCACGCGGGCGTGAAGGCCCGCGAGGTGGTCGCGCTGGGGGTCGTTCAAGGCAACGTGGAAGCCAGCGAGCGGATTGAGATTCGCAAGGACGCCAAGCTGGTGGGCGATATCAAGACGGCCCGTATCATCATTGAAGACGGGGCGTATTTTAAAGGGAGTATCGATATCGTCAAGGCGGAGCCGAAGGCGGCTCCCAGCCAGCCGCGCCCGCAGCCCGCGCCGGCTCCGGCGACCGTGGCGGCCGTGGCGAGCGCGGCGGACGCGAAGCGTTAGCGGGCCGGCGGAGATGTGGGGTTGTTGAGCGAACGGCTGAAGGGCTTTCTGCGCGCCTCTCGCTCGGCCGCGGAGGCGGGTCCGCCGGCCAATGGGGGGAGTGTGCCGAACCTTGCTTCGGGGCCGGGCCGGGGCGAAGTATCGGAGACGCGCCAGAGCCGGGGCCTCGATCAGTTCTTCGGCTCTTTCCGCGATCAGACCGGCCTGTCGATCCTGGATCTGGGCGGGGCCCACCAGGAAAACATCAACTTCATCACCAGCCTCGGACACAAGTTCCACTCCGAGGATTTCCTGCGCATTTTCCAGGAGACTTTCGGGGAGGATATCGCGGACCAATCCAATCCGGGGCGGATCGATTACTTCCTGCGGCAGAGCCTGGAGTATCCGGACGAGCAATTCGACGGCGTGCTGGCTTGGGACGCGCTCGAGTACATGGAACCCGCGCTGCTGGCGGCCACCGCCGACCGGTTGTTCCGCATTCTGAAGCCCAAGGGTTACGTGCTGGCGATCTTTCATTCGGCCGAGCGCAAGGAGACGGTGTCCTGTTACAGCTTTCGCATTCAGGATTTGCGCACGCTGCAGGCGATCCGGCACGGCCAGCGCACCGCTTCGCAGCAATTGTTCAATAACCGGAGCCTGGAGAAGCTGTTTCATAAGTTCGAGTCGGTGAAGTTTTTCCTGGCGCGCGACAGCCTGCGGGAAGTGATTGCGCGGAAGTGAGCGGCGTGACGACAGGCGCCGTGGCGAGCCTTAGCTGCCGGCCAGACCGTGGGCTGAAGCCCACGGCGGCACGCTGAAGCGTGCGCCACTCAGTTGGAGGATCGATGAGAAACACTAGGAACATATTGTTTGCATTGTTGCTGTCAGTTTTGGCCCGGCCGCTGTTCGCCCAGGGCGCGCCGCCGCAGGTAGCCCCCGACCAGCCCTACATCGTGGAGTACTATTACAAGATGCAGTGGGGGCATCAGCAGGAGTTTCTGCAACTTTTCCTGAAGAACCACTACCCGCTGCTTCGGAAGATTGTCGAGAGCGGCCGTATGATCTCGGTGAAGATTGAGCAGCCCGCCAACCACATGACCGAGGATGCGCGCTGGGACTATCGCGTCACGATCCGGTTCAAGAACTCCACACTGGCGACAACCGCGAATCCCGACGAGGATCGTGTGATCAAGCAACTGTGGCCCGACCAGGAGACTTACAAACGCGAGGAGCAACGGCGGTTCGAGATTTTGCTGGCTCACTGGGATCTTCCGGTGACAGATATCACACCAGAGAAGAGATAGCAGCACCGTGGGCTGGGCTTCGCTCGCCGAAGAGCGGGGCTAAAGCCCCGCGCGGGCTCAAGCCCGCCCTCCATTGCCTGCTAGCCGAATGCAGAAACTCGCGCAACCGTGGGCTGAAGCCCACGGCGGCACGCTGAAGCGCGCGCCACTCAACCGACGTCGTCGAAATCGTCGCTATCCTCTTCGTGGGCCGGCTTCGAGCTGAGTTGAATCTCATGCAGGTTGGCGGCCTTCAGCTCACTGTTGATGGCTGCAATTTCCGCGGCCTTCAGTTTGTTCCAGCGCTCCATCACCGCGGGATAGTCGCGCGCAATCTTCGCCAGGGCGGCCGATTGCGCGACGGTGAGCGCGGCATCGGCGCTGTCGATTTCGCCGTATAGCCCGGACGCCTCGCCATTCACCGACATCAGTCCCGGCTCGGCAGGCGCGGGCCCGAACATGCCGCCGGCGCCCAATGCCGCCTTGATCTTTTTCCCTAGCGCGGCAAGATGATCGGCCAGCGGCCCGGTGGCATCGTGCGCGAGCTTGTCGATCTGTTCCTGCGCCGCACGAGCTTCGCGGATGGCTTCGGTGGTGCGAGCCATTATCCTGGCAAGCTGCTTTTCGGCCTCGTACTGTTGCTCGAAATCCGCCGGCGACGCCTTCACGCGCGGGTCCATCTGCACGGTGAGCGGCGCGGTGTACTGGCGGCCATCGACCGTGAGCTTCACGGTATACGAGCCGGGCAACGCGGCGGGACCCAGCGGAAGCCGCGGCGTATCATGCGGGACTGCCGCGATGGGATACCCGTGCCGCACGGATTCCGGCGGTGTGCCGTGCAAGTCCCAGACCCAGCGGTGCAGCCCCCGCGCGGCGGGCAGGATGCGTGACGGGCGAACCCAGAAGGGCGGAATGCTCAGCGTCTTCAAATCGGCCTCGGTAATTTCCGGCGAGTCCGCGCTCGAATAGCGCCGCACCGGTTTGCCGCCGACGTCCAGGATCTCGAGCGTCACGGGCGCCGATGCCGGCTGCGCCAGAAAGTAATCGATGACAGCGCCATCCGGCGGATTCTCAGCCAACGGCTCGTCCGGCGGCAGGGGCGTGTCGCTGTTGGTATCGCGGCGCACGCGGTATGCCGGCGCAGGGCGGCAGAGCCAGGCGCCCGCTGCGAGCGCCTTTTCGTCGATTTGCCGCAAGGGGGTGATGTCGTCGAGAATCCAGAACGAGCGGCCGTGCGTGGCCACGATCAAGTCACTGCCGTGAATCCACAGGTCGCGCATGGAAGTGTGCGGCAGGTTCAATGCGAGCGATTGCCAATGGCCGCCATCGTCGAACGACACCCACACGCTGGTTTCGCTGCCGGCGAACAGCAGTCCTTTTCGCACCGGGTCCTCACGCACCGTGTCGATGGGGGCGTCGTTGGGCAACCCGGCGGTGATGAGCTGCCAGGTCTTCCCGCCGTCGTGCGTGCGGTAGATATACGGAGTCAGGTCGTCCACGCGGAAGCGGCTCACCGATGCGTAAGCCGATTTGTCGTCGAAATGCGACGCCTCCAGTTGCGTGACCTTGCTCCACGGCGTGAGCACGGGTGGGGTGACGTCGTTCCACTTCTTGCCGCCGTCGGCGGTAACCCAGATCAATCCTTCGTCGGTGCCGGCCCAGATGGTATCGATGTTGTGGAAGGAAGGCGCCAGCGCGTAGACGACGCCGCGCTGCTTGTCTGCGCCAGGATCTTTGGCGGCCATAGTGCCGAGACTTGCGGGAATGCCGGGATGCGGGCGCGTCAGATCGGTGCTGATGGTCTGCCAGGAATGGCCGCCATCCGTGGTTTTGAAGACCACGTTGGCCGCGTAGAAAAGCACGCGCGGGTCGACCGGCGAGAACACGATCGGCTGCGTGCGGTCCGCGCGATACCGCTCAGCGCCAGCCGGCCCCGGCGTGACGATTTCCACCTGGCCCGTGCTCCGGTGGAATTTCGACACCTGACCGCGCCCCGCGCCGTACACGATATCGGGATCGCGCGGGTCCGGCGCGACATAGCCGTATTCAATGACGCCCACCGGATGCCATTCGCGAAAGGTGATGACACCATCGTTGCCGCGGCTGGAGACGCACACCGAGCCGCTCTCCTGCTGCCCGCCGCAAACCCGGTAGGGGAACGCATTATCGGCCACGGCGTGATAGAGCTGCGCCGTCGGCTGGTTATACCAGGAACTCCAGGTGCGGCCTCGGTTCACGCTGACCAACGCGCCCTGGTCGCCGACCAGCAGGATAATGTCGGGGTTGTTGGGGTTGATCCAGATATTCTGATAATCGTCGCCGCCGGGCGCGCCCTTGATGCCGGTCCAGGTCTGGCCGCCATCGATGGAGCGCCAGGTGACGATACTCGCGCTGTAGAGCGTGTCGGCGTCCTTGGGATCGACGCGCGGCACCGGCAGGTCGCCGCCGCCGATGCGCGTCGCGGGCCGGGAGTCGGTGGTGGCGCGGCGCCAGTTTTCGCCGGCGTCATCGGAACGGTAGATGCCTGTTTCGCGGCCCATGGCGACGGCCGCATAAAGGCGGCGCGGGTCGCTGGGCGCGATTGCCACGTAAGCCTGAGCGACCTCCGGAAGACCCTGGGTCAGCTTGCGCCAGGTCTTGCCTCCGTCGGTGGATTTGAAGATGCCGCCGTGCGTGCCGCTATACTCGTTCCCGAATTCCCACGGACCTTGGCGGGACTCCCATAGCGACGCATAGAGCACGTCGGGATTGGAAGGGTCCATGGCGATGTCGGAAGCGCCGGTGTTCTCGTCGACGTACAGAATCTTCTGCCAGTTCTCGCCGCCGTCGGTGGAGGCGAAGACGCCGCGTTGTTGGTTGGCGCCAAAGGGATGCCCGAGTACGGCGGCGAACAGGCGATTCGCGTCACGCGGGTCCACGGCCAGCGCCGGAATCTGCTGGCCGTCGCGGAGGCCGAGGTGGGTCCAGGTCTGGCCCGCGTCGGTGGATTTGTAGATGCCGTTGCCCACCGACAGATCGGGGCGTTGCAGGCCTTCGCCGCTGGCTACATAGATGATGTTGGGATCGGAGGGCGCCACCGCGATGGCGCCGATGGAACCGGTTGGCTGGCTATCGAATATCGGCGTCCAGGTGCGGCCGTAATCGTCGGACTTCCAGACGCCGCCGTTGCACTGCCCCATGTAGAACACATTGGGTTGGCCGGGTACGCCGGCAGCCGCGCGGGTCCGTCCGCCGCGGAAGGGACCGATGTTGCGCCAGTGCAGGTCTTTGAGCAGGTCAGAGTCGATCTGCTGCGCGCCGGCTGCACCGGCAAGAGTGAAAAGAAGGAGGCGCCGTAGCCACTTGGAGGTCATCCCTCTTATTATGCGATGACTTAGCGCGGGTGGTTGGCAGAGGCGGGGCTAAAGCCCCGCGCGGGCTGAAGCCCGCCCTCCATCGCGCTGTTCACCGAATGGAGAAACTCGAAAGACAGGCCAGGAGGCCTGTCCTACTACTTTTCAAATATGATGGTCGATTCGCCTGAATACTTATGGTAGTTGCGGAAGTCGATGGTGTTGCGGCTGCAAGTGTTCGTATCGCGCTGGCAGCCAAGGTTCTCGGCGTGCACCGGCACCAGGAACTGGCGGTCGCCAAAACGGACGAATTCGTAATCGGTGGCCATCTCCACTTTGTCGGAGGGAAAGGCGTCCGGGATGTGGGTCGCCTGCATCTCAATGCGCAGTACGCGGTGGGTCTCTTTGTCGATCCACACGGAACCGACGTAAGGGGGAGCGATCAGTTGCGAGGCGACCATAATCCGCCAGTGGGAATGCTCGCGTTCCACCGAAAAATCGTAGACCAGGGACGCGCGCCCGGCCAAGCGGGACTCCTTGCGGTACTCGAAATCCGCGGCTGTGGCAGGCGAGAAGACGTCCGCCAGCACGCTGCCGAACTCTCCGGTGGACCACGATCCGGACAGATCCTCTATGCGCTTCTTGGTGGGTTTACCGTTGATCTCCAGGTTGCGGTAGCTCTCCTGCCCGTGTTCGTAGACGAGCGCCATGGAAACGATGTCGAGGGGCTGCCAGTTCTTAGAGTTGGACGCGGTCTGATAGCGGGTCATGATTTCGTGGCAGACGTAGTTGGGCAGGCTTTCCAGGAAGGAGCCGGCGGCCTCCCGCGCTTTTTCGATGATTACCTCCTCGGGGCGCTGCGGTCCGCGGACCGGTGGCTCGGATTCAGCCGCGGGCGGCGCGTTCCGGGCCGACAGTTCGGGGGCGGGTGCGGACGAGGCCGCAGTACCCTGGGGCGGGGCAGGCTCGGCTTCCTTGCGTGCGGCCTTGCCGCCGCGCTTCAGAACCGGCGGACCCTCATCGTCCGAGTCAATTTGCACGGACTTTACTTCGTCTTTCGCGGGCGCGTTGAGGTCGGCCGGATTCGGTTCGTCGGCGGTGGGCGGGGCCGGCACTGCAGCCTGGCTGGCGGGGGCGGGCTTGGCCGGGGATTGGGTCGGCGCGGAACTCTCTTTATCGCCCCCTTTGGCGCTGTCTTTGGCGCTGTCTTTGGCGCTGTCTTTGGCGCTGTCTTTGTCGCTCGCCTTGTCGCTCGCCTTGGAACTCTTGGCGAGCGAGGTCTCCACGGGCTCGGCGGCGTGCTTGCGGTCCCAGGTGCTCCCATCCTGCTGCCACATGACGTTCACGGCCGTCAGGAAACCCTCATCGTCCTGGCTGGACTCGACCTCGATATAGTCGCCGGGTTTCAAATCCGCCGGCTTAATGGGGTTGCCCATCTTCAGGAAATGCGTGGCGTCGGTGCGTTTGAAGTTCAGAATGCGGTGATCGTCCGCCTCCACGATAACCTCGTCCTTCAGGATGCGGCGCAGCATGCCCGAGGTGCTCTGCAGTTGGGCTTGCTCCTCCTTCTTGTGACGGCGCGGGATGGGAATGCCTACGCCGCCGTTACCCGGCGGATACTGACCCGGCGGATACTGTCCCGGTGGATATTGCCCGGGCGCAGGCAGAGGGGCTAGCATCAGGACCAGGACGAAACCAAGCCAATAGGGACGAAGCACACACATATGGACACCCCGATACCTGATAGGCGATTGGCCGGGCACTTAGGTTTCCAAATCTGTAATGCGCCGTTCGTGCGCTGTGGCAATGCGCTCAAGCCGTTGCAGGGAGTCCCGGATGGCTTCGAAGCTGCGGACCATGGCGGCCTGCATGCGCTCGGCGCGGACTTCGTTCTGTTCGGCGATGATGGCCAGCGCGCGGATCTTTTCGCCGGTCTCCTTGCCTTCGGCTGCGAGCAGTTCGACCGTGTGGCTGAGGGCCTCGTGGCGGTCTGTAAGCCTTTCCAAACGTTCGTCTATGGTCATGCTGTCTTCAGTTTAGCGTGAGTGGAATTCGCATTCCACCCGTAGGGGCCGGTGGAAGATGGACGTGCGGGACGAGCGGCCGGTTACCGCTCAGGCGGCCTCGTGGCGGTTCCATTGGCGGCGCATGGCGGTCACGATGCGGCGGAAGCCGCGATCCCAATCGGGAAACAGGTCGATGTACTGCGTCTCACGCTGGATACGCATCGGCACGGGGCAGGCTTCCAGGCGCGCCGGAATCAGGAAGATCTCGTCCAGCGGAATGCGCTGCGTGCAATCCAGCGCGTACCGGATCTCCGCCTGGAAGCCGCCCTTTTTCTTTACCGACCGGTGCGAAAAGCAGGCCAGGAAGAAATCCGAGGTGCCGATGGCTTCTTCGATCGAGCGCGGCCAGTTTTGGCCCGGCAGCAGCTTGCGGCGGTCCAGCCAGGGGTCGAAGCCGCAGGCTTCCAGATCCTCGAAGAGCCGCTCGGCGGCGTCGGCGTCTTCTTGCACATAAGCCACGAAGACCTTGGGCCGGTTGCGCGGCTGGAACCGGAAGCCGCGCTGGGCGTCGGGGAGAAAGGTGCCTAACCCATCGATCTCCACGCTGAGGCCTTCGGTCAGGCACTGCCGGACCAGACGGGCCACTTGCGCACTCGAGTGCCAACTATTTCCGCCCTTGGCCACCCGGCTTCTCCTTTTTGAAGCGATAGGACCCCTTGGGTCCCGGCGTGAACTGGCCCAGTCCGGGGAACGCTGCGGTCTTGCCCTTCCGTAGCTTGGAAAGGATCTCGTGGACGACGCGATCCAACTGGTCGGCGGCTTCGGCGTTGGAGACCCCCGATTGTTTCGCCAGCCGTTTGGCGATTTCCGGTTTCCTCATGCCGCTTCGATACTAGCAAGGAGAATTGATCCAAAGCCGTCTCTTGCGTCTTTAACATGTTGAAAATACAGGGTCTCTATGCCGTGTGAGAGCTTGTGACCGGGAATAGTCTTTCCAAATGAAGCGATTTTAATAGCACCTTAAGAGCCAGTTCATCTGCCGCGGTTTATGATACCTTGCAGACGAGGCAGAATCGTCGAATCAAAAGGAGACACATTAATGAAGAAACTGATGAGCCTGATGTTGGGCCTGTCCATCGCACTGGGCTCTTTCGCCATGTTCGCCCAGAGTACCGATACCACTACCACCAAGACGACCAAGAAGAAGGTCACCAAGGCCAAGAAGGCGAAAACCACAAAAGACACCACCAAGACCAGCTAACTTTCTTTTCCGTGACTGGGAACGCCGCGTAGCGGCTCGGTTTTCCAAAACCTACGCGGCCCTCCAGTTTTTTGTTCCATCGACTCCCTCCTGAACGATCCCTACTGGCAATCTCAGACGGGTCACAGGGCGGACTGAAGCCCGCCGGGCCCTGAGGGCACCCCGCTGGAAGCGTTCGCCACATGCCCACTGGCAAGTTGACTCGCCGCAAGGTTTCCTCTAATCTCTAGTTGGATACAGGAGATTGCTCACACCCAGCCAATGACCATTTCCGTCAAAGGTGAATATGCACTGCAAGCCCTATTCGACTTGGCATCGCAGCCGCCCGGAACACCCGTCAAAATCGGCGACATCGCCAAGCGGCAGAAGATTCCGCAGAAATTCCTGGAACTGATTCTGGCGGGTCTGAAGCAAGGTGGCTTTGTCGAGTCGCGCCGGGGAGCCGAAGGCGGCTACCTGCTGGTGCGTACCCCCGAAACCCTGACCGCGGGCGAAGTGCTGCGTTTTGTGGAAGGTCCGCAACCGGGCCGTTCCCGCTCGCGGCGCAAGGGCGAATCGCCTTTCGCCGAGATGTGGAGCCGCGTGGATCTGGCCGTCTCCGACGTTCTGGACCACACCACCTTCGCCGAATTGCGCCGCGCCTGGTCCGAGCGGAACGCCAGATTCGTTCCAAATTGGGAGATATAAGCTTGTTTTACGCGGACAATTCACTCAGCATCGGCCGTACGCCCTTGGTGCGCATCCACCGCATTATCGATGGCGCGCCGGTAACCATGCTGGCCAAGATCGAGGGCCGCAACCCCGCCTATTCGGTGAAAGACCGCATTGGCGCGGCCATGGTGTGGGACGCGGAGCAGCGCGGGATTCTGAAACCCGGCAAAGAGATCGTCGAGCCCACCAGCGGGAATACCGGGATCGCACTGGCTTACGTGGCGGCGGCGCGCGGTTATGCCATCACGCTGACGATGCCGGAGACCATGTCGATCGAGCGGCGCAAGGTAGTGCGAGCGCTGGGCGCCAGGCTTTTGCTTTCGGACGGTCAGCAGGGCATGGCCGGCTCCATCGCCAAAGCGCTGGAACTGGTGTCCTCGGACCCGGACCATTACGTGTTGCTGCAGCAATTCGAGAACCCGGCTAACCCGCGCATTCATTTCGAGACGACCGGGCCGGAGATTTGGAACGACACCGCGGGCGCCATCGACGTGCTGGTGGCCGGCATCGGCACCGGGGGCACCATCACCGGCATTTCGCGGTATATCAAGCAGTCGCAGAGGAAGGAGATCCTCTCGGTGGGCGTGGAACCGGCGCGCTGTCCGGTGATCACGCAAACGTTGAAGAAGGAGCCGCTCCGGGCGAGTCCTTCCAAGATCCAAGGCTTGGGGGCGGGATTCATTCCGGACACGCTGGACCTCACGATGGTCGACCGCGTGGAGACTGTCGGCGATGAGGAGGCTATGGAAATGGCGCGGAGGCTGGCTCGCGAAGAGGGCATCCTGTGCGGTATCTCCTGCGGCGCGGCGATGGCGGTTGCCCTGCGGCTGGCTCATGAAGAGCAGTTCAAGGGCAAGACGTTCGTGGTGATACTGCCCGACTTGGCCGAGCGTTACCTGAGCACGGCCTTGTTCGAAGAATAACTGACTCCGGGTTGTGGGGCAGGCCCTCGGCCGGGGCGCCCTCTGGGCCCGGCCTCTCAGGCCGCCTTGCGAAGCTTTACAAGATTCTCGTTGCAAATAAGATGGCGACATCTTATAATAAGTTTGCGGAAGTTATGAGGGCGGTCGTGGCATCTGCGATGATCCTGGTTCTAGTGAGCGTGGTCGCGCTCTGCCCCGCGCTTGCCTGTCCTCTAACAGCGGCCTCTCACGCGCCATCCGGTTCCTGCTGCCACAAGCCGCCCACACATCCCGCGCCTTGCCCCCATTCGATTCTGGAAAAGGGTAAGACGAACCCCGCGGCCACGCATGCGAAGTGGGTTGGCTCGATCGCCCAGATGGAGCACAACGCAATTCTGCCCGTCGCCGGACTGACAGTCACTGCCCCGTGCCGGCTCGTCGATACGTCCGGACTCTTCCTCCGCAATGGCGTTCTCCTGATTTAGGCCGCGCCCGGTTAGCAGGCGTGTCTCACTAAGTCAAAATCTACGAAAGGAGAAAGATCATGAAAAAGATAGCTATCAGTGTGTTCAGCCTGGTGGCAGTGTTGTGGCTAACCCTGTCGCCTGCGTTGGCGCTGGCCTCCAGCGGCTGCTGTCCGCAACAGTCCTGCTGTGGCCAGGCATGCTGCCGTAACCATCGGTAGGACAGGCCTCCTGGCCTGTCTGGCGGGGCAGGCAACCGGTCTGGATAGCGTCGGGATAAACCGGCGTGAAGTAGTGAATGAAAGAGTCATACAGGAGAAGGAATAGCGAACCATCCTGGCCCCAACCATGCGAGGGCGGCGGTAACGACGCACTTGAAGCGTT
>Ga0181536_10004143_pt1 | contig 15484 bp, 10 predicted proteins | sample PEATcosm2014_Bin_41_FD_121105 | JGI IMG/M metagenome (GOLD analysis project Ga0181536, IMG submission 121105) | Peatland microbial communities from MTU Mesocosm Facility, Houghton, MI, USA - PEATcosm2014_Bin17_60_metaG | ecosystem: Environmental > Terrestrial > Soil > Wetlands > Peat | place... | reverse complement strand
TGAACCTGGAAATGGCCTGCGTGCCGGAGATCGTCGGGATCGCCCTGAAGACCCGGCCGGAACAGGTGACGCTCGTGCCGGAGAAGCGCGCCGAGATCACGACGGAAGGGGGGCTGGATGTCGCGCGGTCGGGGCGGCGGCTGGCACGGGACATCGCGCGCTTGAAAAAACAGGGCATCCTTGTTAGCCTCTTCATTGACGCCGACCTCGGCCAGGTTCGGGCTTCGGCGGAGCGCGACGCCGACGCCGTCGAACTCCACACCGGCCCCTATGCGAATGCGCGCAGCGAATCGGCGCAAACGCGGCAGATGGCGAGGCTGTTGCAGGCCGCCGAAGAGGCCGCCCGGCTCCGGCTGCGCGTCAACGCCGGTCACGGGCTCACCTATACGAACGTGCGCGCGCTCGTCGGAGCGCTGCAGGTCGAAGAGCTCCACATCGGCCACAGCCTCATCGCTCGCGCGGTGATGGTCGGCCTGGAGCGGGCCGTCCGCGAGATGTGCGCGCTGATCGCTCTTTATTCGAAGAAAACCTGAAGTTCCCATCGAAAGCGGGGTCGGATACATGTTCAAAGGTTCGTTTGTCGCTCTGGCAACGCCGTTTCGTAATGGGGCCGTGGACTACGCCCGGCTCGAACAGTTGATTGATTTTCACGTTCGGGAAGGGACGACCGGCCTTTCTCCTTGCGGGACGACTGGAGAATCGGCAACGCTGACGACCGAGGAGCATAAGGACGTCGTCGCGTTCGTCGTAAAACACACGGCAAGGCGGCTGCCGGTCATGGCGGGGACGGGATCCAACAACACGCAGGAGGCGGTGGACTTGACCGTCGCGGCGGCCAAAGCCGGCGCGGACGCCTGTCTGCTGATCTCGCCGTACTACAACCGACCGGAGCCGGAGGGCATGTTCCTGCATTTTAAGAGGATCGCCGAGGCCGCGCACCTGCCGATGGTGCTCTATAGCATTCCGTCGCGGACCGGGCGGGAGATCGCGATCGAAACGGTGCTTCGACTGGCCGACGAGGTGAAGGAAGTCGTCGGGATCAAGGAAGCCGGCGGCTCGCTTGACCGCGTCAGCGAACTGTGCCGGCAGACGGGCCTCGACGTCCTGTCGGGCGACGATTCCCTTACGCTGCCGATGATCTCGGTCGGCGCGACCGGCGTCATCTCCGTCCTGGCCAACATCATCCCGCGCGATGTCGCGGGGATGGTCTCCTCAGCGCTCGCGGGAGAGATGGGGCCGGCGCGCGCGGCGCATTTCAAGATGCTGCCGCTCGTCAAAGCGACGTTCCTCGAAAGCAACCCGATCGGGATCAAGACCGCCATGGGGCTGCTCAACTTGTGCGCGGCCGAAATGCGGCTGCCGCTTTCACCGATGCGCCCCGAAAACGAGCCGAAACTGCGCCAGGCGCTGCGAAATTACGGACTTCTCAAATAAAGACGATTCGCGCCCAGGGAGACCGCACTCATGGATGCAAAGAAAATTGAACGCGCCGTGAAGCTCTTTCTCGAAGGGATCGGCGAGCAGCCCGATCGTCCGGGCATCCGTCACACCCCGCGCCGTGTAGCGAACATGTGCGCAGAACTCTACGCCGGCATGACGATAGACGCGTCCACGCTGATCAGGCCGCTCCGGTCCGAGGATCACGACGAGATTGTCCTGATCCGCGATATTCCGTTCCAATCGGTCTGTGAGCATCACTTGCTCCCGTTCATCGGAAAAGCGCACGTGGCGTATATCCCGGACGGGGCGCGCGTCACCGGCATCAGCAAGCTGGCTCGCGTCGTGGACGTCCACGCCAAGAAGCTTCAGCTCCAGGAGCGCCTGACCACGGCCATCGCGGAGACGATCGTCAACGCGCTCCGGCCGAAAGGCGTCATGGTGGTCATCGAGGCTGAACATCTCTGCATGACCATGCGCGGCGTCAAGAAGCCCGGCGCAGTCACCGTCACCTCCGTCGTCCGAGGCATCTTCCGCGAGAACAGCGCCACGCGCGCCGAAACGATGTCGCTGATACGCGCGTCGAAATAATTGACGCGGCGTGCGCGCGCCTCCAAAGCGGTTCGTTCCAGCGTCCGCCGGCGATTTTCGGCGTCAAGACCAAAACCGCAGCACCCATCTGCATTGCGGAGTGGCGGAAGGTAACATAAGATATATTATCAGACGTTGCAGAAATGTCCAGGCCGGCACTGAGTGGAGCATTTCGCAAGTCCATTTCGAATTACGAAATGCGAAATACTTCCCTTCCTCAGGAGCTTTGCCCCTATGGCGCTCCAAGATGCTCCCTCCCGTTGCGCCTTTTCGAGGGGCTTACGCGGCCCTCCAAACCTCCCACGCCGTACGGTATTTCATTCGAGATTCGTCGTCCAAGCTTCGGGATGGTTGGTATAAACTCCTCTTCAGGGGTATTCGCTGGTCAAAAAGGTTTCGAACGATAGTTGCCGGATCCGGCTTGAAGCCTTCTAGCGCCGTGACTATAATAAGGCGTCTCGTACTGGGCTTCTTTCGGTTTCGCCGATGGACGTGGATTCGGATCAAGACCGTGGAAGAGTCGCTTGCGCTTGAGTCCAGCGTGCTGGTGCTGAACCGCTATTTCATGGCGCTGCACGTCATCCCTGCCCGGCGCGCGTTCTCGCTGCTGTGCAAGGAAATCGCCGAAGTGGTCCACGTCAGCGAGGACCGATACGAGTCGTTCGACTTCGAGAGCTGGCGCGAAGTCTCGCAGTATCGCGAGTTCTTTACGGAGAGCGATGAGGCCTACGACTGGATCCGGACCGTTTCATTCGAGATACGGGTGCCGCGCGTGATCCGGTTGCTCGGCTATGACAAGCTGCCGCGGCAACGGATGCAGTTCAACCGCCGTAACCTTTTCGCGCGCGACGAGAATCGGTGCCAGTATTGCGGGCACCGGTTTCCCAGCGGCGAATTGAGCCTGGACCACGTCATTCCGCGCTCTCAAGGCGGGCCTACGAACTGGGCGAACCTCGTCTGCGCCTGCACGGAGTGCAACAAGCGCAAAGGCGGGCGGACTCCGCGCCAGGCACACATGAAGCTGATTCGCCTGCCGCAGGAGCCGCGGCGCAGCCCGGTGATTCATCTGAAACTCCGGTCCGGGCGCTACCGTTCCTGGAAAACCTTCCTCGACCAGGCGTACTGGTCCGTCGAGCTGAAGTGACGCCGACTCGGTCAGGTGTCGCGGAAGCCAAGTGAGATCATGGGGCGTGTCGGCCTTTCTCCCTGTTCACTGTGGGATCTATGGCGGCTGAACATTCTTTACGCATGACCTCAACTCGACGCCCATCGCCAAGACGGTCCAGCAGGTCGGCTTCGACCTCCCGTGGTTCCGATCCTGGCTGTAATCCCGCTGCAACTGCTGGCCTATCACATCGCCGTCCGAAGGGGCTGCGACGTGGATCGCCCGCGAAACCTCGCGAAGAGCGTCACGGTGGAGTGAACCGAACATGACCGGAAACCTGATCCTTTTCGAAGACCATTTTCTCGACGACATGCGGCCGGTCGTCCTGACCCGCCCTGCCTTTGCAGTCACATGTGCCGCCTGGAACTTGCACGAAGTCGCCCGGCTCGCCTCGGACCGCATCGGGTACATCGTGCGCAACTACCTCCAAAAGACGGCGGCGCATTCTTTCAAGCCGACGCCGCCGGGCGACGGGCCGACGCTGTTCCTCAACGCCTCGGTCCTCCCGGACGTCCGGTATGCGGAGCCGTTGAGCCGGATGCTCTCGGAAGGGCAGCCGTTCCTCTGCGCCATCGGCCAGCGCGTCGCCGCGGCACTCGTCCCCCCTGCCGCAAAGATGCCGGCGAATCTCACTGCGGACAGCGTGACGCCCTGGCTCCTCGCCCTTGGCCTGCCGCTGCGCAAGCCATCGCCGTTCCAGACGCTGGATTACCCGTTCCACCTGATCAAGTACCTCGCCACACTGTTCCCGGCGAACATCGAGCGGCGGATATCCGCCGGCCGGTTCCACGCGGTCCGGCCCGGCGTGTTCGCCGGCGAAGGCGTCACGATCGCGCCGACGGCCGTCTTCCATTCCGACGAAGGCCCGATCCTCCTTGACGACGGCGTGCAGGTGATGGACTTCGCCTCTTTCCGCGGTCCACTGTATGTCGGTCCTGGCTCCCGGATCATCGAGCGCGCCTCCGTCAAGGAGTTTGTCTCAATCGGGCACACCTGCAAGATCGGCGGCGAAGTCGAAGCGTCCGTCATCGAGCCGTACACGAACAAGCAGCATCATGGGTTCCTCGGCCACAGCTACGTCGGGTCATGGGTGAACCTTGGCGCCGGCACGAGCAACAGCGACCTGAAGAACACGTACGGCGAAGTGCGCATCGAACACCGCGGCCGCCGCCTCGACACCGGCATGCAATTCCTGGGCTGCGTCATCGGCGACTACAGCAAGAGCGCCATCAACACGAGCATCTTCACCGGCAAGATCATCGGCGCGTCGAGCATGCTCTACGGCTACGTCGGGCAGAACGTCCCGAGTTTCTGCAACTACGCGAAGTCCTTCGGCCAGGTGACCGAAGTCCTGCTCGAACAGGCCATCGTCACTCAGAAGCGCATGTTCGCGCGGCGGAAGGTCGAGCAGACTGAGGACGACATCGCCCTGCTCACCGCCATCCACGGGCTCACGCGCGAAGAGCGGATGATCTCCTCCGACATGCCGGTGCTCTGATCGGCCTCTGAACGCGAGTCCGCCCGGCCCCGCCTGAGCAAGACTTGCGCTCCTCCGGTCGTATCGTTATTCTGATTTCGAGTCTGTGCGCGTTCTCGGTATGCGATGGAACAGGCGGTTTATCCTCCGCCCGCGGCGGAGTGCAACTGACCCTGTTCCCGATCGCTGAATGAGGATTGACGAACGCCAGAGGTGTCCGATAATGAAAGTTGCCAAGTTCGGCGGAACGTCTCTCGCCGACGCCAAACAGTTCCGGAAAGTCCGCGAACTCATCGTCTCCGACCCGCAGCGGCGGATCATCGTCGTCTCCGCGCCCGGCAAGCGTTCCCGCGAGGACGTCAAAATCACCGACCTTTTGATCCAGTGCGCGTGTCTCAGGCTCAGCGGCCGCGACGCCGGCGGCGAAGTCTCGCGCGTGATTGCCCGCTACCAGACCATTGCCGAGGAACTCGAACTGCCGCCCGAACTGGCGAAGGCGTTCCGCATGGATCTCTGCTTCCGGCTCGAACGCGACGTGTCGCACCGGAAACGGTTCGAGGATGCCGTCAAAGCCGCCGGGGAGGCTTATTGCGCGCAGCTCATGACCGCCTTCCTGCGCCACACCGGCGTGGACGCGGAATACGTGTCTCCCGAAGAAGCGGGACTGATCGTCTCCGAGGAATATGGCTCCGCTCAGGTCCTCGAGGAATCCTATTCCCGCCTCGCGCAGCTCCGGGATTCCAAACGGATCATCGTCTTCCCCGGTTTCTTCGGGCACTCGCGCGACGGCCATATTGTGACCTTCACACGCGGCGGGTCGGACCTCACCGGCGCTATCCTCGCCGCCGCTGTTCAGGCCGAGGCGTACGAGAACTTCACGGACGTGGATGGCGTCGCCGCGGCCGACCCGCGGATCGTCAAGAATCCCGTCTCCATCGAGAAGCTCACCTACCAGGAACTCCGAGAGCTTTCCTACGGCGGGTTCTCCGTCTTCCACGACGAGGCCATGCTGCCCGTCCTCGAGGCGGCCATCCCGATCCACATCCTCAACACGAACCGCCCCGAGCACCCCGGAACCTGGGTCAGCCTCTCCGGCGAAGGCGAAGCGGGCCACGTCACCGGAATCGCCTGCGACGGCGGCTTCTGCGCGATTGACGTTGCCAAATACCTGATGAACCGCGAAAAAGGATTCGGGCGAAAACTGCTCCAGATCCTCGAGGAGGAAGACCTTTCGTTCGATCATGCCCCGTCCGGGGTGGACAGCATAACGATCGTGCTGCGGCAGAGCCAGTTGAGCGAGCGCACCGTGGCGCGGATCGAGGAACGCGTTCGGCGGGAACTCGGCGCGGATGCGATTTCGGTCGAGTACGACCTCTCGCTTCTCAGCGTCGTCGGCATCGGCATGCGGAAGACCGTGGGCATCGCCAGCCGCGTCACCGGCGCGCTGGCGCGGACCGGCGTCAACATCGAAATGCTCATCCAAGGCCCCTCTGAGATCAGCATGATCATCGGCATCAAAGAGAACGACGCAGCCCGGGCCCTCAATGCCGTCTACGATGAATTTTTCAGGTCCAAGAGGAGCGGATAACCTGGATGCGCCGCTTGCATTTGAGCGTTCGGCAATGCAAAATCGGCAACGGGCATTTTGGCGCCAGTAGCTCAGAAGGATAGAGCAGCGGATTTCTAATCCGCCGGTCGGGGGTTCGACTCCTCCCTGGCGCGCCAATCTGAAACAGGGCGAATACCCTTTGTTTCCGGGCTGTTTCTGCTCATGCTCTCTGCCCCTGCTCCAGTCTAGTTCTACATTGTGCATAGTCCGACCCCGAAATGATCGTGTTCCCTACGGCTTCTGCCAGTTCCGCAAGCCAGTCATTTCGAGTGCGCGCGCAGGTGTTCATGGTGAGGTTCGGCGTCGCATGACGCATGTGGGTCATTGCTTCCTTGACCGTCGCGCCCGATTCTTGAACTATGGTGTCATGGGCAACCCGGCAAGCGTGGAAATCAAGCTTGCCTTCCGGCGTCTGTCCCGTGGACAGGTCAGTTGACAACGCGGAGGAGCCGGGCAAGAATATGCGGTGGAACTGACGGACGGAAAGCTCGTACCAGGGCGGGCAGGGCGAGAGATATGGGGACGCGCCGCTAAGTACAGCATTTCAGAAGTCCGTACGGACTTCTGAAATGCTGTACGGCGCGGGAGGTTTGGAGGGCCGTGTAAGGCCCTCCAAGGGGTCACAGCGGAAAGACGCGATGAGTAGGAGCGTCTTGTAGCGCCATAGGGGCGAAGCCCCTGTGGAAGTGCAGTATTTCGCAAGTCCGAATGGACTTGCGAAATGCTGCACTAAGGAGTTGGTATGCACAACCTTTCCAAAGCTGCCGTCGAATCCTCGACAGAGGGTGCGCTTCTCCCCGAACGGCGAAAGGTTGTCCCCGGGAATCCCTTCGTCCCGTTCGAAAGAACGGAGATCGAGCAGTCCATCTCGCAGCGCTTCGAGAAGCAAGTCAGCAGACACCGGGAGCGAATGGCCGTCAAAGGCAGAAGCTGCCAGTTGACGTACGACGAGTTGAACCGGGCGGCCAATCGCGTTGCGCGCGCGATTCTGGCGCTCCGCGGCGAGCGGGAGGAGCAGATTGCGCTGCTCTTCGAGCATGGCGCGGCCACGGTCATCGGCCTGATGGGTGTCATGAAGGCCGGCAAGTGCTATGTGCCGGTGGACCCATTGTATCCCAGGGCGCGAATCCAATATATCCTGGGGGATGCGCAGCCTTCGGTCATCGTGACGAACAACGGAAACCGCGCCCTGGCCGCCGAACTGGCGGGCGCGGGGGTGGCGATCATCAACATAGACGAAATGGATGCGGGAATTTCCGACGCCAATCTCGATCTTTTCATATCACCCGATTCCCGGCACGCAATCTATTACACTTCCGGCACCTCGGGCCAGCCCAAGGGGGTGATCCGCGTGCATCGAAATACGCTGCACGGAATCATGAATCAGACCAACGCCTATCACATCTACCCTGAGGACCGCATGTGTCTCACAGCGTCGCAATGTTTTGCGGCATCGGCCACGGACACCTTCGGAGCGCTTCTCAACGGCGCATGCCTCTTGCCGTTTGACCTGAACGCTGAAAGTTTGGGAAACCTGGCCAAATGGCTGGCCGGCCAGGAGATTACGATTTTCCATCCGGTCCCCACCCTGTTTCGCAACTTCGCAGCCTGGCTTCCCAAAGACCACGAATTCCCAAAGCTTCGCTTGATCCTCTTCGGCGGCGAGGCGGTCTGCAAGCGGGATATCCAGCTTTACAAGGAACACTTTTCCGACCGTTGCCTCTTGCGGTGCGGTTACAGCGTCACGGAGGCCAACGGGGGCCCGACGCTAATGCTCATTGATAAGCAGACGGAGATCGCCGGAAATATCGTCCCGGCCGGATATGCCATGTCGGACAAAGAGATATGGATACTCGATGAGAATAGAAACCGGCTCGGCTGCAACCAGGCGGGTGAAATCGCCGTGAGGAGCCGATATCTTTCCCCCGGGTACTGGAGGAAACCGGAACTCACTCATGCTTTTTTCCTGCCCGATCCGGAAGGAGGAGACGCCCGAATCTACCTGACGGGCGATCTTGGGCGCCTATCCGAGGACGGATGCCTCGAACACCTCGGACGCAAAGACATGCAGGTCAAAGTCAGAGGTGTCAGGATTGAACTGGCGGAGGTTGAGGCGGCCCTGCTGAACATCCCGGAGGTCAAGGAGGCTGCGGTCGTCGCGCGCGAGGACGCCCGGGGCGATAAGCGGCTGGTGGCCTATGTAGTCGCGGCGCCAGGAGAGGGTTTCCCGTCCGTCGGGAGGTTGCGTGCGGCCCTGGTGAAGTCCCTCCCCACTCAAACGGTGCCTTCCGCTTTCGTATTCCTGGATTCATTGCCGACGACGCCCAACGGAAAGGTGGACCGCTTGGCGCTTCCTGACCCTCCGACCGCGCGGCCCCTGTTGGACGGTGAATACAGGGCGCCGCGGAACCCAGTGGAAGAGCGGCTGACCCGGCTGTGGGAAGACGTTCTCGGAGTACAACCGATTGGGGTGCAGGACGACTTTTTCGAGTTGGGCGGGCATTCCCTCTCGGCGGCGCGGCTCTTCGCCGAGATTGAAGAAGTTTTCGGGAAAAGCCTGCCGTTGCCCCTGCTGCTTCAGGCGCCCACGATCGAGCAACTTGCCGCGGCTCTTAAACAGGATGCCCGAGAGGAGCAGGGAGCCTTCCTCATTAGGATTCAGACCCAAGGATCAAGACCGCCCCTCTTCTGCGTGAACATGCCCAATGCGGGCATCTTCGTCCACTTGGCCCGCCATCTTGGATCCGACCAGCCGTGTTATGGGCTTCATTCCTTTGTCCGTAGCGGACGAGCTGTCACCATCGAGTCCCTCGCCGCCGATTACGTGCGCCGCGTGCGCGTCATCCAGCCCTGCGGGCCGTACTACCTGTGCGGACTGTGCAGCGGCGGTTTGGCTGCCTATGAAATGGCGCAGCAACTCCTTGAGGCGGATCAGCGCGTGGCTTGGCTTGCCTTGTTCGACACGTTCATCCCGCGGAGAAGCGTGCTTCCCTTTGTGCTGCAGCGCATGATACGCCGTTGGGCGGGGCATGGCGAGCGCCGCGCCCAAAGGCGCGCAGGCGGGTCGAGCGGCACGGCGCCCATGAATCGTCAGTTGTTGCTGCTAAAACGCTACGTGCGCGAGAACCGCAAGGTCTTGAGCCGCGCCATGGCCCTCTACCGGCCCAAACCCTATCCCGGTCGCCTCCATCTCTTCCTTGCTGAACAGAGCCGGATCAATGAGGCGCGAGGTTCCCCCCTGGCGTGGCGCGACCTGGCCCGGAGCGGGGCGGAGACGCTCACGGTTCCAGGAAAGCACCACGATATGCTGCTTGAGCCCCATGTCACCGTCCTGGCAAGCCACGTCCGGCGCTGCCTGGAAGAAGCGCAACATCAGGGAAGCTGAGAAGAGCGGGGAGCGAACAGGCCTGGAATTTGTCGTCCCGAGAAACGTGGAACTTTGATGATTCGTCACCTCCGGACTTCCCGAAGAAATGCCGGAAGCACGCCATTTCACGCATGACGCCTGGGCTCGAAGACATGAGTGACATCCCATCGCAATTCCGGTGGCCTCCGCTCCCTGATGCCCTGGTTCTGAACGAGAACGAAGTCCACGTCTGGCGCGCATCGCTTCGCCGCGAAGCCTCGAAAGCCCTGGGCCTCCTGCAAATACTGTCGGAGGACGAACGGAGGAAGGCCGCGCGCTTTTGCCTCCAGGAAGTCCGAGAGCAATTCATCGTGGGGCGCGCGATTCTGCGAGGGATTCTCGGCCGATATCTCCACGTGGACCCGAAGCGACTGCAATTCAATTACGGGCCTCACGGGAAGCCGGCCGTCGCGCCCGAATGCGGCGGAGAGGGGATCAGTTTCAATATGTCGGATTCCCACGGTTTGGCCATCTACGCCGTGGCGCGACGGAGGCAGGTCGGCATAGACCTGGAGCGCATGCGCTCCGATGTGCCATGCGAAAGGATGGCGAGGCGATTCTTCGCGGAAAACGAGTTGAAGGCGTTTCTGGCCCTTCCAGTGAACCAACGGCAAGAAGGCTTTTTCAACTGCTGGACGCGAAAGGAAGCGTACCTAAAGGCAATCGGTGAAGGACTTTCCTTCCCGTTGAAGAATGTCGTCGTATCTCTGGCGCCGTGCGAACCCGCAGCGATTCTCGCGGTTCAGGGCGGTCCCGAGCAAGCACGGCAGTGGTCGCTCGTGGCGCTTCATCCTGACCCCGCGTACAGCGCAGCGTTGGCTGTGGAGGGGCATGAATGTCAGCTCAGATTCTGGCAGTGGAACCACGCATAGGCGTATCGTTTTCCGGAACAGCCGGGAACAGCGCAGCATTGCTGGTAACGAAAACGGGCCTTCTCTTTCGAGAAAGCCCGCAAAGCTTCTTACGTAGCGGAGACGGCCAGGCCGCTCCACAGCACGGGCGACCCTGCGGTCGCCTGTGGTGGTGCGTCCGCGTTTCATTCTACGGCAAAAGCCCCTACTCCCCGCGCAAGCTCAACTGGAGCATCAAGTAGTACGGCACGGTGGACAGCCCGCCCCAGCTATCCGGCTGTTCGGTTGCCTCGAAGTCCTTCTGGATCTCGACATCATAGGGGGCCAGCGCGGACCACATTCGCAGGACCTGGACCTTCGTGTCCTTGCCGGTGAAGACCGTCACGCGAGTCTGCGCGTCGTTGGGCCGAACAACAATCCTGCCCTTGTTCGTTTTCGTGTCCCACTCCACACTGAGAACAGTGCCGTTCAAGGCCCTGGCGCCCGCGGAGGCCGGCTTCAAGGTCTTCGAGTTCAGGAAGCAGGCGTTGATCGCTTTCGCCGTGCCACTTGCCGGCTGGACCGAGATCTCCATGCCCGCCACCGGACTGGCGGGATCGCCGTCCATCCAACTGGTCTTGGCGGTGGCGATTAAGTGCGCGATGTCCGCTTGGGTGAAGACCAATCCATGCTCGCAGGCGACGGCGATGGCCCGGGTGTCAACCCAGTAATACCCGCCGTGGGGATGAACGCCCACCCAGTGCTTGGGGTTGCCGTCGGCTTTGTAATCCCACGGTCCGGCCGGCTGCCAGTAGTTCCAAATCTCGTAGGTGCCGTCGCTCTTAAGCGTCATCCGGCTCTTTTGCAGCTTGAACCATCTCTCTGCGCGGTCCTTGTATTCCGGCTTGCCCGTCACGTCCCACATGGCAAGCATCCAGCGGGCGACCTCGTTGGCCTTGTTGTCAGGGTGCGAGAATCCGTGCCCCGGGGCGTTCCTGGTGTCGAAATCGATCCACTTCTGGTGGGCCGGGTCCATCCCGTACGGCAGGGTCACGGAGATCATCCCGCCGTCTTTGGTCTCCCGCCACCCGCCGCGCTCGACCCACTTCGCGTAAATCTGCTCGGCGAGCTTGAGGTAGCTCTCCCCTTTCGCGCCGTACTTGTCCTTGAGCGCGGGGTTCTTGATCATCTCGCCGGCCATCAGGACGATCGGGCGGAACACCATCGCGTCGCTGAGGAAGCTGTCGGCGTTGTAGTCGTCCAGATTGTCCACTGCGGTGCCGGCCGCGGCTTTCGAGGGCCAGCCGACGTAGCCGTCAGGCTCCTTCACGGCCCGCTTGATCAGGGAGTCCGTCCAGTCCACCAGCATATCCACGTACTTGGTGTTCTTGGTGGCCATGTAACCGTAGTAGAAGCCGTCTATCATGGGCGCCACCGTCCAGGCAATGTCTTCACCCAAGGCGCGGTCGCACATGCGGTAGCCCTTGGCTTCGCCGGAGATCTCCTTGTCCCAGCGGGCGAGCCAGTCTTTTTGCTTCGCCGCGTCCATCTTCGTGAGCGTCATGGCCGGCGGCGTGGTCTGGGCCTGGCAGAGAGCCGCCGCCAGCGCAAGCCCGGCAACGCACAGCCCCGTCATCTTGTTCATGCTTTCTTCTCCTGTTGTTCAGTGGCCGCTCGCCTTGCGCCCAAGCAACGAGATCGCCGACAACACAACCAGACAGAACCGGCTCAATGGCATAATCTTCATCGCAGTCTCTAGTGAAGTCATTTGTCCCGGGCGTCTCTCAGCCTGCGAATGTGGCGGGCAACTTCGTGTCGGCGTCTTGGACAGGCAGGAGGATAGCAGGCGACGGCATCACCGTCAAACCTGTTCTCCCGGCGGCAAAGATCCATCCTGACCGGACGCGCTGCGCTTGCACTCGAGTTCCTGGAAGATTATAAGTGGGTGAGGGCACTATGAGCTATATCTGGATCGGAGTGGCTGGAGGCGCAGCGGCGTTCGCGCACTGCCTGGGGATGTGCGGCGGATTCGCGCTCCACCTCTCTCACGCGCAGAACCGTTGGGAGACGCTTGGCCGCCAACTGCTTTGGCAGGGCGGAAAAACGTTCACCTATATTTTCCTTGGCGCCATGGCGGGATTTTTCGGACGATGGTTGAGCGGCGCCACGTTCATCCCGCGGATTCAGGACGGGCTGACGTATGCGGCAGGCGCCCTGCTGATCTTCACGGGCGCGCGCATGCTGAACCTGCTGCCGTGGCGGCGCAAGGCGTCGCCGGGCGCGTCCGCCGACGGCGCGGAGGGCATTCTGCCATCTGTTTTCCGCCGATTCCTCTTCGAGCCGACGGCGGGCGGCGCGCTGACGCTTGGCCTGGCGACCGGCTTCCTGCCCTGCCCGGTGGTCGTGGGATTTCTCGCGCTCTCCCTGCAGAGCGGCTCGGTGACGACGGGGATGGCCACGATGGCCGCGCTCGGCGTCGGGACGGCGTGGTCGCTGCTGCTGCTGGGCATGTCCGGGCACATGATGAATCGCCGATTCCGCCAATGGGGAACGGTCGCGCCCGGCGTCATCCTGATCCTGCTCGGCCTGGCCACGACCCTGCGCGGAACCGAAACGTTCCATCGCATCCTGGGATGCCCGCCTTCACCGGTTCGACAGGCCGCCTCGGATCAGTGTCCGTGCTGCGCCGACGATGTGCATCCATAGGTCGGATTGAATGGCGCGACTTGTCTGCAAACAGTGCGGCTTGCCTGTCGTCGCGTCCGGCACGGTGCGGGGCGAAGACCTGTTCTGCTGCTACGGCTGTTATCTCGTCAGCCGCATCGTCGGCGCCTCGGACGAACAAGGTCCGCATGCCTGGAATGTGCTCCGGCTGAGCGTCGGCGCGCTGCTGGCGATGAACGTGATGATGATCTCGCTGCTGCTTTATACCGGCAGTGTCGAGCCGCAGAGCGAAGCTGCTTTCCGCTGGGTCCTCCTGGTCCTGTCCGCGCCCGCGATGGCTATTCTCGGCTATCCGTTCGCGGCGGGCGCCCTCGGCGAAATCGCGCGACGGCGGTTGAGCCTCGACACGCTGATCGCGGTCGGTTCCTTCACGGCATTCGGCGTCAGCGCCTTCAACACCGTCCGCGGGGCCGGAAACGTCTACTTCGACACCGCGACCATGCTGCCGACGCTTGTGACGTTCGGAAAACTCATCGAGGGGACGGCGAAATCTCGCACGGCGCAACTCGTCCGCAGCCTCGAAACGCTGCTGCCGCGGACGGCTCTGAAGATCGAGTCCGGTGGCCCGCTCGAAGTGCCCATCGGCGAGTTGCGCGTCGGCGAACGCGTCCGCATTCGGCCCGGCGAACGGATCCCGGTGGACGGCCGCATTCTCGAGGGACGCGCGATCATCGAGCAGGCGGCCTTCACCGGCGAGCTGCAGTCGCGCGTCTGCGGGGTGGGCGACGAAGTGATCGCGGGCACTGTCAACGGCGGCGACGGGTTGGTCGTCCAGGCGGAGCGCGTCGGCGAGCATCTTTTGTTGCACCGCATCATCGCCATGGTCGAGGAGGCGCGCGCGAGCGGCGCGCCGTCGGAGCGCGTTGCCGAGCGTATCGCGGCGGTTTTTGTCCCGGCGGTGCTGGCGTTGGCGGCCGGGGCCGGGCTGTTCTGGGCGCTGACCGACGGCCCGGCGAAAGGCGGATTCGCCGCGCTCGCCGTGCTGGTGGTTGCCTGCCCGTGCGCGCTGGGGATCGCGACGCCGCTGGCCACTGCGTTCGCCATCGGCCGCGCCGCCCGGTCGGGCGTGCTCGTGCGCGGCGGCAACGTTCTCGAACGCATCGGGCAAGTCCGCACGGTCTTTATGGACAAGACCGGGACGGTCACGTCGCTTCAGCCGGCAGTCCGCCGAATCGAGCGGCTCGATCCGGAGACCGGCGAAAATGAACTCCTCGCATGGCTGGCGGCGCTGGAATCCGGCAGCGAGCACGCGGTCGCCCGGGCGGTTCTCGCCGAGGCGAAGGAGCGCGGACTCGACATGGGTACGGTCTCGGATTTCCGGGTGATCCCGGGCCTCGGGGCGCAGGGGCGCGTCACGTGGCATGGCGAGACGCGCGAAGTGCGCGCCGGCGCGGAGCGGTTCGCCGGGCCTGTCGTAGAGACCGCCCAGAGCGCTGGGGAAGGAACTCCGAACGTCCTGGAAAACGCTGAATCTACAGGATTATCGCTGATCTACGTCGCGTGGGGCGGAAAAGTCCGCGGCCGATTGGTGCTGTCAGACCACATTCGCCCGGACGCCGCCGAGGCGATTCGGCGTCTGCACGAGGCTGGAATCTCAACGGTGCTCCTCTCCGGAGACCGCGTCGAGGCGGCGGAATCGGTCGCGCGAGAATTGGGAATCGAGCGGGTTGAAGCGCCTCGGTTGCCGCAGGAGAAAATCGAGGCGGTCCGCGCCGCTTCAAGCGCGGCAAGGGCCGTGGCCATGGTCGGCGATGGAATCAACGACGCGCCGGCGCTTGCCGCAGCGGATGTCGGCATCGCGCTCGGCGCCGGAACCGACCTCGCGCGGCAGGCCGGCAACGTGGTGCTCCTGTCGGACAGGCTCGACCGGGTCCCGTGGCTGGTGGCCCTCAGCCGGCGTACCCGGCGGATCATCGTGCAGAATCTGGCTTGGGCGTTCGGCTATAACGCCATCGCGCTGGCCGCCGCCGCGGCCGGCCGGCTGCACCCGCTCCTCGCCGCCATCGCCATGGTTGTCTCGAGCCTGATTGTCCTAAGCAACTCGGCGAGAATACAATCCTTCCCCGAGAAATGATCCTAGCGCAGCCTTTCGCAAGTCCGACTGGACTTGCGAAAGGCTGCGCTTCCACAGGGGCTTCGCCCCTATGGCGCTCCAAGACGCTCCTTCCCGTCGCGTCTTTCCGCTGTAACCCCTTGGAGGGCCTTGCGCGGCCCTCCAAACCTCCCGCGCCGTACAACATTTCAG
>Ga0181536_10004139_pt1 | contig 15489 bp, 12 predicted proteins | sample PEATcosm2014_Bin_41_FD_121105 | JGI IMG/M metagenome (GOLD analysis project Ga0181536, IMG submission 121105) | Peatland microbial communities from MTU Mesocosm Facility, Houghton, MI, USA - PEATcosm2014_Bin17_60_metaG | ecosystem: Environmental > Terrestrial > Soil > Wetlands > Peat | place... | reverse complement strand
CCACCGGAAACAAACCGAGTAACACTTGCCAATCCTCGCGCAGGGCTGACATGTCATCGAGGTTATCTCAGACGGCCCTCAATAGTCAATCCTTATCTTAGCGCTTATGGGGGAACCCCCCCCTAATGGTCAACGTAGGGGTAGTGTTCTTGGCGGATACGAACTCTAAGGACACCGGGCCGCTGCGGGACGTTTTGCGGCGGCCCTTCCTTTTTGCGATACTTGGCCGGAAATCCAGTTGCTTCGGACGGAGAACCGCCATGGCAGAACCCGCCATCGGATACGACCATGAAGGCAATCAATCGCTCACTTTCAACGTCCCGCTAAAGGACATTCAAAAACAGTTGCCGTTGCGCGTCTTGTCGCAGGAAGACTGGCGCCACTGGACGACCTGGGGCTACGTGATCGTGCCCAATGCTGTTCCCGCGGAGAACATCGAGCGGCTGAAGGCGACGCTGTGGGAGTTCCAGGAAATGGACCCGGCGGACCCAGCGACATGGGACAAGGCGCAGCTCCGCGATCACCAGATGCCGGAGCTAAACAACAGCGGCATGGTGGAACTCTACAATCACCAGTGCCTGTGGGACAACCGCCAGCAGCCGCGCGTCTACAATGCTTTCGTAGACATTTGGGACCGCGAAGACCTCTGGGTGACCATCGACCGGGCCAACCTCAACACGCCGAACCGGGGCGTCCGGGCCTTTGGCGGCTTCATTCATTGGGATTGTGATACGAAGCTCCGCCCGCTGTCGGTCAACGTGCAGGGCGTTTTGTCGTTGGTGGATACCGATGACGAGGTGGGCGGATTCCAATGTGTGCCTGAACTCTTCCGGACGCTCGAGCCATGGATGGCCACGCAACCGCCGGACCGCCATCCCTTTTTCCCAGACACCGCGGGATTCGAAATCAAATTCGTTTCTTTGCATGCGGGAGATCTGCTGATCTGGAACACGCTGCTGGCGCACGGGATCAAGCCCAATGTGTCCAAGGATCGCGCGCGCATGGCGCAATACCTTTCGATGTATCCGGCGGATGAGAGCAACGCTAGCGTTCGGGAGACCAGAATCCGGTCGTGGCGGGAGCGCGAGATCCCAGACGATCCTGCGTTTCCCGGCGATCCGCGCGGGTGGGAGAAGACGCGTTACGGACGCGCTGAGCTGACCGAACTTGGCGAACGGCTGATCGGACTGAAATCCTGGAAATCCTAAGCCGTCAAGGCCAGACAGAAGGCAACTATCGTGTTGCCGGTTTTGCCGTTCGTCTGTTCCAGTTCGTCAAGAAGCACTCTCTCGAGATCGTCGGGGTCGGGGTTGACTTCGCAGCTTTCGATTTCTGCTTCGCTCGCCCCGTCATAACACAGCTCGCAGACGACGAGGCCGTCGTCCCCGCGCATCGGCGGGCCGAAGGTGCGGCAGGTCATGGGACGCGCGCTGTATAGATCGCAGCCACCGGTCTCGGGATCTAGCGCGGGGCACGGCTCGTCATCAGCAAACGTTTCGAATCGCTTTTCTCCTTCCGCGCTATCATCCAGCAGACCGGTCGCTGGGTCGCCCGGGAAATCTGGTGAGACGCGAGCAACGTATTCACGTGCGCGCGAACGTATGCGGCCGGCGCGCTCCGGATCCTTCGTTTGCAGTTCAGCCAGGCCTCGCCGCAGACGGCGAGCGTCGAGCGGAGAGATGGGAAACGGCCCGATGCAGCACTGGGAGCAGCCGAGCTTGCATACCAGCCACGGCCCGCTGCGGCGCGCGGCCTCCGCCATTGCGGCATCGACAATCTGAATCAGGCCGGAATCGCGGGTGTCAATGTCGGCGGTCTGCATCCCAAGATGCAGGATAACGCAGGCGCCTGGCCGGATGCCGCATTAGTGAGTGGGAACGATTCTCGATCCGCCGGGAAACACCAAGGGCCGGCCTTGCCTTACGGCCTCCGGACTGATTTCCACTCTCTCGCGCGCACTCACGAAAATCTCCGGATCGACGGCGGAGAAGAACTCGTGATGCAGATTTTCGACCGATTTCCGCAGGCCGCTTTCCGGCACAACGAAACACAGCATGAGCAGCGAAGATCCTTGCGCATTCATGCGCACATCGACTCCTTGCAAAGCGGAGAGAGCGCGACCCATCAGCGAAGGCGTGGACCCGACACCCTCGCCCACCAAGCCGATCACAGCTCTATCTTCTTCCACACGCACCTGCACAGACTGATCCACGCTGCGTAACAGTTCCGGCAGCCGATTGGAGTTCTCAACCGCGAACGATACGCCGGCTTGCCGTGCCTGGACGAGTTCCACCGCAATCTCGTTTCGTGCCAATAGACTGCCCAGTCCTTCCGTGATGCTCGGCAATCCTCCCACATTACGCACGTCAAGGTGGACCACCGTCATTCCCGTTTTGCAGGCGATTGACTTCACCGTGCCAGTCCCGTTTGACTTGGCGACGATTTGCGTGCCTTCGATCCCAGGGCGGCGCGTATTGCGAATCGTGATGGGGATTCTCTGGCGCATGGCGGGAGCCATGGTTGCAGGATGCAGCACATTCGCTCCCAGCCGCGCCATCTCTTCGGCTTCCCGGTAAGAAATCGAGCGAAGCCGGTGGCCGCCGTCCAAAACCCGCGGATCGCAGGTCAGCATTCCATCGACATCGGTCCAGATCTGAATCTCCTCCGCGCACAGGCCGGCGCCGACAATCGATGCGGTCAGGTCGGAGCCGCCGCGTCCGAGCGTGGTTGTCGCGCCGTCTTCAGTCGCGCCGATGAATCCGCCCATAACGGCGACTGTGCCTTCCGCTAAGTACGGAATCGTGCGCCTCAGCTTAGCATAGGTCTCCCAATACAACGGCGTGGCGTGCGTGAACTGGTTATCCGTCAGAATCAGCTTTCGCGCATCCAGGTGAGCCGCCCTGATTCCCAGCCGATGAAACCCGGCGGCCACGATTTCACTCGAAATCCGCTCTCCGTAGCTCAGAATCTCATCCTTCAGTTCGGGTGAGAGCTCGCGGTCACCCTCGCTCAGTTCGATCAATAACTGATTCAGCTCGCGGAATTTTGGCGCGAGGTTCTGATCGAGGAAGCGCTGCGCCTGGCTGCGAAGAAGCCGCTTGGTTTCCTGAAAGTGAAAGTTGCGAAGCTCGCTCATCTGCCGCCAGGCGAGGTACGAGTTACCCCGCGCCGCGTGATCCACGGCTTGCACAACGGCATCTGTGGTTTTCCCCATCGCGGAAACCACGACGGTGGGCCGTTGCTCCAAATGGGCCTTCACGATCAATGCGACTTGTTCGATAGCACTGGCAGACTCCACCGAAGAGCCACCGAATTTCATGACAATCATTTTGAGTATTCTCCTGGACTCGTCACCAAACCTGGATGACGAAGGGAAAGGTATGTGAGACGCAGCCCGCGGAAGAGAATTTTCTCGAGCTGCTTTCGTTGGTATGGGGGGTTACCCATCACGTAAGCGGCGCGCAACGCCACCGTGGAGGCGTCGTTGCGAGCACCTCAACCGTAACTTACCGGAGGGCCCATAAATAAGGCATTAGGGAGTTCTAAAGATTTCATAAACGGGTCGATCGTCATGATAGGTCGGGACTTGCGGACTCTCTAGTGCCTCATCTTTGCGATGTGCACATTGAAGTCTGTCCCAGGCAGCAGCGAAGTCAGCAGGAACGCATCGAAGTCCGAGCCAATCAATTCCGTGTTTCGATAGACTCCCGGCTCGCTTTCCACGCTCTCACGCCGAGCGTGGAAATCGTCCAGGAAGCGTTGCGCATCACCCGTGGACGGCGTGGATCTCCACTTGGCCTGACCCAGGCCTGACGAAACGGCTTCCGCAGCGTAGGAGCGAACCAACTTCGGCCAAAACTTTTCGAGAAGCGATGTGCTGGCGAAAACGTCGACCCAGACGATCTCACCATTGACTGCGACTACGGCTCCAACCGCTTTCTGGGTGCGCAGCTCGTGCATCAATCTCTCATAAGTGCGCGCGATCGGTGCAGCTACTGCGTCCACGCGCTGCTGCACAGCGCCGTTTTCCATGGTCTGCGCATAAGACGATGTAGCCGATAGCGCGATGGCGGCGGGAGCCGGCACTGAGTCGGCCACCGACTCTCGCGACTGAGCCACCTGATCCCAAACGGCCTGCTGATCTTTCTCCGCCATCGCTTTGACGCGCACGCTCGGTTGTGCCATCGTGAAGCCGAGGCCGCCGAAGCGCGCGGAGGTTTCCACCCAACGGTGAGGTTCCACGCAGAACACGTTGAGGTCGATGGGATCGCCTTTCGCTGGGACGATACGGTCCTTGCCGACCACGCGGTCTTGCTTGCCGCCGGTGACGATCTCGCCCGCCAGCAGAATCAGTGGCTGATCCGAGTTATTGGTCAGCACCAGCCGGTTCACTTCGGCTCCCCGGCGAGGCAGTCCGTTCTGCGGATGTTCCTGCCAAATGACAGGCGGTTGCGGACCGCGTGGGCGCACCAGGCCGGTATTTCGGCCTTCTTCCGTCACCACCACCTGGCCGGAACGAAGTCCCTCGTCGAGCGTCAGAAAGTCGTGCGTGTCGTAAGTGGACTCTGTGACAATGGGGAATATAGTTAGGTTACCCTCGGTTACAGGGTTGAGGGCCTTATATACAGCTTCCGCCGGCTTGTTTTGCCCTCCGTTGATCAGCGCGGCGCAGAACAGAATAATAGGAATGGCGGCCAGCCAGCCGGTGCGCCCGATGCTTCTCATTGCTCGTCCTCCCGGGAGTGAGTCCGAAGTAACTGGAGTGACTCCCTGCTCGTCATAAGAACGCTGGTTGTCAGGCTTTTTGCAAGGAATTTTTGATGTATCATCACGGCTCGATGGCCGGGACCGAAGAGTCCGGAGCGCAGGCAGAAGGCGCGGAGCCGTATCTTGCAGAACTGTACGCGAACTCGGGAGCTAAGAAGTTCGGTCTGAGTCTCGATGACTTTGGCACGATTTTGCGTGAGGTGAGCGGCCGGTATCTCCCGCATGATGCGACTCGCACCGAGGCCGCCGAATTACCTCGTAGCTTGCGCGTCGAAGAACTCGTGCTTGCGCGTGCGTGCGCCCGCGGCAACGAGTTGGCCTGGGAGTGCTTCGTGCACCAGTATCGGCAAAAGCTGTACGATATGGCCGCAGCCATGGGGAAGGAAGAGTCTGTGGCGCGCGAGCTTGCCGACGGCTTGTATGCGGATCTGTTCGGTATGCGCCAGGCTGCCGATGGCCGGCGGATTTCGAAGCTGGCATCCTATACGGGGCGCGGGTCGCTCGAAGGCTGGCTCAAAACGGTTCTGGCGCAGGAGTACGTTAATCGCTTTCGCCGCCAGCGCCGCCTGGTGAGTTTCGACGAGAAAAGCCAGGCGGGTGAACAGTTCGAGGGGAAGCCGGCCGCCGCGGCTCCCGTGGACTCGCGACTGGAACAGGCCGTTGATGAAGCGCTCGTCGAACTGCCGCCGGAGGAGCGTTTGCTGCTGGCGTCCTGGTACCTGGACGGCCGCACTCTTGCGCAGATCGCCCGTCTGCTCGGTGTCCACGAGTCAACCATCAGCCGGCGAATCGACAAGACCACGGTGTCTTTACGGAAGCGAATTATGCGCGGGCTCCGCGAGCGCGGCATGAATGCGAGAGAGGCCCAGGAAGCGATGGAGGTGGATGTCCGCGACCTCTTTGTGGACGTTCGCGGACGTCTCGCGCAAGGAAAGGGTGTATGAGCGTTCTATTTATGAAGGCAGCGGAGCGCAGGGACTGCTGATGGCGAAAATGCCCAATATTGTCCGGTCGCGATTGGCGCTAAGAACGCCGGGAAGTTCCAATATGCACCCGGATGCGAATCTCCTAGCGGCGTTTGCCGAACAGACGCTGCTTCCTCGAGAACGTACGGAAGTCACTGCACATCTAGCTGACTGCGCAGATTGTCGCGACTATCTCGCGGTTGCTTTTGCGATTGAGTCATCTGAGATGACGGTTGCCCACTCAATGGGTGCGGTGAGCCGAGGCTGGTTCGGAGAGTGGCGGTGGGCGGCTGCTGTGGCGGCGTGCTGTGTGTTGGCGACTGCTTTGCAATATGAGGCCCAGCCACCGGCGCTGGTAGTCGTCCCTCGCGCTGTGACTGTCAACACTTCCTCTAACATCGTCGATTCCATCGCCGCAGCAAGGAAGCCAACCCCGGAGCCCGGACCCGTGCAGGTCCGTAAAAAGGCCGAACGTCCGCGTAGCCAACCTACCCCCACTTTACTGGCCGCGAAGGAAAACATCGCCCTCGAATCCGAGCCGCCGCAAATCACAGCGCAGGCGCCTGTCGTGCTTACAGGTCCTCCTCCGGACGAAGCAGCGCAACGATTGCAACCCGCACCTGCGGATTCCATGTCGTCTTTCGTCGCGCCACAGCGGGAATCCTCTGCCCAGCCGGCGGCAACAGAAAGTGCGGTTCGATCGAGTCCTGTGGTACCGGCGCCAATTCGCGCCAAGCCAGCGCCCGCCGTTCGTGGCCTCGGTTTTCAAGCGCAGGCTTTAACGCAACGCTCGCCGGCCTCTCCCACGGTGATCGTCAAGACGGCAATAGCTCCCGAAGCGCCCCGGGTACTGTGGAGCATCAACGCCTCGCCGGACACTTCGGGTGCATCACGGGGCGTTGTCCAGCGGTCCACCGACGCCGGCCAAACATGGGAGGCTGTGCCGGTCAGAGAGCGCGTGAGCTTCCGGGCAGTGGCTAGTGACGGTTCCGACGTGTGGGCAGGAGGCTCGGACGCGGCGCTCTTCCACTCTTCTGATAACGGGGCGCATTGGGAGCAGATTCAGGTTAGTCAGGAAGACGCGGCAGCCTCCGGCGCGATCGTCAGAATTGATATTCGCAGGACGGGAGAAATAAGAATCACCACCAGTTCGGGAGAGGATTGGACCAGCTCCGACGCAGGCCACCATTGGAAGCGCCAGTAATCAAGGGCAGCGGCTCGGCGCCACGTTATATGCCATGCCCGCCGCCACAGGCGTTTGTGCGTGCTTCACGGGGTCAACGAAAAGAATCTGCGACACCCACTCATGCACTTTGCTCATCGGCGAAAGATCGCGCGGCGTCACTAGCAGCACACCGCCGGCAACAAAGATCGCTGTCTGGCCCGGACCTACAAACTCCCATTTGCCGCTCGCCAACTCCAGAATCCAGTAGTCCGACTGTGGATTCGAGCTGGCGTCATTCGCGCCGATGGTTCCCACGAGCAGCCGCGCGTCGTCCGGTGAGATATCGACGACCGAAGGGGGCGTCGGCCGCTGCATGAAATCGGCATGCGCCGTCTCGACTCCCGTCGTCAAGTCGAGCACGCGAACCCTTGTGCCCGCGACGCACGCCAGCCTCCGCGCATCCCGCGACCAAACCGGAGAAGCACAGTGGTCGAGCTTGCGTCCCTCTGTCCCGTTGGCCTCCATCATCGTGACTGATTCCGCTTTCCCTGTCTGTACGGCTAGCGTGCGCGCGTCGGGCGAAAGCGCAGCGGCATCCGGCCAATTTTCAATGGGGCTGAGCTTTGCGAGCTTGCCGTCCCACCGGTAAAGCCCCGGCTTGTTATCCTCGTACGCCGTGAAAAAAGCGCGCGTCTCGGTGCCGCCCAGCAGACCGATGATGCTGCCCTTGAATTGCGTGGCCAGCGTCTCCGTGTGCGTGCGCCGGTCGAGCCACCACAGTTCTGTATCGTCGAGGTTGCCGAACGCTCCGGAGAGAAACCAGATGCGCTTCCCGTCGGGTGAGCACACGGGCAGATTATGCCGCCGCTCCGTGTTGGTGAGCTGCGCAATCTGCTTCGTGCGCGTGTCCAACGTCCAGATTTCCTGATAAGTGCGCCCGTGCGAAGCATATACACGCCGGCTGAAAATCACGTCAGCGCACTGACAGGGAAGTGCGAGAAGTATCGAAAGGAAAAAGAGGGCCCAGGATTTCATGATGTTCAATCACCATACTGCCACCTAACCAGCGCGTTCGCTATAGATTCCGGCGCACATCTCGGGGCGCCTTATTTGGAATGAGACGTGAGGCGAAACGGAAGATCCAGGTTGCCGCCAGCATAACAGCGAAGACGACCCATCCAACCGCACCACTGAGGCCGAAACCCTCGATCGCGAGACGTATCATCGAACCAGGTGTGCAGCCAGAGCAGACCGGCTCCCGCAGAATGAGGTAGAGCAACCACGAAAGGACAACGATCATCACCGCAGGTACGGCGGCAAAGGCCCTGTTCCTTCGCACAGCAGGGCTGTGTCGCAGCCGGGGGATGGGGCGACCTAGAATTCGTTCCAAAGCGGCAATTACCACACACGCCGAGGCGAGCGCGATAAAGGCGTAGACCAGCACTATCGGCCAGATCACTGTATCCCGCATCCTAGTAATTGATCTTACAAGCTGAAGCGCGGCACAAATGCCGGACCCACCGACACTCTGGCGCTTGAACGATACAATACGCGTGTGAATCGCCGCACTTTTCTCACCCTGGCGGCCGCCACCGCCGCGGATGCCGCCGCGCAGTCCATTCCCATGCCCATCATCGATACGCATATCCACCTGTTCGATCCCACGCGCCCGCAGGGCGTGCCCTGGCCGGAGAAAAACGACGCTGTCTTGTACCGCCCGGCGCTGCCCGAGCGATACCGGAAGATCGCCACGCCGTTCGGCATCACAGGAGCCATCGAAGTGGAAGCCAGCCCATGGCTCGAGGACAACCAGTGGGTTCTCGACCTCGCCGCCAAGGACACAATCATTGTCGGAACCGTCGGCAATCTCGAACCCGGCAAGCCCGATTTCCGCAAGCATTTGGAACGGTTTCACCGCAACCCTCTGTTTCGCGGCATTCGTTACGGGAATCTTTGGGGCAGAAATCTCAGCGCGGAATTGTCCAGGCCTGAGTTCATTTCTGATCTCAAAGCTCTGGCCGACGCGGGTCTTACGCTGGACACGGCGAATCAAGATCCTACCCTGATCGCAGCCGTCGTGCGGTTGACGGACCGGATTCCTACTCTGCGCGTCGTGATCGATCACCTGCCGCAGCTTGACCCGCCCACGGAACCAGCCGCTCATCGCGCCTACCAGGCCGACTTACATGAGCTTGGAAAACGTCCGCAAGTGTACGTGAAGATCTCCGAGGTTCTTCGCCGTGTGGACGGCCGCGTGCCGACAGATCTCAGCTTTTACCGGCCAAGACTGGATGAACTCTGGCACATTTTCGGCGAAGACCGGTTGCTCTACGGCAGTGATTGGCCCAACAGCGACCAATGGGGCTCCTATGCGCAGGTGCTGGCCGTCGTCCGCGAGTACGTCACGAGCAAGGGCAGGGCAGCGGCGGAAAAATACTTCTGGAAGAATTCGGTCGCGGCTTACCGTTGGGTCAAACGCGATCCGAGCCAGCCAGTCTCCGCGTGATCAATCTCCCGCCGCGGTCGCAGTCAAGGTTTTCTGCTTGGGTTCCGCCTCGCCCACAATCGCCGGATATACGATACCCGCCAACGCCGCGCCAACGAGCGGAGCCACCCAGAACAGCCAGAGCTGTTGCAGGGCCCAACCGCCGACGAACAGTGCCGGCCCGGTGCTGCGCGCCGGATTCACTGAAGTATTGGTCACGGGGATGCCGATCAGGTGAATCAGTGTCAAACCCAGTCATGCGAAGCAATGCTCGACACATGTTTTTTGCGCTCGCGCTGCTCTCGATCTGGAGGGATGTGCCAGCATTCGGTAATGACTCGGCCGCCTCAGTGGGAGTGGGCGGAATTCAGCTCAGCCGGGAAGCTCGTATTTCGATGGAAAAGGAGCGGCTGACAATCAGTGCAGAGAAAATCACTGTTGAGTATGAGTTCCTGAACGATACGGATCGGGACATTACGACCGAGGTAGCCTTCCCGGTGCCTCCGTACAACTGGTATTACCTCGATGCTAGTTTCTCGAAGCAGGTCGACGACTTCCGCATATGGATTGATGGCCGTGAAACGAAGTATCAGATCGATGCCAAGGCAATGCTGAATAGCGTGGATTACAGTGGGCTCCTTCGTAAGGTGGGCGTGGATGTCGCTTCTCTCGGGCACTTTACCGACAACGACCCTAAGCGCAATGACCCGTACTCGCCGGACGTCGAGAAACTGCCGCGATCGCAACGGGAGGAACTCAAGCGAATCGGTCTTATTCGGAGCGACAACGGCTTCATGGGATGGACGGTTGTCAAAACGTACCATTGGCCGCAGACCTTCCCGGCACACAAGATCCTCCACGTCCGTCACGTCTATGCGCCGATTCTGGGGTTCGCGTTCCTTAGTCCCGAAGTTACCGTTCCCGTTCCTTGGCGGGAGAGAACTCCAGAGTTCGCAACAGCCATTCAAGATTCGTGCATCGATGCGACGCTTCAGAATACTTTGACAGCCGCCGCACGCAAACGGAAGAAAGACGGAGGGTACATCCAAGCCGCATGGGTCGATTACATTCTAACCACGGCGAATACGTGGAAGATGCCGATCAAGAGTTTTGAGCTGGTTGTGGAGCGCCCTCAGCCGAAACAGTTCCTGTTTGAAGCCGATCATTGGCTTGTGAGCTTCGGCTGGGAAGGCCCAGTGAAGCAACTCGACGCCGATCATCTCTTCGCGCAGTCGATCAACTTTGTGCTGAAGCGAGAACTGCACATTGCTTTTTTCGGACTGAATTAACGTTCTGCATGTGACCGCCCACCTATTCCGGCTGGTACAAGCAGAACGGGTCCTCGGCCAGCGGATTCCCCGTGGCTCCATAGGCCCGCGCGCGCGACCCGCCGCAGAGCGCGCGATACTCGCACACGCCGCAACGTCCTTCGAATTGCGTGGGATCGTGTAGCGACTGGAACACCGGGGCGTTTCGATAGATATCGGCTACGCGGTCTTTGCGCACATTACCCACCGTGAGCGGCAGGAAGCCAGCCGGACAAATGTCGCCGGTATTCGAAACGAACATGATGCCGTGCCCGTCGCGGATGCCGAAGCTGCGAAACGCGGGGCTGCGCTTCATCTGTTCGCCCGTCATGCCCTCCGCGCGCATCCGCTCGAGCGCCACTCGCCGGTAGGACGGCGCTTCGGTCGTGGCCACGGTGAATGGAGCTGTGCGTGACGTCTCGAAGATCCACGCCATAAGCTTCTCACCCTGTTCCGGTGTGAGTGGCTGGAGCACCTTCCCGCGCCCCACAGAAATCAGAAAAAACAAACTCCACCGCGTCACGCCCAACGGTTTCAGCAGCTCGTAAATCGCGGGTGCATCATCAGCCGTTTCCGCCGCCACCAGCGTGTTCACTTGCAGCGCCATCTGGAGTTCCTGCGCCCATCGCATGGCCTGCACTGTGCGATCGAAAGTGCCAGGGACGCCGCGGATTGAATCGTGGCGTTCAGCGGTCGAGCCATCCAGGCTGAGACCCAGTCCTTCCACTCCGTGCTGTTGAAGCCGCACCAGCACTTCCCGCGTGAACGCCGAAGTGGCCGCCGGCGTGATGGAAACGCCGATACCGAGCCTCCGCGCCTCGTCGATCAGCTCGAAAAGATCGGCGCGCGCCAGTGGATCGCCTCCCGTCAGAATCAGCTGCGGCAGCGGGTCGCCGAACTCCTGAATCTGGCGCAGAAAGGCAACGCCTTCCTCAAACTTGAGTTCGTCGGGATGCGGAGCCGGGACCGCTTCCGCGCGGCAATGCCGGCACGCGAGCGCGCACGCCTGCGTGGTTTCCCAATAAATATTGAGTGGCGTTCGGGCGTAATCGCGCGGTGCGTGGTGCGACGGGCCACCATGAGGGGAACCTGGCATGCTTCCAGCGTACACCTGCGTACCCACTAGGGTGAAATCCCACATACCGCCGTGGAATCTGCCCCCTCCGCATAACCTGAAAATACTAACCGCTCTTGCGTTCTCCAATGCAACGTCTGGAGTTGAAATCTCCCGCTTTCATGGACTTCGAACTGCATACTGTTCTTGTTTGTTGTTCCGCAGTGCCTGGAAAGGAGTGCCATGCCAACCACGGCCGCTCAAGATCAACTAGATGCACCTGAACAGGCGTTCATCGATCAACTGATCGCCAAACGCAGCGGCCGTCCCGGCGCGCTGCTCGGCATCCTGGAAGCGCTGCAAAATCATGATCTTCGCAAGTACCTCTCGATGGGAACCTTGCGTTATATCGCACAAAAAACAAATGTCCCCCTGGCGCGGATCTACAGCGTGGCGACTTTCTACTCGTTGTTCAACCTGCAGCCGCAGGGGGACAACACCATCTGCATTTGCCGCGGAACCGCCTGCCACACCAGAGGCTCGCGCAACTTATTGGAGGGCGTTCGTCTTGAGCTGGGGCTTGACACCTCCGGTGACCTGGCCGAGGCGGATAAACTCTCTGTCACCACGCCCGACGGCAAGTTCACAGTGCGCACGGTGGCCTGTTTTGGGCAATGCGCGCTCGCGCCGGTCGCCGAGGTGAACCATCACATCTGCGGTCATGTGAACGAGCGCACGCTGCAGCGGGAAATCCGGTCGCTCGAGCAGGAGAACGACTGATGCCGAAGATTCAGGACATCAGCACCTTCAACGCAGTGCGCGAGTCCGGACTGAGCAAGCTGGTTCCGGCGGTGCCTCGCGTGGCTATCGGAATGGGCACGTGCGGACGCGGCAATGGCGCCGAGGGGGTCTATCACGCTTTCCAGGAGGCCATTGACCGGAGCGGCGCGGGTGTGCAACTGACCAGCGTCGGCTGCTTCGGCGCCTGTTCGCAGGAGCCGCTGATCAATATCCGCATCCCGGGCCGCGCGCTGATCGTGCTGCGCCGCGTGCAGGCCAACGACGCCGAGCGCATTTTGCACGACCTTTCCATGGGCAATATCTCCCCGGATCTCGCTTATTGCGTGATCGAGGAATGGGACCACATCACCGCGCACGTCAAGTACGGCCCGGGCTATCCCGAACTGCCGGCGTGGAACGAAGTGCCGTTCTTCAAAGGCCAGAAGAAGATCGTGCTGCGCAACTGCGGCTTCATCAATCCCGATGACATCGAGGAGTATATGGCCGTCGGCGGCTATGAGGCGCTGTACAAGGTTCTGATCGACGCCCGGCCGGAGAACATCATCGAGCAGATCAAAACCGCCAAACTCCGTGGCCGCGGTGGCGCCGGTTACCTGACCGGCAACAAGTGGGAGTTTCTAGCCAAGGCCAAAGCGGATCAGAAATACATCGTCTGCAACGCCGATGAAGGTGATCCCGGCGCGTACATGAACCGCAATGAAATCGAGAGCGATCCGCACTCGCTGCTGGAAGGCATGATCATCGGCGCGTACGTCATGGGCGCGACCGAAGGCATCGTCTACGTGCGCGCGGAGTATCCGCTTGCGGTGCATCGCCTGAATCGCGCCATCGAACAGGCCAGAGAGTACGGAATGCTCGGCGATAACATCCTCGGCCGGGGATTCAAGTTCAACATCGAGCTGGTGGAGGGTGCCGGCGCCTTCGTTTGCGGCGAGGAAACCGCGCTCATCGCTTCGCTCGAAGGCCAGGCGGGAAGGCCGCGGCCGCGCCCGCCGTTTCCGGCGCAGAAGGGGCTGTGGGGTAGGCCCACGAATATCAATAACGTTGAGACCTGGTACAACATCGCGCCCATCGTCACCAAAGGCCCCGCCTGGTTCACCGAAACCGGCAGTCCCAAAAGCTCGGGCACGAAGGTGTTCTCGCTGGTGGGTAAGGTGCACAGCACGGGCCTGGTGGAAATGCCGCTCGGCACTCCGCTCAAGACCTTCATCTACGACATCGGTGAAGGTGGTGTGAACGGACGGTCTATCAAGGCGGTCCAGACCGGCGGGCCGTCCGGCGGTTGCATCCCGCAGGAAATGTTCGACACGCCGGTGGACTACGAGAGTCTGGCGCAGCTCGGCTCCATCATGGGCTCAGGTGGAATGGTTGTCATGGACGAAGACAACTGCATGGTGGACGTGGCGCGCTACTTCATCGAGTTCACGCACTCGGAGTCTTGTGGAAAATGCGTCCCCTGCCGGGTTGGCCTGAACAAGGCGCTGCGTGTTCTCAACGCCTTCACCGAAGGAGCGGCGACCGTCGAGCATCTCGAGGTCCTGGACGAACTCGGCCGCATGATTCGTGACTGCTCGCTGTGCGGTCTCGGCCAGACTGCCCCCAATCCCGTCCTCACCACGATGCGCCACTTCCGCCACGAGTTCGAGGACCACATCCTGGCCCATCGTTGCCGGGCGGGCGTTTGCGAGGAGCTGGCACTCTCGCCGTGTGAGAACAGTTGCCCGCTTCACATGAATATTCCCCGGTTCCTCCAGCTTTACAAAGAGGGCCGGCTGGAGGACGCGTTCGAGTCGATTATCCTGGACAACCCGCTGCCGTCCTCGACCGGCCGTGTTTGCCAGCATCCCTGCGACAACCGCTGCCGGCGCCAGACCGTGGACGAAGCGGTCAACATGCGGGAGATACACCGCTTCATCGCCGATGCCATCTTCAGCTCCGACCAGTATGAAGCTATGGTGGCCCGCGTCGCCGCGCGAAAAATGGAACCCACCGGGCGCAAGATCGCCATCGCCGGAGCAGGACCAACGGGCCTCACAACGGCGTTCTACCTGGCGATGCTGGGCCATGACGTGACGGTATACGATGCCAAGTCCGAAGCTGGCGGCATGCTGCGATTTGCGCTGCCGGATTATCGTCTGCCGAAATCCGTTCTGCGGCAGGAGATTGGACTGATCGAACGCATGGGCGTGCATTTTGTCTTCGATACCCGGATCGGTTTCGACCTGCCGTTGAACGAACTGCAGGACCGCTACGATGCTGTGTTTATTTCCATCGGCACCTGGAAGGATTCCTGGGTCTACCTGCCCGGAACGGAACTGAAGGGTGTGTACACCGCTCTGCACTTTCTCGAGGCCGTGGCCAAGAAAGAGGAGATACGGCTCGGCCGCAAGATCGCCATCATCGGCGGCGGAAACGCGGCCATCGACTCCGCCCGCACCGCGCTGCGCATGGGATCGGACGTCATGATTCTCTACCGGCGCGAACGCAGAGACATGCCGGCCATCGAGGAGGAAACCGAAGCAGCCGTGCAGGAAGGCGCCAAGATCGTGTTCCTCGCCGCGCCCCACCGCATCATCGGAGATGCGGATGGCAACGTGAAAGCCATCGAGGTGGTGAAAACCCGGCTGGGAGAATACGACTCCTCGGGCCGACGCAAACCGGTCGCGACAGGGGAAATCCGCCGGTTCGAATGTGACAGAGTGATTCTGGCGGTGGGCGAGAGCTTTGATCTCGATTTCGCTCGCGCCTCCGGGTTGCAGATGAAGGAGTCCGGCACGATCGAAGTGGACCGCTTCTCGCTCGAGACCAGCCGGCCCACGTTCTACGCCGGCGGAGACGTGATCAGCGGCGCTTCCAATGTTTCGAACGCCATGGGCTACGGGAAAAAGGCCGCCCGCAATATGGACGAGAGATTGATGGGTGTTCACCGATGGCAGCGGCTGTTT
>Ga0181536_10004136_pt1 | contig 15494 bp, 12 predicted proteins | sample PEATcosm2014_Bin_41_FD_121105 | JGI IMG/M metagenome (GOLD analysis project Ga0181536, IMG submission 121105) | Peatland microbial communities from MTU Mesocosm Facility, Houghton, MI, USA - PEATcosm2014_Bin17_60_metaG | ecosystem: Environmental > Terrestrial > Soil > Wetlands > Peat | place... | reverse complement strand
GCTGGGCAACATCCATGCCAACACCGCCGGCTACACCGAGATCGGCAAGCTGATCGCCGCCGAGTACAAGACGCTGCATGCCTAAGGCGAGGGAGTAGCCCGCCACTTCAAGAGGGGCGTTCGATGGACAGAGGAGACCCCGATGTCACCGGGTGGCGCTGACCGGCGCCTCGGACACGATGCTGGGGGTGGGCGGGTGCCCCGGCGCCTGACGGTAGGCGCCGGGGTGCTCGTCCTGGTGGTCGGCGGTGGGGTCCTCGGCCTGGGCGGCGCCCCGGGGGCCTGGGCCCACGGGGGCACCGCCCAGCGGGCCACGAGCCAACAGGGCACGGTGGAGGCGGCCACGGGCACCATCTCGTGCGCCGTGGGCGGCGAGGTGAGCTTCTCCCCGGGTCTCACCAACACGGCGGTGACGCCGGTCACCATGGCCGTGACCCTCGATCTGAACCGGTGTACGGCGAAGGCCACCGATCACGCCTCGGCCTACGGGCTGGCCACCACCAAGGAGACGCTCGTCGACGCCGACTGCACCACCGTCTTCGTGTTGGCGCCACCCATCCCGATGGCCGCCACCGTCACCTGAACCCGGTGAGTCCTTTGGGCCGTCAGGCGTTGGCTCAACGTCAGGGGTGCCACCCCAACCCGTCCATGTCCGGGCTGATCTCAGGGACGGGATAGCTCGCTCGCGTCTCTCCACACCATTGCGACCGGTTCCCCATCCCAGCAAGGGCGCTGGACCAACGACGGCGAGGCCACCGAAGAGGTCACCTTGGTGGCGTGCTTCAAGCCGGTAGTCCTCGCTCCCGCCGACTGAAGGGGCCATCCCCGTGCGAGGGCGGCAAAGCCGATCCCCCGATCCCGGGGACCAACGGCGTTCGAGCCTTCGCTGTCGCCCGCGGCCGGTCGACGGACGATACTGGTGCGATGGAATCATCGGGACGAGAATCGGCCTTCTTCCTGGGCGCGCTGGTCGTGCTCAGCGGCGGAGCGGCGGCCCTGTCGCTGTCCACCGCCCCACCCGTGGCCGTGCAACAGCTCCACATCGGTGCCGGCGCCACCGTCGGGGTCGGGAGCCTCGTGATCCACGCCAACGAAGTGAAGGCCACGGCCGGAGCGGGATCGGCGCCCCGGTCGAGCGCCCTCTCCATCGTCGACGTCTATCAAGGCCCTGATCGGTGGGCCGAAACGGCCCGTAACGGCCAAGGCCAGATCGGCCAGCTGGTCGTCATCGGCAACCAGAGCTGGCAACGGACCTTGCCGGGGCGGTGGGTCGAGCTTCCCTCCAGCGACACGATCCCCTCAAAGGGCGAGGCCGCCTCGCAGCAGAACTTCGCGCTCGCCGCCCTGGCGCAGAATGCCGAGTCGGTCACGCGCCATGGTGTCACCTCGAGTGCCGTCTACAGCTTCGAGTTGTCTCCAGCGGCGCTCATCGAGACGTTCGGGGGGACACCACCACCCGGGTTCTCCTACAGCCTCAGCGCCCTCATTGACGGCCCGTACATGACTGGCCAGCAGCTGTCGGCCTCCAACGGGAGCGCCAGCGAGCGCATCATGCTCAAGTACTCCCAGCTCGGGACGGCGCCACCGGTCACCGCCCCGACGCCCGGGACACGCTGATCGCGCCTGTGGTCAGCAGGAAAGTGGGCTCTTACCAGGGACGTAATGCTGGAATCGGCCCCGTGAGCGGACTCGCCGCGGTCGGTACGATCGGAACTGGGCGTAGAATAGTGCCAATCGTTACCGGACCTCCCTCGCCGCGAGCCGGTCTGGAGGCCCAGGGGTCTGGGACGTCGTCAGAATGGGGGACTGGCAATGCGTCGACTCGCTTCGGTCACGGCTGCGCTGGTCGCCGTGGCATCACTGATCGTCATCGGATCGTCCGTCGCCTCGGCTCACGTGTCGAGCCATGTCGCCGGCTCGGTGACGCATGGCGTGGCGCCGCGCCTCGAGCTCACCGACACGCTCTACTACTACGACTTCGCCGAGAGCCGTGATTCATTCTGCGAAGTCGACACCCTCATCCCGACCAACAAGAAGCAGACGGCCGGTGAGTTCCGGTCCGACAAGGGCGATATCGGGACCTGGAACCACACTTCGAACGAGTTCATGTTCAAGTTCACCGGCGCGAGCGGCGCATTCCCGGCCGGGAGCGTGCTGGTGTTCAAGCAGGGCGCGGCGTCGGCCAAGGACATCGGTGTCGACACGAACGCCGGGATCCAATTTGCCCCGTTCTATCTCGAGGGTGGCGACGACATTCTGGGTCTCGGCATCTGCTGAGCGGCGTGAGCGACGTCCCCCAAGGGCCGGGCTGGTGGGTGGCATCGGACGGGAAGTGGTACGCACCCGAGCTGCACCCCGACTACCGCCCGCCCCCGCCTCCCCCGCCTTCGCCGTCGCCGGCACTGAGTCCGCCGCCGGCACCGGCAATGCCGGTGCTGACCCCCCCGGCGGACTGGGACGCGCCGTACGCCAAACCTGTGCCTGTGCCCGCGGCGGCACAGCCCCCGTCGCTCGATCCCCGCAGTGCGAGCGCCGCCCGGAGCGGATCGGCTCGTGCCCCCGGTCGTGGCGCTGACCGACCCTGGTACCGGTCGTGGTGGCTGTGGGTGGGCGTGGGAGTGGCGGCGGTCGTGATCGCCGCCGTCGTCGTGGTCACGACCGGGACGAAGAGCTCCTCGTCGGCGGTCGCGGTGACGTGGTGCCGGTTGGCGCTCGGGGAGTCGAGGACCGAGGTCGTCGCCCTCATGGGCACCCCGAACGGCACCAAGGCGGCATCGGCGGCCCAGTCCCTGGGTGCGAATTCCCGCCACTTCGCGGAATGGGACGTGGGCGACGACATCTTTCTCGCCACCTTCAACCATGGTCACGCCACGAATCTGATCGCCTACGCCGGCGCCGTCGGCGCCGTCGGGGCCACAGACATCACCTGTCCCCCCTTTCGGTACGGCCACGCCTGAATTGCGGAGCCGGCGGGGCGGAACGCGATCAGCGGGTGAGGGTCACGAAACGGTGAGGACGAACCTCGCCGTGGCGACGTCGGGCGCCGAGCGGCGGCCGTTTCTCGTGTGGTCGGTGACCTGCACCGTGAACGTCGACGTCTCGAGGTACTTGGGTCGGCCCGACAGCACGCCGGTCGGGCGCAGACGAAGACCCGCCGGCAGCCCGCCCACCACCACCGACCACGTGTAGGGGGGACTTCCCCCCGTCGCCGCCAGGGTGGTCGAGTACGGCTGGCCCACCGTGCCCGCCGGCAGCGACGTCGTCGTAATGGCCAGGGGGAATTGGTTGGCCACGGTGATCGACAGCGACGCGCTGGCGTGTTGGGTGGTTGGCGTCGAGGAGTCGGTAACCCGGACCGTGAGATCGAACCGACCGGCCGAGGTGGGACGACCGGCGATGGTCCCGGTGACGTCACCGAGGCTCAGCCCGGGCGGCAGGTCACCCCCCGACACGGTCCACGCATACGGAGGGATCCCGTCGACCGCCGCCAGGGTGGTCGAATACGGCTGGCCGACCGTGCCGGCCGGGAGCGACGTCGTCGTGACGGCAAGGGGGAAGGGGTTGGTCACGGTGATCGACAGCGACGCCCGGGCACTCTTGGCCGTCGGTGTCGTCGAGTCGGTGGCCCGGACGGTAAAACGGAACCGGCCCGACGAGGTCGGATACCCGGAGATCACCCCGGTGCCGGTGGCGAGGGCAAGTCCTGGTGGCAAGGCGCCCGACGACACCGACCACGTGTAGGGAGGGTCGCCGTCGACCGCCGACAAGGTCGTGAGATACGCCTGGCGCACGGTGCCGGCGGGAAGCGCCGACGTGGTGATGGCCAGATCGCCCTGGACGAGGAGCAGCAGGGACGCGCTCGCGCTCTTGGGCTCGGGCGTCGCCGAGTCGGTGATCTGCACGGTGAAGCTGGCCCGCGCCGCCGAGGTCGGGGACCCGGAGATCACCCCGGTCGTGGCCCCGAGGGTGAGCCCCGATGGCAGGCTGCCCGACGATACCGACCACGCGTAGGGAGGGGTCCCTCCGATGGCGGACAGCGCGGCCGAATAGGCCTGACCCACACTGCCACCAGGGAGCGACGTGGTCGTGATGGCCAGGGCGGGCAGGATGGTGATCGACACCGGCGCACCGGCGCGCAGGGGCTCGGGGGTCGTCGAGTCGGTGACGTGAATGGTGAAGCTCGACACGCCGGCCGACGGGGGGATCCCGGAGAGCACCCCGGTGCCGGCGTGCACGGAGAGTCCGCGCGGCAAGCTGCCCGACGACACCGACCACCGGTATGGGGGCGTGCCTCCGTCGGCCACCAGCGTGGTCGAGTACGCCTGGCCGGCGATGCCCTCGGGCAGCGACGTCGTAGTGATCGACAAGGGGTTGACGGCGGTGACCGTGATCGACACGGGCGCGCTGGCGCTCTCGGTGCTGGGCGTGGACGAGTCGGTGACCCGAAGGGTGAAATCGGAGGTGCCTACCACCCGGGGATACCCGAAGATGACCCCGCTCGTGCCGTCGAGCGCCAGACCCGAGGGCAGCTTGCCCGAGGACACCGACCACCGGTAGGGAGGGGTCCCGCCGGTGGCCGACAGCGTGGTCGAGTACGACAGGTCCTCGATCCCGCCGGGGAGCTGCGTCGTCGTGATCGACAACGCCGGCAGGACGTCGGCCTCGGCCCGAGATCGACGGTGGCCGGTCCGGTGCACGTGGTCGGAGCGCGCCCGGCCGTCGTGGCCGTCGGCCGCCGCGGCCGCCGGAACGGCGGTGAGGGCCGCCCCGGCGATCATCGCTGCCACGAAGAGGCCTCTCCACACCCGCACCACGCGTCCCCTGCCACAGCGCCGAGTGATCACCGCTGGGCGGTCCCGAATCTACGACCGAACGACGTGTGTCGCCAGCGTCGGCGATCGGTCGGCGGCCGGACTTCGTGGATCCGGCGCCGACAGCCGACGACGGTCCCCTCTGGGCGACAGCCCCTTGCTCTGCCCCTGCGCCTCCACGAACACCGCCACCGCCCGGATCTGTTGATCAGTCGCGTGCGTTCAACACGAAATCACCCTGCCACCAAGCAACGTCGGGGACCGGCCACCCGTTACGCCGGGCCCCTGGGCGCGACGAAGGGGACGGGGTCACGCCCCGTCCCCTTCGTCGGTGTGTGACGACGTCGGACCCGAAGGGCCCGAGATCGAGGTCAGCGGTAGGTGTACTCGTCGGCCGACGTGATGGTGCTCACGCCCTGTGGGGTCGTCACCGTGATATTGACCGTGCCGCCACCTGCCGGCGCGGTCGCCGTGATCGTGTCGTTCGAGTCCACCTCGAAGCTGGACGACGCGCTGCCGAAGTCCACGGCGGTGGCGTCCCTGAAGTTGTTCCCCACGATGGTCACGGAGTTCCCACCGCCGGGGCTACCCGAGTTGGGGACGACCAGCTTGACTGTGGGAGGGTGCACCACGTAGGTGAACTCGTCGGACGAGCTCGTGGCACTCTCCCCTTGGGGCGTCGTCACGGTCACGTCCACGGTGCCGGTGCCGGCCGGCGCGGTGGCGCTGATGCTCTGGTCGGAGTTCACCTTGTATCGGGTGGCCGGGGTCGACCCGAAGTCCACGGCCGTGGCTCCGACGAAGCCCGTGCCCACGATCGTCACGTGCTGGCCGCCGAGCGCGTCACCCGAGGTCGGGAGGATGAACGACACCGTGGGCCCCGGGAAGCCGTAGGCGAACTGGTCGTGCGGGGAGATCGCGCTCGTCCCTTGCGTGGTGACGACCGTGATGTCGACCGTGCCGGACCCGGCCGGGGAGACGGCGGTGATCTGGTGGCCGGAGTTCACGTTGAAACTCTCTGCGGGCGTGGACCCGAAGTTGACCGCGGTCACGTTCTTGAAGTTGCCGCCGAGTACCGTCACGTCGGTGCCGCCCGTGGTGTCGCCGCGATTGGGGACCACCAGGCGGACGTTCGGCAACTGGGCCACGTAGGTGAACTCGTCAGACGTCGTTGTCGTGCTCTTGCCCTGGGCCGTGGTGACGGTGACGTCGACCGTGCCGGCCGCACCCGGCGGCGACTGGGCCACGATGACGTCTCCACCGGTCTCCTTGAACGAGGGCGACGCAGATGTGCCGAAGTCCACCGCCGTCGTCCCACCGAAGTTGGTACCGATGATCGACACTCTCGTCCCGCCCAGGATCGACCCTTGGTGCGGGTTGACGGCGCTCACCGTGGGTATCTGGGCCACGTACGTGAACAGGTCGACCGAGCTGGTCTGGCTGACGCCGTTGGGCGTCGTCACCGTGACATTGACGGCCCCGGACCCGGCCGGGGATACGGCCGTGATCGAATTGTCCGAGTCGACGGTGAAGGTGGAGGCTGGGGTCGATCCGAAATCGACCGCGGTGGCTCCGTCCAGATTGTTGCCGACGATGGCCACTTTGCTCCCGCCGAGAACCGATCCCTGCTTGGGTGCCAGGAGGTTCACGGTCGGCGCACTGGACGCATCGGACGAGACGCCCACAGCGGCGTACGCCGCGGCGGAGAAGCCGATGGGGAGCACCCCGACAGCTAGCCACAAGATTCGCTTGCGAAACATCGAGACCTCCCGGATCCGTCCGCTTGAATGGCAACTGGTGTCGACTCGTTGTCGATCACAGCAACCGGGAAACGCCGAGCGATGCCGTTGCGTTACAGCGGGCGACGGAGGCCAACGAAGTCGATGACGGTTTCACACGGAGGAGCGAGCGCGGCGCAACAACCGACGCCTGAGCGCCGGCGTCAGGCCGCCGGCGTCAGGCCGCCGGCGTCCAGGTGCCGCCGGTGATATTGACGGTGCTCGTCGCGTCGGAGGTGCCCACGGCGCCGTAGCCGGTGACGGTGTCGTCGTCGAAGGCGATCGTGCTGGAGATCGCGGCCGTGTAGACGGCTTCGACGGGCGAGGTAGTCGGGAACGTGAACGTGCTGTCTTGGACGGTGACGTTGGTCCCGCTCACGGCCATACAGGCGACCAAGGTCGCGGATGTGCTTTGCCCGCAGGCGAAGGTGTCGTTGTCGAAGGAGAAGGGCCCGCGGTCGAATTTTCCGTTCCCGGGTCGCAGGAGCTGGAGGGCGGCGGTGCCCTGGGGTTCGGTCATGACGCAGTTCTCCACCGTGATGTTGCCCGTGCGCGACCCCGCACCGAGCCCACCGTTGGAGAAGAACGTGCGAGCCAGGTTCGACGTGACCGCGCTCGACGCCGTACAGCCGTTGATGGTCACGTTCTCGGAGCCCTCGTTGCCCTGGTCGGCCTCTACGTCGAAGGTGTCGAGCCCCACGTCCGAGATCGACAGGTTGGTCATGGTGGCGCCATCGACCGAGCCGAAGGTGACACCCATGCGCCCGGCGCCGTCGACGGTAATGTCCGAGGCCGTCACGTTGGTGACGGGGCTGACGATCTTGCCGGTGTCGTGCTCCTTCCCCCCGCGCAGTGGTGCCAGGGTGATGCCGTCACCGAACACCGATGACACGGTGACGCCGGAGATCGTGGCGTCGCTCGTCCCTTGCAGCTCGATTCCCCCGGCAAAGGCCATTGACGCCGTGTACGCGCCGCTCGGGTCGGCCCCCTCGATGTCGAGGTTCTCGAAGGTCACGCCCGAGCCGCCCACCACGTTGAAGGCGGGGAAGCCGCGCTGGGCCTCGTGGCCGTTTCGAGGAGGCGGGGAGGTGGCCATGTTCTCGAAGGTCCCGCCGTCGATGGTCAAGTCGGTCGGGAAAGTGAGCCTCAGGCCCTCGTCGACCTGGTAGCAGTCGCCGGCCATGTCGACGGCCGTACCCGCCGGCTGGGCCCGCAGCCAGACGCCCAGCGAGCTCGACACGTCGACCGAGCAGTCCGCCGCGATGGAACTTGGCGGGGACACGCTGGCGCCCGAGGTCGGCTGGGCCGATGTGGCGCCGGGGAGCCCAACGGCGCCGAGTACGACGCCCAGTGCCCAAGCCTTCCTTGCGTCCATATCCCCCGTCGCCCGTGCCATCGCATCTCGGGTGAGCCCGCCGGTGCCTCCGGCGGCGCCCGCCCCGACATCGGAGCCCTCACCGATGAAACGACCGAGCCCCGCCCTGCGTTACCCCGGGGGCCGGGGAGCGGTGATGCCCCCCGGACGGTTGGCCCGGTGTCACGATCCCGACGTCGGGGTCGTTGGACCCGAAGTGGCATAGGCACGCAGCCATGGCAGACTGGTAGGCAGTTGCTCGAGGGCAGTGGGACGGGTGGGGGACCGTGAAACGACTCTTGGCCATCGCGGCGTCGGCCGTGGTCTGCGTCGGCGCCGCATCGGCGGCCGCCGTCGGCGCTCCGGGCCCGGCGGCCCAATCCGGGCGGAGCGAATCCCATGCCCCTGACCTGCACGGCCCGCTGCCGCACCGTCGTGTCCCGGCCGTCGCTGGGGCCGATCTCGTGGGGTCCGAGAACTGGTCGGGCTACGCCCAGTCGGCCCCGGCGGGGACCTTCACCGGCGTGAGTGCCACCTTCGTCGTGACCACCGTCGACACCAAGATGTCCGGTACCCAGTACTCGTCGGACTGGGTCGGGGTCGACGGGTTCAACAACGGCAAGCTGGTCCAGGCCGGGGTCGAGGAGGACAACTTCGACGGAGCCGCTTATTACCAGGCGTGGACCGAGGTCCTGCCGAAATCCGAGAACCCGTTGACGCTCACCATCGCTCCCGGTGACTTGGTGACGGCGACGGTGCACGAGATCGCCGACAATCGCTGGGTCATGATGGTGAGCGACGACACGACCGGGAAGAGCGCCAAACGGGTGGTCAATTATCGAGCGCCGGGGACGAGCGTCGAGGCGATCCACGAGCGGCCCTGTGTCATCGCCGGGTGCAACTCGGTCTCCGACCTGGCCGATCTGGCCACCACGAGCGACGAGGTCTTCGACCCGGCGCAATTCACCGAGTCGCGACCGAGGACGTCCACCGTCTACCAACCGCTCTTGGTGCCGACGAGCGGCGCCATCCTGTACGACATCGTCATGCTGGCCAACAACGGCTCCACCACGCTCGCCACACCGTCGGGGCCCAACGCGGCCGGCGACGGCTTCGCCGTGGCCGACGGCTCGACGACCCCTCCGGCACCGGGATAGGCGGGCCGAGGGTTAGGGCGCTACGATCCGGAACGTCGCCCGGTGGACGGCGAACGGCGCCGTCGTCAGCTGCACGTCGATGGTGAAGCGGCCGGCCACACAGTTCGGACCGGCCCGGGCGGCAAGGTTGAACAACCCCACCAGGTCGGTCACGACCCTCTTGTTGTTGACATTGTTCTTGCAGTTGGCACTCAACGTGGCGGCCACGACCTTGTACGCGGCCCTCGGGATCAATCCATCGCCCACGACGACGAACGACACCCGACCCGCCGTGGTGGCCGTCTCCTTCGCCGGATAGACAGCGACATGACCGGTGAAGGGCACGCTGGCGGCAGCGGCCGTGGCCCCCGGGGCGGGCCCGGCGAGGGCGGGTGGGCCGGCCAGCCCGAGCGCCACGCACAGCACCGGAACTATCGCCAGTACCACCACGCAGGGACTCCGTCTTACCACGAAGAGTTGAACGTCGGCGGCGGTGGTTTCGTTTCACAACGGGCCGCTGGGGCCACGCCAGGCCGGCCGCCGAGCGCTCGGATCCCTGGCCCCGACCGAGAAATCACGCTCCGTGCCGCTACTATGGCCGTCGACCAAGCTGCGCTCGCCCGAGCCCGCAGTCGTCCGAAGGGGGAGGCAGGACATGAAGCGCGGTGTTGTGCTGGGGACCGCGTCGGTGCTCGTCGTACTGGGTGCGGGATGCACCTCGAGCTCAACGTCGGCGTCGGGCGGGGGAGGCGGCGTCTCGCTGCCCTCGGTCACCGCCGTACCGGGGCGCCATGACACGGGGTTGACCGGGTCCACGGGGTCGACGGGGTCCACGGGGTCGACCGGCTCCACGGGGTCGACCGGGTCCACGGGGTCCACGGGGTCGACCGGGTCGACGGGGTCGGGGAGCGTCGCGGGATCGACGCTCCTCAGCCAGGAGGGAGACGGAGATGCGACGACCGCCGCGTTCACGGTGCCGAGCGGCACGAAGCAGTGGGACCTGGTGTGGACCTACAGCTGTCCGGGGGCCAGTGGGTCGAACTTCGGGGTGAACCTGGGGAACTTCGTCCTTCTCGTCTACAAGGGCCGCACCCATGACACCCACGATCCCGGTGCCACCGACAACGCGGCCACCGGCCAGGGGACGCAGCACTACAGCGACACCGGCGCCTTCTCCCTCCACGTGGGGGCGAAGACCGGCTGTGCCTGGACGGTCAACGCCATCGTGCCGAGCAGCTGACGCCTCGTTCAGCAGGCGTTGTAGGTGGCGTTCACTCCACCGGTACCGGCGTCGAGGGTCGTCGAGCTCGGGTTGGCCGCGCTGTTGGTTGTCCCGAAGGCGTTCGGCACCGTGTTGAGCCCCGACGGCGTGCAGGTGTTGGCGGTGGGGCCCGTGCCGTAGACATTGACGGCGGCTGTGTTGGCGCCGTTGGCGTCCACCGTCACGGTGTCACCGGCGGCCACGATGAAGGGCTGGATCCCGGTCGGCGACGGCGTCCCGACCTCCGCGGGTGCGACCGCCTGGACGATCACGGGCTTGGCCGGCGAGCTTGGCGTGCACGGCTTTCCGTTGGCCGGGAGGATGACGTCGGTGGTGACGAAGAAGGTGCCCACGTCCCCGGCGGGGTCGAAGGTGATCTGGCTTCCCGCCGGCAGCGATTCGGCCGACGACCCCGCGTTGCACAGGTTCAACTGCACCGTCCCGGCCCCCGGGAAGGTCGGGCCGAACGACATGGTGGGGGCATGGGTGGCCCCGATGGAGGAGAGGTAGAGGGTCGATTCCTCGGTGCAGGCCGGGGCCTGGGCACAGCCACCGCCCCACCCGGTGCCGTCTAGGACCTCGGATCCGTGCACGGCGGTGGCGACGGTGCCGTTGCCGGTCCAGGTGTTGGCGTCGAAGGTGTTGCCGCCCGATGTCAAGGTGGGCTGGGTGGGTGCGGCGAGCTCCTCAGGTTGGAACTGGCCCACGGTCAGCACCCCGAAGTCGTCGTTGGCGGTGATCGTGTTGTACTCGATCGTATTGCCGCTGGTGGCGATGCCCGTGGCGCATTGGGCCAACGTCGCGGCGGTGCACGGCGCGAGCACGAGGCCGATCCCGTTCCCCGAGATGGTATTGCCCAGGGCAGTGCTCGGGCCACCGATCGTCTGGCCCGACACACCCGACAAGACGAGGCCTTCGCCCATCGGGGCGCCCTCGATGGTGTTGGTCTCGAACGAGGTGATCACCGCGTTCCATCCCGGCACCTGGACGTCGCTGATGGCCACGCCGACGTCGTTAGCACTCGACACGGTGTTGCCGTTGATGGCGTAGTCGAAGGGTGTGCCGAAGGGCGTGCCGACCACGTCGATGCCGATGTCGTTGCCCGACAGGGTGTTGCCCTTGCCCGTCTGGGCCGTTTCGTTCACACCCACGACGGTGTCGCCGGCGGAGACCTCGTCGTAGCTGTCGGGGACCAAGGCGATGCCCACCCCATCACCGGCCAGGTCGGTCACGCCCGACACCGTGTTGCCGTCGAGATCCGCCGTGGCCCCACCGGTCACGATGATGCCGGCCGGATGATTGGAGTACACCGTGCCCCCGGCGATGACCGTGTTGTCACTGATGGCGCAGTTCGTGGTGAGGTCGGTCACCTCGGTAGGGGAGTTGCAGGCGATGCCGTCCTGGGTGAACGGTGCCGCCGAGGTGTTGAAGATGACGGTGGCCCCGACCGGGACTTCTGGTGTGGACGGCAGCGGCACGCCGGTGTAGCCGGTCAATACGATCGTCTTGGCCAGGGCTGAGGCCGTCGCCGTGTAGGCAACCCCGTTGATGAACACCCCGGTGAACGCCCCGTGGCCGGATTCGATGAACTGGGCGCATTTGGGGATCTTGCTGACCTTCAGGTTGGCGTTGAAACCCCAGCCGGCGTTGAGCCCGGTGTTCGGGCCCTTCACGGTGGCCGTGCACAGCACCGGCTCCAGGGTGTTACTGATTGCCGTGATGCTGGCGTTGTTGTTCATGAGGATCCCGTATGGGGCGCCGCCGCTGATGAACGTGTTCACCACGGCGTTCTGCGTGCCCCCGGCCGACCGCGGGCCGAGGACGGCGGCCTCGTAACCGGGACAGACCCCGCCGGCGATGCTGCCGCCGATGAGGTTCAACTTCTCGATCGTGACGCCGGTGAGCCCCTGGAAGTTGACGATGGCGGAGGCCCCCTCGTCTTCCCCGCCGGTCGTCGTGTCCAAGGCGGCGCAGTTCTGCGGGTAGATGGCCGTCTTCTTGCCGACACCGGTGATCGTCACGTCGTCGTTGCCGGGGCTCAGTTCGGCGAACATCACGTCGCCGGATTCGTTGTAGGTGCCTCCGGCCAGAGAGATCACCGTCCCGGTCGAGTCGGGGGTGAGGTTCGCCTCCTCGAAGATGGCGTGGGCGATCGTGGCGCACGGCTCCTTCTTCAAGGTGCACGTGTTCCCGAGATCGCTGCCGAACGGGGGCGGTGCGACGTAGTACTCGCTGGGCGGGTCCGCCCCGACCTGGAAGGCACTGAAGGACTCGCACGCGCTTGTGCTGCCCCCGTAATTGGTGTCGCCGGAGTAGCTGGCGTCGAAGGAATAGGTGCCCGGACTCAGCGCCCCGGTGACGGCACCGTCGGGCACCGTGCCGTCACCGTTGAGCGTCACCTCGTCGGAGGAGCCGGGGCTCCCGCTACAACTCGTGTCGTCGAACAGGGTGTAGGTCACCGCGCCGGTGGGCGTGAAGGGATCGGGGCTCGGGCTCAGCACGGCGGTGCCGTACACGCTCGTGCCCGCCGCCACTGCCCAGCCGTCTTCGATGGTGACACCCCCCGACGCGGTCTTGAGCGAGGTCGAGATGCCGGCGGTCCCCTGGTCGACGCCGAAGGGCTCACAGCCACTGGTCGTGCCGGCGTAGTTGGTGTCACCGGAGTAGCTGGCGTCGAAGGCGAAGTTGCCGGCGCCCAGCGCCCCGGTGGGCGCCGTGTCGGGCACGGCCCCGCCTCCACTCAGCGTGACCTTCTGGGTCGATGCGGGGCTGTTCGCACAGGTCGCGTTGTCGAAGAAGTTGTAGGTCAGCGTTCCGGTGGGCGTCGTCGAGCCCGAGGTCGGGGTCACCGTGGCGCTGTCGAAGACGCTCGTGCCCAGGGCCACGAATGCCCCGTCGGAGATCGTCACGTCCCCAGAGGCGTTCACCAACGTGGTGGACACCGAAACGGCACCGGGTGCGGCCCGCGGCGTATCGTGGGCATAGGCTGGGCCGGCGATCACCGAGACGCCGGTGATCGACACGCCGGTGATCACAGAGAGTGCGAGGGCCATGCGGCGCAGGCGGCAGTTCGCCCGTGCCGCCTGCGGCACGGGTCTCCCAGAGTGTCCCCACTGCCTCTTTCCCACTGTGCTCCGTCCTGATCACGACGACGGTTGGCGGCCGAAGGGTCGCGAGGACGCCGGCAATCGTCCGTTGCCTCTCTCAGTAGACCACGGCCCTCTTGTCGCGGTGAATCGCCAAAATTGACCATCGACCCCTTCGGGTGGCCCGGCGACCCGTCTCCGTCGGATTCTGAGTCTCTGCTTGCTCACCGCGTCCCGACAACCCCACGTCTCGCCTCGGACGGCGGCGAGCGACTCTCGGAAGGTGAGCGGTGGCCGACCGCCCGGGTCAGCCGCCCGCGGAGCGGGCCCAGTCGACGGTCAACCGGAGGCCTTCGTCGAGTGGGACCGCCTCGACGGTGGGGAATAGCGACCGCAGAAGGGCCTGGTCGGCCTGTGAGTGCGCCACGTCGCCCGGGCGGGGCTGGGTGTGCTCCCTCGGCAACGAACGCCCCAGGACGGCCTCCAGGGCGTCGATGAGCTCGAGGAGCGACACCCGGGAGCCGAAGGCGAGGTTGACGGGCGTGTCGTGGGTCACCCGGCGCCCCACGGCGTCCACGAGGACGGCCACGACGCTGCCGATGAAGGTGAAGTCACGGGTCTGGGTGCCGTCACCGTGGACGGTCAGGGGCCGGCCCTCCAACGCCGCCGACACGAACGCGGGGACGACGGCGGCATAGGCATGGTCGGCGGCTTGGAGGGGGCCGAACACGTTGAAGAACCGGAAGACGAGGACCGGGAGCCCGAACGACTCGGCATAGGCCAGGGCGTAGGCCTCGCCGGCTAGCTTGCTCGCCGCATAGGGGCTGCGGGGGAGGGGCACCATGTCCTCGCGCTTGGGGAGCCGGGGGTTGGCGCCGTAGACCGACGACGACGACGCCACGATGACCTGGGGCCGCTGCGCCGGGTCCCGGCGCCGTGCCCCCTCGAGGATCGACAGGGTGCCGCTGGCGTTGGCCTCGTGGGTGGCCACGGGATCGAGGAGCGAGCGGGGCACCGAAGGTCGGGCCGCCAGGTGGACGACGGCGTGGGCGTCCGCCAGGACGTGGTCCACGACCTCGCGGTCGAGGATCGATCCTTCGACGAGCTTGACCCCGGGGAGGTCGTCGATGTTCTCGGTCCGTCCGGTCGACAGGTCGTCGAGAACCAGGATCTGACCGACGCCGTCGAGCCGGGCCAGCGCCCGGCATAGGTTGGCGCCGATGAAACCGGCGCCACCGGTCACGGCGATGTTCATCGTGCGATCATAGATGGAGGGTCTGGGCCATCGGTTCCGACGTGTCGCTACCGGCGCGACCGCCGTCAACCGCGTTGGGCGGTGGGCGATCTCGGTCCGTCGAGCCCGACGCCCGCCGCCGATCGGGCCTAGAGCCGCTCCACGTTGGGGCCCTCGAGCCGCCCCCGGGTGTCGAGCACGAAGCGGGCATGGGCCCGGACGAGCTCGTAGTCGAAGGCGTCGTGGTCGGTGACCAAGATCACCGCGTCGGCCGAGCGCAGCTCGTCGGCGGTCAGGTCCACCATGGTGTAGAAGCCGTCGGGCTCGTCGGCCAGATGGGGGTCGGCCACCCGGACCTCGGCCCCGAGGGAGACCAGGCGTTCGATGATCTCGGTCCCGGGGGCCTCCCTGGCGTCGCCGGTATTGGCCTTGTAGGCCAAGCCCAGGAGCAGGACGCGACAGCCCTGGACGGCGCGGCCGGTGCGGTTGAAGGCGACGAGCAGGCGCCGGACCACGTAGTCGGGCATGTGCTCGTTCACGTCGTTGGCCAGCTCGACGAAGCGGAACGACCGCCCGAGGGTGCGCCGGACCTTCCACGACAGGTAGCTCGGGTCGATGGGCAGGCAGTGGCCGCCCACACCGGGGCCGGGCAGGAAGCGGAGGTAGCCGAAGGGCTTGGTCGAGGCGGCGTCGATGGCCTCCCAGACGTCGATGCCGAGCTCGCCGGCGAACATGGCCAACTCGTTGACCAAGGCGATGTTGACGTGGCGGAACGTGTTCTCGAGGAGTTTGGTGAGCTCGGCCTCACGCGTGCCGGACACCGCCACCGTCTCG
>Ga0181536_10004135_pt1 | contig 15496 bp, 17 predicted proteins | sample PEATcosm2014_Bin_41_FD_121105 | JGI IMG/M metagenome (GOLD analysis project Ga0181536, IMG submission 121105) | Peatland microbial communities from MTU Mesocosm Facility, Houghton, MI, USA - PEATcosm2014_Bin17_60_metaG | ecosystem: Environmental > Terrestrial > Soil > Wetlands > Peat | place... | reverse complement strand
GCGAGCAGAGCCCGTCTCCGCTTCACCGGCACCCGCAGATTACCATGCACTCCCGACAGGCCCAGGCCAAAGGCGACATTTCTACTTTGCCAGGGAGGCGACATTTCTATTTTGCCTTGACACCGGCTCGCTTCGCACTTGCGCCGTCGCTCCCGTTATGATAAAGCTTCACACATCGGAGGTGCATTCATGCACACGGGCGCCATTCGATTAATGGCTACGGGGACTCTTCTTTTTTCCTCTTTCGTCTTGATTTCCTGCTCAGGCGGCAGCGGCCCTGAGCCAGGCACGCCTGCTTTCTACTGGTCCGCCGCGCGGGAAACTTTTGGCACTAAGGACTATGTCAAAACCATCCAGCATCTGGAGAAACTCACGGCAACCGACAACGAATACACCGCGCGAGCGCGCCCATGGTTGCTGGTGATGACGTCAGGGATGGCGCGGGGTTATATGGATTTGGCCGATAGTTTCGACGCTGGCGCCCACGCCAACAAGGAAAATCCCACCGAGTTCCGCCGGCACACCAACACCTATCGCGGCGAGGCGGACCGGCTGGCGGTGGAGTGCGTCGAACTTCTTGGCAAATTCCAACAAGGGAAGGATGATCCGGTGCCCATCGCCTATCCTTTCCCGACGGGAAACGCCGCACAGGTCGCACAGTTGGGCCGCGTGGCCACGGGTATCTTGCTGGCGCCCGCCGAAATCGAGCCCGCCGAAAAGCGTGCGCTGGAGCGCGCCGTGGTGTTGCAAGCCTCTGCGGCCGCCGGTGCTCCCGACGATGTAGCCAAGGCGCAGGATCTGCTGAAGGCCGGAACCCTGCAAGTGCCGCGCGCCGCCTTTGTGACGGTGATGGCGAGCACGCTGTTTGACGAATCGAAGCTCTACGGCTCCCGCCAACTCGACAAACCCGACCGCGCCAAGATCTTCTGCAACCGCGCCCTGGACGCCCTGAAGACCGTGCCGGAGACCAAGCAGACCAAAGATCTCGGCACTAAGATCGCCAAAAGCCTCAAATCGACTTAATGCCGGTCATCGGACTCGTGCTTGCGTTTCGGGCGGTAGAGTGGATTCTCATCTGACTCCGCCCGCTCGCGCTATGCCAAGCCCCACCAGCTTGTCAATGATCTGTTTCAAACAGCCCTCTTCACATTCGTCGACCGGAGAGAAGTAGTGCTGGCTGTGTTCGATGCGCACATCGAGCAATACTTCGGGGGACTCAGGATGGTGCGGCGACATATGAAGCGCATCGGCGAACGGGAGAATCTCGTAATCCGCCGATCGATTTCCGGCGGGGAGAACCGATTCAGCCAGCATTCGTAGATCCGCGTAAGTTTGCTCGCACGCGGGGCACCCTGGGCTCAGTCTTGCGTGCCCATGGTCATGCGTGCGCACAGTTCGAGATCGAACCCGGCCATGATCTTCTGATTGCCGGCGATCTCGTAATGCGGCCACACTTCGTATTTCACCGCATGCGTTGTGACTAGGTCCCGAAGTGCCGCCGCATCGGCGCCCATCACCTACCGCCCCAGCGTCTCCAGATAGTGCGCCACAGCTTCGATGCCGCGGTAGAAGTTCGGCAGGTGGAACTTCTCGTTGGGCGCGTGGAGGTTGTCGTCGGGGAGACCGAAGCCCAGCATCACGCTGGGGATGCCGAGATACTGATCGAACGAGCCCACGATGGGAATCGAACCGCCCGAACGAATGTAGACCGTCTCTGTTCCGAAAGCCTCCGTCATAGCTTGCGCCGCGGCACGGATGAAGGGATTGTCCGGATTCACGAGTGACGGTGCGGCGGAGTGGATCAGCTTGAACTCGGCGGTGACTCCTTTGGGAGCCGCCTGGCGCACGGCCTCCTTCAATTGCGCGATGGCTTCGTCGGGCCGCTGATCGGCTACCAGACGCGCGCTGATCTTGGCCACGGCGCGGGCTGGTATCACGGTCTTTGCGCCCTCACCCGTGAAGCCGCCGCGGATGCCGTGCACTTCGAGCGTGGGCCGGGCCCATAGCCGCTCGAACAGAGGGATCTCTGGTTCACCCACCAGTTCTTTGGCGCCCATTTCCTTTTGCGTGTATTCGGCAACGTTGAATGGCAGCCGTGCCCATGCCTCCCGCTCCTTCGGGCTCGGTGGCGCCACGCGATCATAGAATCCGGGAATGCGAATGTGCCCATCCCGGTCCTTGAGCGCGGTCAGAATTTCAGCGATCGCCTGGATAGGGTTGGGCGCCGCGCCACCGTAGACGCCCGAGTGCAGATCGTGATTGGCGCCTTCGACGTGCAGCTCACCGTACACAATGCCGCGCAGTCCGGTCGTGATGGTGGGAAGTTCCGGTGCGAACATTTCCGTATCGCAAATGACGGCGGCATCGGCTTTCAGCCGCGCGGGACGGCCCGAAACGTACTCTTCGATGTGTTCCCCGCCCGTCTCCTCCTCGCCTTCGACGAGGAACTTGACGTTCACGGGCAACCGGCCTTTGGTCTTGAGGAGCCCTTCGACGGCTTTAACAAGGATGTAAGTTTGGCCTTTATCGTCGCACGAGCCGCGGGCAAAAATATCGTTGCCGCGTATAGTGGGCTCGAACGGCGGGGATTTCCACTCGTCGAGCGGATCGGGCGGTTGCACATCGTAATGGCCGTAGAGCAGCAATGTGGGCTTGCCGGGCGCGCCCGTCCATTCACCGTAGACGAGCGGATTGCCTTTCCCTTCGATCAGCTCGCTTTGGAGGCCCGCGGCGCGCAGCTCGTCGCGCACGAATTCGGCAGCGCGGCGGATATCGGGCTTGTGCTCGGAGAGCGTGCTGATGCTCGGAATGCGCAGGAAGGTTTGCAATCCTTCCAGGAATGCCTGGCGGTTCTGCTCGTAGTAATTCATGACGGATGCTTCTACTGTAACGCGAAGACGGGTGTTGCGGAACGTAACGGTCAAGCCGGCAGCTCGGTGGCAGCCACGGCTTGATGGATCGCGGTAAATAGGCGGGCCGGATCGACCGGCTTGGTGACGTGACCGTTCATCCCGGCGGCATGACATTTCTCGCTATACTCGCTCCCGGCGTGCGCGGTCATGGCGATGATGGGAGTGCGGCGGCCGTTGCGCCGCTCACGGTCGCGAATAGCGGCGGTGGCCTCAAAGCCGTCCATACCGGGCATTTGAATATCCATGAGGATGAGGTCGAAGCGGCGCGCGTCATAGAGCGCGATCGCGCGGGAACCATCGCCCGCAACGGCGACGCGGTGGCCGCGTTTTTCGAGCAGCCGCACAGCCAGCTTCTGATTGACGACATTGTCTTCCGCCAGCAGGATGTCGAGAGCACCCGTTTCGGGCAGGGTGCCGGTCGCGGGCGTTTTGACGGCGGGCTCAGCCTCGCTCGATCGGCCGAAGTACGCGTTAAACGAGAACTTGCTGCCTTCGCCCGGACGGCTTTCCACCCATATTCTGCCGCCCATCAACTTCACAATGCGCGCCGAAATGGTGAGACCCAACCCGGTTCCTCCGTACCGGCGGGCGGTGGATCCATCACCCTGGCAGAAGGCTTCGAAGATGAAACGCTGTTTGTCCGCCGCGATGCCTGGCCCTGTGTCGCGAACGAAAAATTCGACCAGTGGCAGGGGGCCCTCATCGGATTTCAGACTGGCTCCCAGCGTCACCGCGCCGGAATCGGTGAACTTGATCGCATTTCCGATCAGGTTCAGTATGACCTGCCGTAGGCGGCCCTCGTCGCCCACCAGTCGCGAGGGCACTTCCGGTGCAACTCGCCACACGATGGCCAGACCTTTTTTGTCCGCCGCGGCGCGCATAGTGCTCACAGCGGCGTGCATGCAGGCGCGCAACGAAAACGGCGCCGGGTCGAGTTCCATACGGCCCGCCTCGATCTTGGAGAAATCCAGAACATCGTTGAGCAGCGCCAGCAGCGATTGCGCCGAGGCTTGCACCACCTCAAAGCACTCACGCTGCTCCTCGGGCGTCGAAGCTTCCAGACCCAGCGCGCTCATGCCCAGGATGCCGTTCATGGGCGTGCGGATCTCGTGGCTCATGTTGGCCAGGAACTCGCCTTTCAGCCGGCTGGCCTCCTGCGCGCGCACCAGGAGACCCTCGATCCTCTGGTTCTGCTGATCCACGCGTGTCTTTTCCTCGATGACCCGGGCTTTTTCCAGGAACAGCTCGCGTGTCCGTTCAGCCACGGCGCGCTCCAGCCTACGCCGCTCCGCAAGATTGTTGCGGAGGCGGAGCCACAAGAAGAGCCAGGCTCCGGCCAAGCCGGAAACTGTCGCCAGACTTCGGAACCACCAGGCTTGCCACCACGGGGGCAGAATGCGAAAGGAAACTCGCGCCGGAGCACTCCACGCGTCGCGGGCTTTGGCCATCACGGCGAAGCTGTACTCACCCGGCGCGAGCGCCGGATAGTTCACCTGGTGCTGATCGGTTTCGATCCAGTCCGCGAACAAGCCGTCCAGGCGGTAGCGGAAGCGGAGGCGCTCCTCATTGCGGTAATTCAACCCGGCAAAGCCGATCTGCAAGAGATGGCTGGGGTAGGCAAATTCCAAATGGAGATTTGGGTCGATTGCCGCGGACCCAAGGCGAAGCGATGTGATGACCACCGGCGGAACGAGCTTATGCACGGCCGGAGAGGGTCGAAAGTGCGAAAGGCCCTGGCTGGTGCCGATCCATACGCTGCCGTCGCGGTCTCCATAAAAGGCGTTGGAAACGCAGTCATTCCACAGCAGGCCGTCGCTATGGTTGAAGTACTGCCACGAACCAGCTTCGTAGAGATTAACGCCGTTGTCACCGCCGAACCAGATGTGATTGCGGGAGTCGCCCTGCACAAAGCTGGTGTCGCCGGACCGCATGGCGCCGCCCCGGAAATTCTCTATGTGCAGCTTGCCGCCCGGAAAGGTCAACCGCGAAACTTCAGGGTCGGAGTCATAGGAAATCCATACCGACCCGTCGCCGGTGCAGGCCACGTTGTAGAGCTCGTCCTTGTGGAGCCCGTCACGCTGGGTGAAGCGCATCCACCGGCCGTCCAGGTTGCCCACGAGGCCGTGGTCTGAGGCCAGCCAGAGTCCACCGGAAGCGTCCTGGGCGATCCGGAAGAAATTCTCCGAGGCGTCGCTGAGGGGTGGAATCCAGCGTTCGAATCGCATGTGGGCTCCGGCTCCTCGACTGCGAAAAAGGGGGCCGTGGGTGACAGCCCAAAGCTGCCCGTCGCGGTCGCGGAAGACTTGCATCACGCTGTCATTGCTCAACCCGGAGGCCTTCCCGTAGCTGCTCAGTTTTCCGGTGCGGGGATCGAAGCGGGAGACACCGCCGGGCGCGCAACCGATCCACAGGCTGCCGTCGGGCGCGCCGACGATACTGCGTACGGGCGTGCCGGCGAGGCCGTCTTTCCGGGTCCATACGCGTCCCTGGCGGTTACCGGTGGGCAGCCGTTGCAGGCCGGATTCCGTGCCCACCCACAGCGTGCCGCGGGTATCCCGAAACATGGCACGGACGGCGTTGCCGGCCAGACCATCAAGCCGCGTCCAGCCTTCCCACTCGTCCGGGCCGACCCAGCGCACCAGACCCGCACCACCTAGGGCTACCCAGAGCGAACCCTCGCGGTCCTCCCACAGGCAACTGGTCAAGGCGACCGGAAGCCCTTGCTGCACCCCGGTGTACTCCCAACGGCCGTTGACCAACCGCGCCACACCGCGATCGGTGGCCGCCAAGATTCGCCCCTGATGGTCAACATAGAGATTCCCCAGTTCGCTGTCACTTAGCCCGCCGCGGGCGGCAAACGAGAGGGCGCCGCGCTGCCGTACCAGCAAACGGCTCGAACTGCGCACCCACAGATTGCCTTCGCGATCCTGCAAGATCGCGTCCCAACGGTCGGGCGGGACGCCGGCATTCCGGCTGAATTCGGTGACGAGGCCGCTCCGCAGCCGGCATATAGCGGTGCCCATCCATACCAGATGGCGCCATTAGTGGCCGCGAACACGCCGTGAGCGGGCGCTTGAGCAAGACCAGCGGGAACCGGTACCCGCTGAAATTGCCACGCGCCGGTCGCTGCGTCCCGATGGCCGGAAACCAGGCCGTCGGACGTGCCAAGATACAACCCGCCTGCCGCGTCGGAGGCTATGCTCGACACCGCGCCGCGGGTGCCAGCAGGCACAGGGCGAAACGCGACACCAACCTGTTGCGCCAAGCCCCGTAGGGTGCCCACCCATAGCGTCCCATCCGCGGTTTCCCGCAGCGACAGAATATGCTCGGAGGGCAGACCTTCGGCGACTCCGAACGCCGTAAAGCTCTGCCCGTCATAACGATACAGGCCGTTTTCAGTTCCCGCCCACAAGAACCCGGTGTGATCCTGCAATAAGCAGTTGACTCCAAGGTTACCTAAGCCTTGCTCATTGGCGTAGTACTTGAATACATAGCGCTGCGCCGTAGCGGCTAAAGGCAAGAGCAGAATACAGATAGAGCGGAGTAGGCGGCCTGTAGACTCCATCTATAGGAAAATCGACAAGTTAGGCTCGGAGCTTTAGCGGCTTCGGCTCAGCCAGGCGAGTGGCACAAGGCCTGCCACGCTGAGGGAGAGCATCCACGCACCCAGTGTGTCCGGGTTTTCCAGCCAGGTGAACTGGCTGGTGAGAGTGATTTCAGGCTATAACGCGGCGATGAGTTTCGCCAGTAGCGCAGTGCGGTCGGCAATGCGGTTGATGAGGATGCTTTCGTTGATGGCGTGCGCTTCTTCGCCCACCGCGCCCAGACCGTCGAGCGTCGGGATGCCGAGAGCGGCGGTCAGGTTGCCGTCCGAACCGCCGCCGGTCATGGATTCCTCAATCGTGACACCCAGCTCGCGCGCCAGCCGCTGCGCCGTACGGAAAAGCTGCACGATGCCCACCGACCGTTCCATGGGCGGGCGGTTCAGACCGCCTTGGATTTCCAACTGGCAGCGTTTATCAAACGGCTTCAGCGCTTGAAATTTACGGCCGAGCGCTTCGGCGTCGCGCACGCGGGGCGCGCGAATATCGACCACGGCACGCGCCTCGGCCGCCACTACGTTGGAGCGGGAGCCGCCGGAGATCAGGCCGGGGTTTACGGTCACGCCGCGCTTCAAATTCGTGAAGCCGGAAACGCGCTCGATCTGGCGTGCAAGCTCAACGATGGCGCTGGCACCGGCGGAGAAATCGACACCGGCGTGCGATGCGCGACCGCGCACGGTGATGGTGTAGTCACCGACGCCTTTGCGAGCGGTTTTGAGCTTGCCTTCGAGGCCGGTGCCCGGCTCGATCACCAGGACGGCTTTGGCGCGGCGCGCGGTTTCCTGCGTGAGCGTGCGCGAGGAATCGCTGCCGACTTCTTCGTCTGAATTGATGAGCAATTTGACGCGGCTGGGCACCGGGATATCGAGCTCGCGCAACGCGCGCACGGCGAACAGGAAAAACGCAATGCCGGATTTCATATCCAGCACACCCGGTCCCCATAAGCGGCCGTCGGCTTCGCGGAACGGCATTTGGGCGAGAGTGCCCATGGGCCAGACGGTATCGGAATGGCCCAGGGCGAGAATTTCGCCTTTCTTCTTTGACGGGCCGGGGAGCGCGAACTCGCACAGCAGATGCTTGCCGAACTTGCCGCCAGGAAAAGTTTGCACGCGGGCAAACGGCGCGGCCTCGGCTGACACGAGGTCGACGAAGCGGTCAACCGCACGCGGGTCGTCCGAGGGCGATTCGCACTCGACCATGCGGCGGATCAGAGCGATGATGCGGGCTTGCTGCGCTTGGACGTGAGAGAGGATTGGATCCACGGGGCTATGATAGCCCGAGAGCAATCAGACGGGAGGAAACGAGATGCGCAGTATCGGAATGCCCGAGCTGGTGGTTCTGCTTGGTATGTTTGTGCTTGTATTATTGCTGCCGGTCGTAGCGATTGTCGCCGCGGTGTGGTTCTTCGTTAAGCGCGGGCGGCAACAGCCGGCCATCGCGTCACGAAGTTGCGGGAGGTGCGGGCAACGCGTGCCGGATCTTGGAAGTTTTTTTCCAATCTGCGGACAAAAGTACGTGTGATATTATTCGAACGAGCGCGTAGAATACACACGCAACCGTCGCGGCAGTGAGGAGAGAGTTCATTGAGGTACATGCTGATGGCTCAACTACTGCTTCTCTCGTCCGTGGCATTCGGAGGCGATAAACCTGCTTCATGCGAGCTTGCAAGTAAGAGCATCGTGAGCCGTTCTTCCTCCGGGCTCGCTCAGGTCAGCAACTTGGGGGACATCCAGATTACATGCCGCGTTCCGGCGCGGCCGTTCCCGAACAAACCGGGTGAGAGCCACAACGGTCTCAGAGCAGCAACTACCGCTTACAAAATCTCCCCGGATGGCAGCAAGGAATTGGTAGCTTCAGAAGTGCACCAATCTGGCGGCGGGTTCGGACCTGACCCGGAACCGGAATGGGTTGACTTCTACGTTCATATTCGGATCGAGTCCGCAGAACGCGATGCGGAGGCTCGCAGGTATCTCGCCAGGCTAGAGAAGTCGATGGCACCAGAGCAAATCACAGAGGAGGCTCACCAGCGAGCGCTGGAAACGACTCGTGAGTTGGTTTACCAACATCGGGTTGGCCATTTCCAAGTGGAGTGCCGCATCTTGGATGGTGACCGAGTGATGGGCGTCGGCGTCGTCGAACTTGAAGTGTTGTTCAAGGGCCGTTTCTCTGACGTCGGGCTGCCTGCCTCTCCTCCGGTTTAGGGTATTCAGAAGAATCATTTCGAGGATAGCAAGCGATAACAGGTACTCAGAACCGAGGCCAGGTTTAGGATTCCCGCATGAAGTGAGCGATCAGACCAACCGCTTCTTCCCAAATGAAGTCAGGTGATTTCCGACCTGGGCAAATCTCTACAATACCGCGGTAAGCCGGATGTCGAGCGCGATGGGAGCGACCCGCTGGTGGTGGCGGACAGAAGATCGTTTGATCTCCTACTCGGGCGCACTCGCGTCGGGGTCGGCGTCTTCAAAGCGTTGCAGCACCGCTCGCGCTTCAGTTTCGCGGTCGCGCCCAACTTGTATTTTGCGCCACGGGTGAATGTACTCAGCAACAACGGCGTACCGTGCGCCGATTTCGGCTCCCAGTACGTAAGACCGGATGCCAGATTGTTCCAACAATTCCTTCGCTGCGCCGATCATCAGTGGGTCGTCACCCTCGAAAACCGTCACCCATTCGAGGCTGGGATCGCCGGGCCCTTGCGGAGCACGCGGCATTTCCGGAACTAGACTGATGTGGCAGTCCGAACATTCCGTGAATCCTTCGCGGTATTCGGCACGGCATTTGGGGCAGTACATGAGGCACCCTACAATACCGCGGTAAGCCGGATGTCGTGCGCTATGGGAGCGACCCACTTCTGTCTGCCATGACCCTCGAGCGGCCTTTCCGTGATGTGAAGAACGCCAAACCGCTCGAGTAGTTGAACGTCACGAGTAACGGCGCTGCGGTCCCGATTCAGCTTTTTCGCCAGCACGCTGATTGAGGCAGGGGTTCGTTTCACTTGTTTGAGCAAAAGAACGCGCTTCTGGGTGAGCACGCTTAAAAGAGATCCGACATCCTCGAAGGCGACAACGCGAGTGGGCGGAATATGTTCCTTGCGGTCCGCCAGTTTGGCCAGCTTGCGGCCGCGCTGGAAGAACTTCCCTACTGGCTCTACCCGGATTTCAGTCTTTCGCACGATTCACCTCCTTCACGAGCCGGGTCCATTCCTTCTGGAAGCGTGCCTCGATCCGCTCGAAGCGTTTGAAGTTCACTGGGACGGTCTCGCCCTTGAAATGCCTGTGATGACTTCCATGCGCCGAATCATACCCGAGAACGCGGCCGTTGTCGCCCGCGTATAGGAGGGGATTGATGTACGCAAGATCATATTGGGCGACGCGGCCATCACGATCAACCCAGATTTCGCGGCGCAGCATGCCACCACCGTTGGCCTTGGACAGATATAGCCGATCATCCACGATCTTACGCAGACCAGCCATGAGGTAGGATATCACACCTGCGTGACGCGAGCCTCAATCCACGGAACAGAGCGGAACAGATGCGTCGACCCAATCAGACGGCCGGCGGAGGCGCTACTTCCTCGGGCCATGATGCCAGGCTGTGACGCAGCTCTCTGAACAGGCGCCGGGAGCACGAGGAATGGGTACGATAGCTATCGCCTTCCTGGTATGGTCACGAAGCTCGCTCCCTCTTCGCGGCGAACCGCAATATAGAACTCGCACTGCGTACAGTTGTCCAGCTTTTGGGCAAATCTGCCCTGCACCTTACCCCCGCAAAGCGTGCCTGTCAGAGCCCAGCATATTCGGCCGCCGTTCTTCCCACCGTTCGCGCCGTCGGTAGGCGTAATCGAAGCCGGACAGACACCCAGTTCAGATTCCTTGACTCCACCCGGCTGCCTCCCGCATTTCTTCACTTCCCAACAATTGAGTTTCGCGGACATGTCGCACGTTCCTTCTTGAGGAGTAGATCGGTCGCGTGAGAGGAGAACTTTAGCCGGAATTGTGCTCGCTGAGACCCAACCAAAGGAGTTATGCGAAAGAGGCCGGCGCAGAGGCTGCGGGGCCTACCACCCACCGGGCTATAATGCCAGTTGTGCCGGGGTTCCGAAAGGAGTGGCGTGAGCTTTTGCCCTCTATGCGGTGCGGAATATCGAAAGCCTGTGGCTAGGTGTTCGCGCTGCGATGTCCTCCTAGGAGACCAACGCCCCGAAACGGGAGCTCCTGACGGGCCATCAACTGAGACGGATGAACAAGCCGATGAAGTTGACCTCGACGTCCTGATCCGAACCGGTCTGGATCATCCTATTTCGATTGCCCTTGCGGAGAGCCTATTGCGGGAAGCCAGCATCCCTTTCTTCGTCATGGACCAAAATGTCGCAGCTCGCCAGGAAAGCGGCAATGCTTTGGGTTGGTGGAGCGTACGCGTCGGGAGGGACCGAGAATCCGAGGCGCGGGAAATTTTGCAGAGTGTGGAAAACATGAAGTAGCTCGTGCGATGGCCCTCGTCGGGCTATAATGCGTGTTTCCATGCCCATTTTGGAAATCAACGAGATCCGCCGTATTCTGCCTCACCGCTATCCGATGCTGCTGGTGGACCGCATCCTTGAACTGGAAGCGGAGCGCATTGTGGGAATTAAGAACGTCACCGCCAACGAAGCGTTCTTCGCCGGCCACTTTCCCGATTTCCCGGTGATGCCGGGCGTCCTGATTGTCGAAGCCATGGCGCAGACGGCGGGCGTGCTGGTGCTGAAGCACATTCCGGACCGCGAATCGAAACTGGTGCTGCTGGTGGCGATCGAGTACGCGAAGTTCCGCAAGCCGGTGGTGCCGGGGGATCAGCTCCGCATCGAAATGACGGTGCTCAGGCGCAAGGCCAGCGTGGCAAAAATGGCGGGACGCGCGACCGTGGATGGCGTGGTGGTGGCCGAGGCGCAAGTGATGTGCAAGTTGGAAGACAAAACCCCGGCGCAGGGTTCGCCCGCATAGCGAATGGCCATACACTCGACCGCGATTGTCGATCCTCACGCACGCATTGCCGAAAGCGCGGACATCGGCCCGTATTGCATTATCGGCGCCGATGTGGAAATCGGCGGCGGCACGCGGTTGATGGGACACATTTATGTCGAGGGCCCCACGTGGATCGGCGAGGACAACCACTTTTCCCCTTATTCGAGCGTCGGGGTGGCGCCGCAGGACCTGAAGTACAAGGGTGAACGCAGTGAAACCCGCATCGGGAGCCGCAACCGGATTCGCGAGTTTGTGACGATTCACCGTGGCACCGAAGGCGGAGGCATGGTAACGCGCGTCGGTGACGACAGTTTGCTGATGGCCTACGTGCACGTGGCGCACGATGTGCAAGTGGGGAGCCACGTGGTACTCTCCAACGCCGCAACGCTTGGCGGACACGTGGCCGTGGGCGATTGGGCGTGGGTGGGGGCTTCGACGGGAGTGCACCAGTTCTGCCGCATCGGGCGGCACGCAATCGTGGGCGGATACAGCGTGATCACGCAGGATGTTCTGCCCTACTCGAATACGGTGAGCGAGCGCGAGAGCCAGGTGTTCGGCGCAAACCGGACGGGCCTCGAACGGCGCGGTTTCGCGACGGAGCGCATTGAAGAGCTGCAAAAGGCGCTGCGCCTGCTGACGCGCGCGGGCCTCAACACTTCGCAGGCCGTGGAGCGGATTCATCAGGAGATTCCTCCGTCGCCCGAATTGGAAGAGCTGCTCGCGTTCATCGCCGCCTCTGAGCGCGGCTTCGTGAAGTGATGAGGTACGGTCTGATCGCCGGCAATGGCCGCTTTCCCGTGCTGGCGCTCGAAAATGCGCGCAAGCTGGGGCATGAAGTCGTGGCCATCGGGATCGAGCAGGAGGCGTCGCGCGAGATCGAACCACTGGCGGCGCGCTGTTATTGGATCTCACTGGGCGAGCTGAGCAAGCTCATCGAGATTCTCAAGAGCGAGGGCATCACCGAGGTCATGATGACCGGCCAGGTGAAGCACGCCAGCATTTTTTCGGCGATCCGGCCCGACTGGCGGCTGGTGAAGCTGCTGGCCGCGCTGCCGCGGAAGAATACAGATTCGCTGATTGGCGGCGTGGCGAAGATATTGGAAGACGAAGGCATCCGGCTGGTGGATTCGACGGCGTTGCTGAAGCCGCTGCTGGCCGGCGCGGGCGCGATGACGCGCCGCAAACCCACCAAAGACGAGCAGGTGGATTTTGAATACGGGCGATCCATTGCACACTCGCTCGCGGGGTGGGACATCGGGCAGAGCGTGGCTATTGCAGCGCGCGCGTGCGTGGCCGTGGAGGCGATGGAAGGCACCGATGCCATGCTGCGGCGGGCGGCCGCGCTGGTGAATGGGAAGCCGCTCACCCTAGTGAAGGTTGCGACCCGGCGGCGGCATTTGCTGTTCGATGTACCGGTGGTGGGGGTGGAGACGATTGTGGTGATGCGCGAAACGGGCACAACCGCGCTGGCCGTGGAGGAAGGGAGAACGCTCATGTTGGACCGGGAGGAGATGATCTCCCAAGCTGACAACGCGGCGATTACAATTTTCGGCTATGCCCCAAAAGATTAGGGTCGCCGTCGTCGGTGCGGGCGCGTTCGGGCTTAATCATGTCCGCGTGGCAAAGGAGTCGCCGCGAGCGGAACTGGTGGCGGTGGTGGATGCGAACGCGGCCAGGGCATCGGAGATCGCCGCAGCGAACGGATGCGTCTCACTGACTGATGTGCGTGATCTAGCCGGCAAGGCTGACGCCGCTATCGTCGCCGTCCCGACTACTGCTCATGCTGACGTCGGGTGCATGCTGCTTGAAGCCGGTATCGACGTCCTGGTCGAAAAACCAATCGCACCAGATCTCGCCTCGGCTGATCGGCTGGTCCAAGCCGCCGATGCGCACGGCCGCATTTTGCAGGTAGGACATTTGGAGCGCTTCAACCCGGCGGTGATGGCTCTCGAGAAGGTCGCGCGGTTGCCGCTGTTTTTCGAAATCCACCGCATGAGCGTTTTCAGCCCGCGCAGTCTGGATGTGGATGTAGTGCTCGACCTGATGATTCACGACATCGACATCCTGCTGAGCTTGGTGAACCGGGAAATCGAAGAAATCCGCGCCGCCGGCATTTCGATCCTGACGCAGAAGGTCGACATCGCTAATGTAAGGTTGCAGTTCGCAGGCGGCTGCGTGGCCAACATGACGGCCAGCCGCGTGTCGACCGACCGTGTGCGCAAGTTGCGCCTGTTTCAGCCGAACCAATACATTTCCGTCGATTACAGCCGGCAGGATGCCGTTGTATTCAGCGTCGGGGCCGACCGCCAGATCTCGTTTCAACAGCTTCCGGTAACCAAGGGCGAGCCGCTGGCATTGCAGTTTGACGCTTTCCTGAATTCCGTTGAAACCCGCCAGACACCGAAACTTAACGGGCGCGCGGGACGCCTAAGCTTGATGGCTGCTTTGGCCATTCTTGCTAAGATTGAAGAGCACTCGCGAGTAGTCGCTCAATCTTTGGTGTCCCCATGGAAGCCGTAGAAGTTCCTGAAAAGACAGAAGATGTACGCCTGCTATTGGCGTGGGATACGGCCGCCGACCAGGCACGTTCGCGGCGTGCGGGCACACTTTCGATAGTGGTCCACATCGTCGCGATTGTGATCTTGCTGTCGATGCCGCGAGAGGTCTTTCAGCTCGCGCCGCAACTGCACCGCACGATTACGCCGCTGGTTTTCCCGCCGAAAGAGCCGACGCAGAAGGAACCGAACACGGAAAAGGTCAGCAAATCGTTCAACGTCGAGTCGCTGCTGCCCCGGCAGCAAGTGCAGTTGCCGGCTTCGGCGCCCTCGACGACGCGGCCCAGAGCCATGGTTCCGCCGCCGACGCCGGCTTCCAAGCCGAGTCTCCCTGCCCCGCTGCCTGAGCCGCCGAAGGTTGACGCCGCAATCAAGGATGGCGGCCCGAAACTGCCCGAAGGATTGACGCCGGCGCCAGCGCCGCCGCCGCAGATCCAGACCGAAGAGAAACCCAAGCTGGCTTTCGAGACGCCCGGCGGGCAAACGACCGGACGCGGTCCGGGTGAGCTCCAGATGGCAGTACCGTCTACGTCTGTGGCGGATGCGATGCGCAGCGTGGCGGCGGGAAGCAGCATGGGAGGAGGTATTGTGGTGGGCGATCTGGGTGCGGGTGGCCTGGGCGGCGTGGGCGCGGCCATCAACCAGTCTCCGGCGGCCGGACGCCGGGAAAGTAAACTGCAACTGCTGAGCGATCCCATGGGCGCTGATTTCCGGCCCTATTTATTGCAGATTCTCCAGACAGTGCGGCGCAACTGGTTCGCGGTGATGCCGGAGAGCGCCAAGCTGGGACGCCGGGGAACCGTGCTCCTGCAATTCGCGATCGCCAAAGACGGCACCGTGACGAAAGTCGTAGTGGCAACCAGTTCCAGCGTCGACCCGCTCGACCGCGCCGCCATTGCGAGCATCAGCATGTCGAACCCGTTTCCGCCGCTGCCCCTCGATTTTCGCGGGAATGTAGTGCGGCTGCAGTTGACGTTCGCGTATAACAACGCAAGATGAGGGTGGGAAGCCAGACCGCCCCCGCAAGGATTTGGTGTGACGAAGGCTTGCTCTTCGACTGGGGTTTCCGATTGTCTCTGATCCACCGTCTCGCTTCGTTGGCTTCGGATTTGTTCGAAGTTCTGGAAGCCAATAACGAAGGGAAAGTGCGAGCCTTTGCGGCCATTGGTGGCGTGCTAGGGACGATCGGAATCTGGTTGGTACATCTGGGTCATCCTTCTCTGCTGTTCGGTTTTCATGGGGCAGTAGGCGAATGCATTATGGTATTGCTGCTTGCTCCGCCTTTCGTCACGGGTGTCAGCATCGGTTACCTTGTGTTCCCCACGGTCAACAAGCCGATTGAACACGCGTCCGGGCCGATGTCGGGTTATCTGCAAAGAGAGCGGGCGGATAAAAGGTGGAAAATCATCGTCGGTGCAGGAATGGCG
>Ga0181536_10004134_pt1 | contig 15496 bp, 11 predicted proteins | sample PEATcosm2014_Bin_41_FD_121105 | JGI IMG/M metagenome (GOLD analysis project Ga0181536, IMG submission 121105) | Peatland microbial communities from MTU Mesocosm Facility, Houghton, MI, USA - PEATcosm2014_Bin17_60_metaG | ecosystem: Environmental > Terrestrial > Soil > Wetlands > Peat | place... | reverse complement strand
TCGCCCCTTCAGATCCGCTGGTCGCCCTCCAAATCCTGCCACACGAATCTCGCTGCCAACTCTGGACCCGGTTTCTCATCCCTTTTCAGAAAGTTGCTGGCAAGTATGCGAAGTCTCTGGGTGTAGGCCGGCTTCACGCTAGTACGATCACGCCGTGTGCTAAGCTGGGCACGACAAAACCATGTGGCGCGGCGATTATCTTTTTCTTCTGCGCAATTTAGTGCTGAAAGATTTTCGCACGCGCTACCGCAACATGTCGCTGGGGATGTTGTGGTCATTGGTCAACCCGCTGATTATGATGACGGTGCTGACCTTCGTGTTCACCAGAATTTTTCCTGTCACGAAGACGCCGTACTATCCGGTCGTTGTGTTGTGTGGCCTGGTTCCGTTCAATTTTTTCAGCCTAGCCTGGGCGAACGGGACCACCTCAATCATTGACAACGCTCAACTGATTAAGCGCGTACCGGTGCCGAGAGAAGCCATGCCCATCTCCAGCGTGCTGGGCAATGCCGTTCATCTGTGTGTCCAGGTGGGGTTGCTATTGCTGACGGCGCTGGCGTTCGGGCTGGGGATGAACCGCTACTGGCTTTGGCTCCCGGCGCTGTGGATTTCCGAGCTGGTCTTCGTCTGCGGCTGTTCATTGCTCTGCGGCGCGCTGGATGTCTACGTACGCGACATGCGTTACGTGGTTGAGTCCGCCAGCCTCGTGCTGTTCTGGCTGGTGCCGATCTTCTATCCAACCACCATGATCCGGCCGCAGTACGTGAAGTTCTACCAGTTCAATCCCATCACGGCCCTGGTGATGGCGCTGCGGTATATCCTCATCGAGGCGAAAGCGCCGCCTATACATCTGTTGTCGCTCCTGTTCTTGGTTTCATTCGGCATGCTGGCGTTCGGATGGCTGGCGTTCCGCCGGCTAAGCCGCCAGTTTTACGACTACCTCTGAAGTAGGGACGCCGCGCGTCATTTCCGTAGCTGCCCGCATGGTAGGATGAGTTTTGGGCGGAGAACTCGCCTCCACCGCCTGTCTTGGCGGCCTTGCGAGGCTTCCGTACCGAACTCGCCAGCGCCGATCGGAGAGCTATGGCAAGTGGCCAATGTCTTCTGAAACTGACTCCATCTCCGCAGGCGGGCCTTCCACCGTACAGGCACAGTTGCCGCAACCGAGAGACCTGACGGCGGCTATTGCCATCAGCGCCACCTTCACTCCCGAGGCCCTGGAGCCTACGCTCGCTTTCTGGCTACGCAAACTGAAGCTCGATCTCCCGGTTCGTTTCGCCTCCTACAATCAAGTCTTTCAGCAATTGCTCGATCCCTCGGGCCTATTCGCCCGCAATCGGAACGGCTTGAATGTGGTGCTGGTTCGGTTCGAGGATTGGGCGCGATTTCGCGGCCATGTAAGCATCAATGAGCTTGAAGAAAATGTCGCTCACTTCGCCTCCGCCTTGCGCTCCGCGGCCAGTGCTCTGCCCTCGCCGATCCTGGTCTGCATCTGCCCGGCTTCTCCAGAATTCTTGAGTGACGCCAGCCGCGCGCGATTCGCCGCGCAATCGGAGGAATCTCTTCAAAACGGTCTGCGGGATCTAGGCTCGGTGCATGTCGTAAACACCGCCACGCTACAGCGCCTCTACCCCGTGGCTGAGTATTATGATCCTCACGCCGATGAACTGGGCCACGTGCCCTACACACCGGAGTTTTTCACCGTACTAGGGACTGTGATAGCGCGCAAGCTGCACGCCGCCCGCGCTAGCCAGTACAAAGTGATCGCCCTCGATTGCGATGAAACGCTGTGGCAAGGCGTTTGCGGCGAAGACGGGCCGGAGGGAGTCTGCTTGGATGAGAATCACCGGACGCTCCAGAACTTCATGCTGGCCGAGCGCGAGGCTGGCGTCCTTCTTTGCTTGTGCAGCAAGAACAATGCGGAGGACGTATACGAGACATTCCGGGCGCACCCCGAGATGCCGCTCACGTTGGAACACTTCACCGCCACACGTCTCAACTGGGAGCCGAAGTCGGACAATCTGCGCGCGCTCGCCGGGGAATTGGGCCTCGGGCTCGATAGCTTCATTCTGGTGGACAACAGCGCAACGGAATGCGCCGAGGTCCAGGCCGGGTGCCCGGAGGTTCTGACCGTGCTTTTGCCGGCCGAGGCTGGCGAGTTCGCCGGCTACCTGAATCACATCTGGGCGTTCGATCGCTGGAGCACGACAGCCGAAGACCGCAGCCGTGCCAAAATGTACGCGCAGGAAGCGGAGCGGGCTCGTGCCGAGCAGCAATCGGCCAATCTCGAAGAGTTTCTGGCATCTCTCAACCTCCGAGTGCGCATCGCTCCGATGACTGAGGATCAACTCCCTCGCGTGGCGCAGTTGACCGTTCGCACGAATCAGATGAATTTCACTTCCGTGCGCCGCAGCGAGAGCGCGATTCAGAATCTGTTGCGTTCCGAAGGCTATGAGTGCCTCACCGTTGAGGTGGACGATCGCTTCGGCAGTTACGGGCTCACCGGTGTCATGTTGATTCGCGTGGATGGCGGCACGCTGGTCGTGGATACTTTCCTTCTGAGTTGCCGTGCGCTCGGGCGCGGCGTGGAGCATCGTATGCTTGCCCGGCTCGGCGAGATCGCATTAGAGCGGCGGTTGGCGAGGGTTGAGATCCCATTTGTTCCGACCCCGCGCAACCGGCCCGCCGAAGCGTTGCTCAGGTCGGTCGGCGCGGCATTCGAGGAACACACTCCCGCCGGGTCTACGTTTCGTTTTTCCCCGGATTCCCTGGCGACGATGAGCTACACGACGGCCAACCCGGCGCACTGTGCGAACCCGGAGCGGCGGGCAAAAACCACATCGGCTGTAGGTTCTACCTCGATCGACTACGCCGGAATCGCCCGCGAACTGAGCACTCCGGCTCAAATTCTCGAAGCGGTTCGTAAAACAGCCGGGCGCCGTCGCGCGCGCGCGTCGGAAGATGCGCCCAGAAGTCCGCTGGAACAGCAACTTGCCCGGATGTGGGCGGATCTGCTCGGTCTTCCCTGGGTCGGCATCCACGAGAATTTCTTCGACCTCGGCGGTCACTCGCTGTTGGCCGTGCAACTGCTCTCTCTCGTGCGCCAAACCTTCGATCTCGATCTTTCCCTGAAGGTCGTCTATAGCGGCGACTTTACGGTCGCCGAACTGGCCAAGGCAATCGAACTCCGTGAGATCGAGAACGCCGGTTCCGATCGCTACGGAGACATTCTCAAAGAGCTGGAGAGCCTCTCCGACGAAGAGGTCCGCGCCCTGCTCGCCAAGGAACAGAACGGCGCACCCCGCAACAGCCCCTAGCAGCATGCGCATCCTGCTCGCATCGAGCGCTTCTCACGTTCCGCCCCGCGGTGGTTCGACGCGCAGCAATCTCGCCTGGCTGGATGCGCTTGCCGCCCACGGCCACGTTTGCCGCGTGGTGGCTGGAACGCTGGCCGCTCACACACCCGAAGAACAGGCTCAAGTTCGCCGCGAAACAGAGGATCAGGACCTAGGCCGCGCGGTTCATGAAGTTTACGCCGTTGGCGACCCAGTCAAGCGCGCCTCGGTCCTGAAGAGCCAGATCCGTGAGTTCCAACCCGACTGGGTGCTGGTTTCTTCGGAAGACATCGGCCAGACGCTGTTGCGCGCCGCAAACGATGCCGCACCCGGGCGCGTCGTCTATCTCGCGCACACGCCGCAATTCTATCCTTTCGGCCCCGCAAGCTGGAGTCCGGACCGCGAAGGGGCAGAGTTGGTCGCGGGTTCCGCCGCGATCATCGCCATCGGACATCACACCGCAAAGTACATCATTACCCACCTGGGACGGCACGCCGAAGTCATCCATCCGCCGATTTACGGCAGCGGGCCATTCGCGCGCCCAACCTCCGCCGAGCAGATTACTATGATCAATCCCTGCGCGGTGAAGGGAGTGTCGATCTTTCTTGCACTCGCGGACGAATTCCCCAAGCGTGATTTCGCCGCCTTGCCGGGCTGGGGAACCACCGCTGCGGATCGGCGTGAGCTCCATGCCCGCCCAAACGTCACGTTGCTGCGAAACTGCAAACGTATCGACGACGCATTGCAGAACACGCGCGTGCTGCTCGTTCCCTCGCTCTGGTTCGAGGGTTTCGGCCTGATCGTAGTAGAAGCGATGCTGCGCGGCATTCCAACGGTGGCCAGCAACGCCGGTGGCTTGCGGGAGGCCAAACTGGGAACCCGGTTCGCCGTTCCTGTGCGGCCCATCGAACGCTACGAAGCGGTGTTCGACGACCAGGGGTTGCCGCGCGCGGTCGTACCGCAACAGGATCTTGCGCCGTGGCGCGAAGCGCTGAACACGCTCCTCTCCGATCGGACTGTGTACGAGCGCGAGTCAGCCGCCGTGCGCGAAGCCGCTACCCGTTTTGTTGCCGGCTTGCGACCCTCTCAGCTCGAGGAGTTTCTTCTCGCTCTCCAACCGGCACAGCCCGCGGCGCACACCGAAGATCAATTGGCGCAGTTGTCGCCAGAGAAGCGGGCCCTCTTGCTGCAACGTCTTCGGGCACGCTCGGACCGGTGAGTGCCGCGCACTATGCGAATTCTGCTGGCGCAAAATTCCCGCTACTATCCCGCTCACGGCGGCGGTGACAAATCCAATCGGTTGCTGATGGAGGCGCTGGCCGCGCGCGGGCACGCTTGCCTGGTTGTCGCACGTATCAGTCAGCTAGGCCCGCATGAGCACGATCTTTTCCTAAGCGACCTGGCTGCGCGCCAGGTGCCCGTGGAATCGGTGAGTGGCGGCGTTGTCGCCTTTCACCGCGATGGCGTGGAAGTGCACACCGTCACGAATCAACCGGGCTTGCGCCAATACTTTTCGGAGCAGATGGCGGCATTCCGGCCGGACGTCATTCTCGCGTCAACCGACGATCCCGCGCAGCTTCTGCTCGAACCGGCTCTGCACACGGAGTCCGCGCGTGTTGTCTATCTCGCCCGCGCCACGCTCGCGTTGCCGTTCGGCCCCGATTGCGCCTTCCCCAGCACCGTGAAGACCGGCCTGTTGCGGCGCGCCGATGCGATCGTGGGCGTCAGCCAGTACGTTGCCGATTACATCCGCCGCTGGAGCGGCATGGACGCCGTGCACGTTCCCATTTCGCTGCTTGATCGCGGCCCGTATGAGTCATTGGGGCGCTTCGAGAACGAATTCGTCACGCTGGTGAACCCGTGCGCGGTCAAGGGAATCTCGATTTTCCTCGCGCTGGCCGAGCGCATGCCCCATGCACGCTTCGCTGCCGTTCCCACGTGGGGCACGAATGCGGCCGACCGGCGCGAACTCGAGCAGCACGCCAACATTTCGATGCTGCCACCAGTCGATCACATCGGCCACTTGTTCGCTCGCACGCGCGTGCTGCTGGTCCCGTCACTGTGGGCCGAGGCGCGGTCGCGCATTGTGGTCGAAGCGATGCTCCATGGCGTACCGGTGATCGCGAGCAACGTCGGCGGTATTCCCGAAGCGAAACTCGGTGTCGATTACCTGCTGCCGGTCAAACCCATCGCGACGTATCAGGAGCGCGTCGACGAGCAGATGGTTCCCGTGGCCGAGGTTCCCGAACAGGACATCGGCCCATGGTACGAGGCGCTGACCCGGCTGCTCACTGACCGCGATCACTACGAGCAACTGTCGCGCGCGTCACGCATGGCGGCGGCGCGCTATGCCGGCAGCTTGAGTGTGGTTCCCTTCGAGCAATTGCTGGAAAAGACGGCGGAAAACGCAAAAACGTCGGGAACACACCAAACGAGCGAACCTGCTGCGGATCCGCTCGCAATGCTGTCTCCGGAAAAACGTCAACTGCTTGCCCTCCGGCTGCGTGCCAGGAAAACCAACGCCGGCTCGTGGTTTCCCTCCATCCAGGAATCCGCCAATGCAACGATGCGCCTGTTCTGTTTCCCGTACGCAGGCGGCGGAGCCAGCATCTTTCGCGGGTGGCACGAGCATTTGCCGGCTAACGTGGCCGTGTGCCCTGTCCGGCTGCCTGGCCGTGAAACGCGCCTGCGCGAACCCGCATTCGATCGCATGGACCACTTGATTCCGGCACTGCGCGAAGCCATCGAGCCGCATCTGGACAAGCCCTTCGCGCTATTCGGCCACAGCATGGGCGCCGCCATCGCGTTCGAACTCGCAAGATCGCTCACCAACCGCCCGTTAGCCCTTCTCGTTGCCGGCGCGCGCGCCCCGCAGTTGCGCCGGGATCACGTGCCGTCCCCGCCGCCATCAGATGAGGACCTGATCGCCGAGTTGCGGCGCCTCAACAGCGTTCCCCAGGAACTTCTCGAGCATCAAGAGCTCATGCATCTGGCGCTGCCCACGCTCCGCGCGGATACCACGCTCTATCGTAGCTACGCTCATCAGGAGGGTCCGCCGCTCGATTGCCCAATTCGCGCCTACGGCGGTTTGGAGGACGAGAGAATCACACGCGGCCACCTCGAAGCCTGGGCCGTCGAGACCACGCAGTCCTTCCGCCTCGAAATGTTCCCCGGCGGACACTTCTTTCTACAAACGAACCAGGCCGAATTCTTGAAAGCACTCGCGCGAGATCTGGCCGCGTTACTGGCTGCCGCCGGCCGCGACCCACAATCCTAGCAGCCTTTTGCCTTTTGCCTTTTGCCGTCTACTTCTCCCTACTGATCCCCAACGCGCGAATCCGCTTGTGCAGGTTAGTGCGCTCCATGCCCAGCGCCCGCGCCGCGCCCGAGACATTCCAGTTGGCTTCTTCGAGCGCGCGCAAAATGTATTCGCGCTCTGCCGAGGCCCGTGCCTCCTGCACGGTTGACCGCTGCGCCGTGTCACGTTGTACCCGAATCTCCACGGGAATCGACTCCTTAGTCAGCCGCTCGCCCGTAGTCAAAATGGCCATACGCTCGATGGCGTTGCGCAGCTCACGCGCGTTGCCTGGCCACGCGTAGCTCTCCAGCACGGGATATACATCGTCGGCGATCGTTTTCGGCTTGAAATTATTGCGTACGCAAAAATCTTCTAGAAAATACTCGGCCAGCAATCGGACGTCCTGCACCCGCTCGCGCAGCGCCGGCACACGAATCGGCACCACGCTCACCCGGTAGTAGAGATCCTCGCGGAATTTGTCCTGGCTCACCAGTGACGCCAGCTCCCGATTCGTCGCTGAAATGACACGCACGGAGACGCGGATCGATTGCTCCCCGCCTACGCGATGGAATTCGCCTTCCTGCAATACGCGCAGCAATTTCGCTTGCGACGCCGAATGCAGGTCGCCAATCTCATCCAAGAACAGCGTGCCCCCGTCCGCTAGCTCGAACTTGCCGCGCCGCATGGCGGCCGCGCCTGTAAACGAGCCCTTCTCGTGGCCGAATAACTCGCTCTCGATCAGCTCTGTCGGAATTGCTGCGCAGTTCACCTTCACGAAGGCCCCTGCCGCGAACGGGCTGTTCCGATGAATGTGCTCGGCGAGCAGTTCCTTGCCCGTGCCTGATTCCCCAATCAGCAGCACGCGGGCGTCCGATCGCGCCGCCATCGACGCCTGCTCCACCGCTTTCAGAAATGCCGGACTCGAGCCGATCATCTTCGGGCTCGAACCAACCAACTCGCGGAGGCGCTCGTTCTCCCGCTGTAGGCTGGCGTTCTCCAACGCGTTCTTCAGGGCCACCAGCACTTTCTCGCGGCTGAGCGGCTTCTCGAGAAAATCAAACGCGCCCGCCCGAGTGGCCTCCACGGCGTCGGCAATGGTTCCGTGGCCTGAGATCATGATGGCCGGAGCCGCGCTTCCGTTTTGCTGCACCGAACGCAGCAGGTCGATGCCGCTGCCGTCTGGCAGGCGCATGTCAAACAGAAATGCGTCGGCGCGCGCCGCCTCCCCGTTGGCGCGAAATTCCGCCACCGAGCGGCAGATCGACACCCCATATCCCTCGCGCTCCAAAATCATGCGCAACGAGCGGCCGATGTTGTCTTCGTCGTCAACGATCAGAACTTTTTTCGAGGCCATGTGAGCTAGTGGGCAGTACTAAACGAAACGCTGCGCCGCCAAGTTCGCCTGCGACTGGCGTAATATCGCCACCCGAAAGCAGCGCACTTCTGCGTGCTATCGAAAGGCCGAGGCCCATCCCGTTCTTCTTGAACGAAATCGTGGGCTGAAACAACGTGCGGCGAGCCTGCTCGCTCAGGCCGGGGCCGGAATCGTGTATCTCCACCGCCACGTGGCCGTTCGAGGCCTGGGTTAGGGCAAGCACGCTGCCGCCCGTGCCCGCGGCTTGCGCGGCGTTTTCCAAGAGATTCACCAGGATACCTTTCACCAGATCCTCATCGGCGACCGTGTGTGGAGTGCAGGGTTCCAGCCGGAGCGCGTAATTGATTTCCGGATGGCCGGTTTTCAGAAACGCGACCCGGTCTTCCACCAGCGCATTGAGATCCAGCTCCGCCGGGCGTATCGGCGGCTCAGCCGAAAACTGCGAGAACGCCCGCACGCGCCGTTCGAGACTCTCGATCTCCTCGACGACAATTTGCGCCGCTTGTTCAAAGAAGCCACGCTCCGCCCCGCTTTGGCGCGCTACCATCTCTTCCACCGTGAGGCGGATCGGAGTCAGCGAGTTCTTCACTTCGTGCGCCATCTTGCGGGCCAGCACCTCCCAGCTCGCCAGTTGCGTCAGGTAGATGAGTCGGTCGCGGCTCTGTTCCAGCCGTTCCGCGGTATTGTTGAACGCCTCGATCGCGCGTCCGATCTCGTCGTCCCGCTGGCTGCTCAGCCGCACCGCGAAGTTTCCACTGGCGAGTTCGGAAAGTCCCGCCGTCATCTGTTGGATGGGCCGGCTGACGTGGTGCGCGAGCAAAGCAAGAAGTACGAGCGAAGCCAGCCACACGAGGGACGCCAGCAGCACCCAGGCCCCGATGAATCCGCGCGGCAGGTCGCGCGATTGTTCCCGGTACACCAGGTCCCGAGCCCTGCGCCACTGCTCCTGAAGGCGGTTCATCGGAATCGGTAGCGGGCGCGAGTAGACCAGCGCCTCGCCGGGCCGTCGCACCGAATAGTCCACCCGCTCTCCATCCGTGCCCGCATGGCTACAGCCATCTGCGTCACCACTCGACCAAAAGCTGCGCAGAGGCTCCGGCCAGCCGACCAAGTCTTTCTCCGCGTATCGCCGGGGTGCGACGCTGCCGGCTGTGGCCGCGGACTTCAAATCCTCGCAGGCCTGCTGGTACAACTCCCGGCCCGTGATTTGCAGGGAACGAGAAAGGTCGTCCAGTTCGTGGGTGGCGCGATACCGCAGGCTACGATCTAGAAAGGAACTCGTGATCCACAGCGTGGCACCCCAGGGCACAACGGTGGCGGCGAGAAAAATCAGAACGAGCTTGTTTCGAAGCCGATTCACCCGCTTCGCGGACTCCGGCGCTCTCTTTTGAGGTCCGCGAGGCGAACCGGCCCCAAGCTGGCCTCCCAGCGCATCTGCTGCGCCCGCGCCGGATTGCTGAAGACTTCGATCAGCCGCGCTATACTGATGCCCGACTGCCCGACTACGGCCGCCTGGTCCCGGGCGTCTTCCGCCCGCATTTCCAATTTCACCCACAGCGGCTTGTCCCGGGCGACCCCATCGATCCCCAATGCCAGATGATCGAGGCACCAGGTTTCGGCGGAGGTCGCGGAAAGATGCGACACCGTGGCCGGTTCCAAACCCGTGCTGGTCACAGAAAACTTCTCTTCCCAGACGTCGTAGCTGACCACAAACCGGTCCACGGCGCGCTGGATGGCTGGCGCGTTCACTTCTGTGGAAAGAGAAAATTGTGCTAGAAATACGAGGGTTGCGCCGTCCTTCAGCTTTTCGAGCGGTTTGTCTGAGAGAAAATGGAGAGTTGGGGCGGCAGTGACGCGCAGATCGTCGCCGTCCACGCACACTTGTAGGGCAGACTGGGCCGAAAAGCCCACGAGAAGAGGCGCGCCGAGGCTCGCCGCGAGCCACCATCGTCTGGTGACTGTCTGCATCAATAATTCATTCCTACCATAAACACTGGGGATGCCCGGCCTCCCTTGACCGGAAAGGCCATCGCCACCTGAAAGGCGTTCTTGCGCAGCCCCACGCCCAGGGAATGCCGCACCAGCACGTCCTCCCCGGAGTCCCAAATCGCTCCGGCATCGTAAAACGCCTCGAAAAGTCCGTACCGGTACTCCACCGAATTGTGCACCACGCGGCTGCCGCCGAGAGGGTCGATCTCCCATTTGTTCCAACCCCTCAGCATGGTGCTGGTTCCGAGTTGAAAGCGCTCAAATAAAGGCGCATTCCCGGTGATCAGACCGGCAACGGCGTCATCCGTTAGCGATTGCTTTCCACTTGCGATCGAGTAACGCACTTCCCACCGGTGCCGGGTGTACCCGTAATTGCTGTCCAATGCTTGGGTTGCCGCCCGGAGGCTATATCCGGCCTCAAGATCCTGGTCATCGGCGATTCCACCCTCGAACTGCCGCTCATACTGCACGGCGGTAATGGCGGCGTTAGCGGACTGCGGGTGCTCGCCCGGAATGTCCTGGTCAAAGCGCTGGAAACTTGCACCGAACGAGACCGTGAGCGGCTTGGCCAGCGCAATCGTGACAACCGGTTCAAAATTCTGCCGCGAACGATACAACCCCGGAACGCTCTCGTCCTGGCCAACCGCCTTCAGTGTTGAGTTGTTCCACTGCTCGTGGTAACTGTCGAATTCGAAACGCAAGCGAACGCGGTCGGTACCGAGTTTCCGGTCTTCGTAACGGAAACGAATCCCCGAGTAGCGCTCCACCAGCTCATCCCCATTGCTTACCAGCCCCGCGGTGAAACGACTGTCGCCAGCGATGACCGTACCCTCGACAGCGCCATTCAGACCCTGGGTCGAGTCGTACAGAAACTTGGGGACAGAAAGATCGACGCGCTTTCCCGCGACGTCGAGTACGATCCTCACGTGATCTGGCCTATTTCCACGAAGAAGCCTCGGAACGACCGTGCCCACATTGAGTTCGTCACGCATTCGCCGAGCCACGTCGTCCAGTGCAATCGGATTGAATTTCTGACCGATGAGCCTCTCCAGATCCTGCCGCAGACCGCGGCTGATGCCCGATTCCACTTCGCGGGGGACTTCGACGCTTTCAACTGTGTATTGGGAGTTGACGTTGAACTCGACTGGCTGAAGGAACGGCTCCTGATTTCCACCCCACAAACTTGCACCCGAAATCAGAAAGCTAATCAACGCGCATTTCATGGCGTGGGAGACTGCAATACAGCTGCCATGTCCCGAGGGTGTTTCCCCTCAGAGACTTACGCTATTATAGCCTGTGCCCGCCGTTCACAGGTGTGATGCTGGTTTGGGCCTAGAGAGCCTTGGCGAGTTCAGTGGCGAAGGCGCTCCTGGCCTGTTCCTTTTCCTTGGGCCGCTTGGTGCGGCGACGCTGCAACTGCTGGTCGCGGCCTGGTGCTACTGGCACCGGACCCTGGATTTTGCCCTTGGCGGGCTGGGCCGGGTTGGCACGCAAGAGCTTGCCTTCAAGAGGCGCGCGGTCAAAACGACGGATGATGGCCTGCATCTCCTCCGTCGTGGGGGCCTCCACGAACGCGAAGCCCTTGGACTCCTGCGTTTCGTGGTTGCGGATCACCTTAATGGAATCCGCTACCAGGTCTTCTGCCGACAGCCATCCTTTGATGTCATCGGCGGTGACCCACGTAGGTAGATTGCCGAGAAAGACAGTGAAACTCATTCAGTGACTTGTTTGCTCCGTTGGTTGGATTTTGGCTTTCAAAGGGGAAGGGTTCCGCTCTACTGCCAGAATTGATGATATCAGGGCATCGCGCAAGTTGCAATCTTGCTTGTTTTTTTTTCGGGCTATTCCTGCGTAACCCGTATCATCCCGATATCCTGTAGGCCATTCAGAACAAATTGGACCGCGATTGCCGTGAGTAGCAGGCCCGTCATACGCGTGAGACAACCAGGCATTGCGGCTTCTTGCGTTTCCGCAGGGTTACTGTCCAGGCTTCCACTGGCGGTTGTCGCGAGTGAGAAGGTCGTTGGCTTCCTTGGGGCCCCAGGAGCCGCAGGGGTAGTTCGGAAAATTGCGCGGCGGCAAAGCTTTCCACACGTCCAGCACCGGCTGTACGACGCTCCAGCCGGCTTCGATCATATCTGCGCGCTGGAACAGGGTGGCGTCGCCGATCATGCAGTCGTAGAGTAGCCGTTCGTAGCCGGTACTGGGCTCGCTCCCGAAGTAGTCGGTATATCGAAAGTCCATCTTGACCGACCCGATATCCACAACTGGTCCGGGGATCTTCGCCCCAAACTTCAAGGAAATCCCCTCGTCGGGTTGGATGTGCATCACCAGCAGATTGTGGCCGAGCCTCTCGACCGGCGTGTCGCGGAACAGAACGAACGGCGCGCGCCGGAACTCAATCACAACCTCGGTAACGCGCTGGGCCAGCCGTTTTCCGGTCCGGATATAAAAAGGAACGTCTGCCCACCGCCAGTTGTCGATCGAGAGTTTAAGGGCAACGAATGTCTCGGTTTGTGAATCGGGCGCGACGTTTGGCTCCGCACGGTAGCCATGGACAGGATGGCCGTCTTCGGCGCCCTCCGCATACTGACCGCGCACCGTCCGCGTCAGCACGTCCTCCGGCGCGTACGGCTGGATAGCGTGCAGGATCTTGGCCTGCTCGTCGCGTACGGCGTCGGCATCGAAGGATATCGGGGGTTCCATCGCGGTGAGCGTAACCAATTGCAGGATGTGATTGGGCACCATGTCGCGAAGCGCGCCGGCGTGGTCGTAATAAGCGCCCCGTTGTTCCACTCCCAGCGTTTCACCAACAGTGATCTGGACATGGTCGATGTAACGCCGGTTCCAGATGGGCTCGAAAATGCCGTTGGAGAACCGAAAAACCAGAATATTCTGGACGGTCTCTTTGCCCAGGTAGTGATCGATCCGATAGATCTGGTCTTCGGTCAAGACCTGTTTGATCTCACGGTTGAGGGATCGCGCCGAGTCAAGATCATGGCCGAAAGGCTTCTCAATAACGACGCGCCGCCATTGGCCGTTGTTCTGCTCGGCAAGACCAGCGCCACCCAATTGACGTATGACTTCACCGAATAGAGAGGGGGTGGTCGCCAAGTAGTAAAAGTAGTTCCCCTGGGTACCGTGTTTCTGGTCCACGCTGGCGAGCAACGGCTTGATTCGCTGATAATATTGCGGGTCTTTAAAGTCCCCGGAAAGGTAATAGAGCCGTTCGATCAGCCAGTCGCAGAACCGGCATTGGTCTGGGGCGCCGGCGAACTGCTTCAGATCTTCGTGGACCTGCTTACGGAATTCCTCCTCGGCAAATGGCTCGATGGCACAGCCGACCATGGCGAATTCCTTCGGCAGAAGATCCTTCTTCGCCAGGTTGTAGAGCGCCGGGAGCAACTTGCGCTTGGTCAGATCGCCCGAAGCGCCAAATATGATGAGTGCACAGCGCTCACCGGGACGCGCGGGATGGGCCGGCAGATCGGCCGCCTGGGGGTCCGTGGTTGTTTCCGGCATGATCGATTATCCTCCCACCCCCTTTTCGATGTGCCCGCCGAACTGGTAGCGCATGGCGGACAACAGCTTGTCGGCAAAATCGTCCTCCCCGCGCGAGGCGAAACGCTCATAAAGGGCAGAGCTGAGGACTGGAGCAGGGGCGGATTCCTCGATGGCCGCCATAATGGTCCAGCGCCCCTCACCGGAGTCGGAAACGTGACCTGAAAAGTTCTCGAGGTTCGGATTCTCAGTGAGGGCGATGGCGGTGAGATCGAGCAACCACGAGGCCACGACGCTGCCACGGCGCCAGACCTCGGCGATATCGGCGAGGTTAAGGTCGTATTGATAGCGCTCGGGATTGCGAAGCGGAGTGGTTTCGGCGTCCACCGAACGGCTCTGTTTCCCGGCGTTAGCGTGCTTCAGAATGTTCAGACCCTCCGCATACGCCGCCATGAGCCCATATTCGATACCGTTATGGACCATTTTCACGAAGTGGCCGGCCCCGGATGGTCCACAGTGTAAGTAGCCTTCCTCCGCAGTGCCACCGGCTCTCTCCCGGCCCGGTGTCCGCGCCAGATTTCCACGTCCCGGCGCGAGCGTTTTGAAGATCGGCTCGAGATGCCGGAAGACTTCGGGCTCGCTGCCGATCATCTGGCAATACCCGCGTTCCAAACCCCAGACCCCGCCGCTTGTGCCCACATCGGCGTAATGAACCCCGGGCACTTTGAGTTCTTTGGCGCGGCGGATGTCGTCAATGTAACAGGAGTTTCCGCCATCGATGACAATGTCGCCGGCCTGCAAGTGCGCGGTGAGGCTCAGTAGCATGTTGTCGACCGCGGCGGCCGGCACCATCAACCAGACAGCGCGCGGGGGATTCAGTTTGGTGACGAAATCATCTAAGGAATCCGCGCCGACCGCGCCTTCCGCCGCTAAGGCAGTCACATTTGCAGGATTGAGGTCAAAGACCACGCAGGAATGCCCGCCTCTCACCAACCGGCGCACCATGTTGGCGCCCATGCGTCCTAGTCCGATCATTCCAAGTTGCATCCGGCCTCCTGGGGCATCGCTACTACCACTCGATGTTGGATGTCTGGTGGCAAACCTCGGATTCTACAATAGGCCGCACACACGAAGGCAAGCGGCAAAGGGCAAAAGGGGACGGCTCCCGCCGCGGCCGTCGACAGCTAACCTTTGGCAGGTCTGGCAGGGGGGGAATTTTTCGTATTGTGCGTTAGCGCCGGCGCCAGCAAAACTAGTTCTTAGTGTAGTTGCTGAAGGACAAGTTCAGCCAACAAGGAGGTAAGAGAAGTTGCGGTTGAGCGCCACAGGCGCACTCGCGGATTGCCGAGAGTTGATGCTGCCAGCCCTGTTGCTGCTCTGCGGAGCAAGTTTTATCCAGGCTGCTACGCAAGACAGGCTCCCTGTTCTGACGCAAGTCGCTCAGATACGCAAGCTCACGGCCGCGGAAGCCAAGTTAGGATACCCCGTCAAGTTGCGGGGCGTCATCACCTGCGTTCCGCCAATTTGGGGGGGGACTTTCTTCCACGATGATACCGGGGGCATCTACATCGACAGTGAGCGATCTTCGGTGCATGCCGGTGATCTGGTGGAAGTGCGTGGCCGGACGGCGCCCGGTGACTTTGCCCCCGTAGTCTACCGCCCTGAAATCCGCGTAGTAGGAAAGGCGCGGCTGCCTCAGCCCCGCCCGTTTCCTCTGGATGACCTGCTGACTGGCAAGCAGGATAGCCAGTGGGTCGAGGTTCGGGGGATCGTACGCTCCATTGAAATCGTCCAGGGCGCTCTGCATCTCAACGTCGCAGCCGGCAGCCACAGGTTCGCAGTGGTGGTGACGAACTTCGACAGGGCGGAACAATATGGCTACTTGATCGATGCCGCGGTCACCATTGTTGGAGTTTGTGCCACCGATTTCAACGGCAAGAGGCAGTTGGTGGGCATCCGAGTATTCGTTCCGGGCATGAACCAGGTGCGTGTCCACAG
>Ga0181536_10004131_pt1 | contig 15508 bp, 16 predicted proteins | sample PEATcosm2014_Bin_41_FD_121105 | JGI IMG/M metagenome (GOLD analysis project Ga0181536, IMG submission 121105) | Peatland microbial communities from MTU Mesocosm Facility, Houghton, MI, USA - PEATcosm2014_Bin17_60_metaG | ecosystem: Environmental > Terrestrial > Soil > Wetlands > Peat | place... | reverse complement strand
TCGTCGGGTCGCGACTTTGCTCCACGCTTCCTTCAGACGGTCCCTCGCGGTTCCGCCCTTGCGCTTCGCTCGTGCTTCACCTCCATCAGGTTGCACAGGGGACTTTCACCCCCAGGACGCCGGTCATGCCCGGCACACATGGCGAAGCGCGCGGCGGCGCGCTGGTTTTGCTGGAGGATACGGCCGATCTGCCGGTTCGGCGGCGCCGGATCGAGGCGTTTCTTCGAGCGCGCGATGCGGGCGCTCATGCGTTCGAGCGCCTCTTCGATCCGTCGGCTGAACTTGTCGTGCATCGCCCGCTCCTTGCTGCGCCGATCGGCGGAGCGGCACAAGATCGCCGTCTCGTCGGTGTCGGGGGGGGGGGCGCGAGAGCCTGACCTCGACGCCTTCATGGACGGCGCGCCAGCCGTCGGGACCAGCGAGTTCACAGCCGAACTTCTTCAGCTCCGACTTCGGCGCCCCGATGATGTAGCGCCGGCCGGTCTGGCGCAGGCACGCGCGGCGCGACAATCAAGGCGAGAATCCCGCGACAATCAGGGTGAGAATGCGCCGCCGCGGGGGTGACGAAGGGAGGGCGTAGCCCGACCGGAGACACCCGGCGGCGGCGAGCGCCCGAGAGGCCTCGTCTGGCGGTAACGGCAGCTGGATAAGGGATCGGCTTTCCCTTTCGAGAGGACCGACTTTTTGCCCGGCAGACACGTCACCGATCGTCAGATGAGGCTATTCATGAACTTGCGTCGCAACCATTCGCCGGCCATTGCCGGCGCGAAGGCCGGCTTCAGCACGGCCGCCGCCTACCGGTTAGAAAAGGATCCCCGACTTCCCAGCCAGAAGAAGGCGCGTCGAGAACGACGCCGAGCCGTTCCCAGATTTTGCCGAACAGCATCGGCCCGCCGATGCGCCTGGCCGCGATCGACAAAGCCCCGCCGGCGTCCTCGTCGAGCGCATTGATAAGCAACACCCGATCGGTGAGCTTGGCGCCCGAGGCGATGAGCGAGGCGAGCGCGCCGGAGGCGGCCAGTTCGTCGGCGCGCCCCAGATTGGCGACGACGGACTGGCGCACGGCGCCGTCGACGCGCGAGTTCTCGACGATCTGCACGTAGGTCCGCTCGCCCGATCTCTTGAAGCGGAAAAACATGGCGACCCCAAAGGAGAGCGCCATAGAATCCGAGCCGGAATCAAATATCAAGCCGAACTGTCGGCAAACGTGGCGCCGCGTTTGGAGAAAACGCTCGATCGTCGTCAATGATATCAATAAGTTGCGAGCGCGAAGGCCGGTTTGCTGTTCAAGTCGGGCGTTCCGGCACGATTGTCTGCGATCTGGAGCGGCGACAGAACGTGACGCTGCTTCCTGATCGCGAGATCGCGACGGTGCAGGCTTGGTTGGCCGGACCCGCAATGCGCGCCGACGGACTTCAAGGAGGTGATGGACAACTCGGAATTGTGACCTTCGAAGCCGTCAAGGACCGCAAGATCGGTCACGAGCCGCCGCGCTCCGTGATTTGTTCGGGAATTGTGGACCGAAACTTCACTTGCAAGCATTCTCGGCGCCTGATAAAAATAGCGAGCGCTCGTTCGATTGTTTTTGGGAGGAAGTCGTTTTGTTTGACGATATTGCCGGCAAAATAGCGCTTGTCACCGGCGCCTCCAGTGGGTTGGGGCTGCATTTCGCGGAGATGCTGGCAAAACACAAGACGCATGTCGTCCTCGCCGCGCGGAATGAAGAAGCAATGGAAATTCCAAGGCGAGGGAGGAGAAACAATCAATGAAAGCGATTGCAACAGTCGCGTTCGCCGCAATAGCGATCGCATTCGCAGGGCCCGGCCTAGCCGCCGATGACGGTGTCAAGATCGGCATTCTCGACGATATGACCGGACCATACGCCTCCATTGCGGGCATGGGCTCGGTCGTCGCAGCGCAAATGGCGGTCGAGGACTTCGGCGGAAAAGTTCTGGGAAAGCCGATCCAGATCGTGTGGGCCGACCATCAGAACAAGGCCGACGTCGGCGCCGGGATCGCGCGTCGCTGGTACGACGTCGAAGGCGTCGACGCCATCTTCGACGTGCCGAATTCGGCGGTCGCCCAGGCGGTCGCCGGGATCGCCGATGAAAGAAAGAAGATCGCGGCCTTTTCGGGAGCGTCGGCGGCGACGTTGACCGGAGCGGCATGCAAAGAGACGACGTCCGCTTGGGCCTATGACACCTATTCCGCCGTCAACAGCTCGATCAAGTACCTGGCGAGCCACGGAGACGACACGTGGTTCTTCCTTACGCTCGACAGTGCGGCGGGCAAGGCTTTGGAGGACATCGGCAAGCGCGCCATCGAAAGTTTTCATGGAAAGATCGTCGGCGACGCGCGACATCCGTTGAACACATCGGACTTTTCGTCGTTTCTCCTGCAGGCCCAATCGTCCAAAGCGAAAGCGATCGCATTGGCCAACGCCGGCAACGACACCGTCACGGCGATCAAGCAGGCCAATGAATATCGCCTGCCCGAAGGAGGGCAGAAAATCGTCACGCTCATTTTCGTCATCAATGACGTCAAGGCGCTGGGCCTGGAAACTGCGGCGGGCGCCATTCTCTCGGAAAGTTTCTACTGGGACCTCGACGATGCGACCCGCGCGTGGAACAAGCGTTTCATGGATCGGCACGGCGCGGCCGCCAATATGATTCAGGCCGCAGTCTATAGTTCCGTCTACCACTACCTCAAGAGCGTCGAGAAAGCGGGCACGGCCGATGGCCGCACGGTCGCTGCGACAATGAAGTCTCTTCCTATCGAGGATTTTTATACAAAGGGAGCCACGCTGCGCGCTGACGGGCGCGTGATGCGAGATTTCTACGTCTTCCGTGTCAAGACGCCGGCAGAATCCAAGGGGCCTTGGGATTTCTACGAGAGTCTCGGCAAAGTCGACGCGGCTGACGCATACTTGCCTCTTGCTGAAAGCCCGTGTCCCCTCGTCAAGCACGAATAGGCGCGGCGATTTTGCCCTCCGCCTCTTTCTCGGCCGAAGTTTCCTCGCGGTCATCGCTCCGGGGGACCGGCCGAACGTCGCGCGGCGCGCCTGGCTTGCGAGACCTTCAGGCGTGTCAGGCGCCATCTTGGAATGAGAATATGAAGATGTTTTCAGTTTTCGCCATCAATAGGGGTCTGCTTCACTCTCGGTGCAAGTCGGTTGGCGTTGCGTGTTCCGTCGTGAGACGGCATCTGAAGGGATGCAAAAAGCAGCGTTATCAGCGCGGCCACCGAACAATTCCCCCCGTACGGTTCTGTGCGGGGGGCGCTCAGAAATGAGCGTCCCTACCGCGATCCATTACGCTCTGCCAATACGCTCCGTTTTGCCCTCCCAGTAGGGTTCGCGGAGCGTCTTACGACTCAATTTGCCGGCAACGGTCTTGGGCAAGGCGTCGCTTGAAAAAATCACCTTATACGGTTTCTTGTACGACCCGAGTTTCGACGCGCAAAGCTGGATAATCTCATCTTCGGTCGCCAAGCATCCAGGGCGCAATACAACTATCGCCATCGGCGCTTCCCCCCATTTTTGGTGGGGCACACCAAAGACAGCTACCTCCCGGACCGAGTGATGCGAGTAAATGACGTTCTCAAGCTCGAGAGGGTAAATGTTGAATCCACCGGAGACGATCATGTCATCGGCGCGGTCCATGAGATAGAGGAAGCCGTTGCTGTCAAGGTAGCCAATATCCCCCATCAAAATCCATCCGTCTATGAGACGTTCGGCGGTCGCTTCCGGGTTGTTCCAGTAACCCGTCATCTGTCCGTCAACCCTACCTGCAATCTGCCCAACCTCGCCAACAGGCAGTGGATTGTTGTTTTCGTCCCGAATTTCTACCCGCGCAAAGGGGTGAACGCGTCCACACGACCGCAAGGGATTGGAGCCTTCGATATTCGCAAACCATTCTTCAGGTCCCATAGAGGTCAGAGGAACGCATTCGGTCGCGCCATATGCGTTGACGAGCACGTCGCCGAAGGTATCTCTTGCCCTCAGTATTGTCGTGTCGGAAGCCGGCGCCGAACCGAGGTTGAGGCACTTCAGTGCAGACCAATCGCGTTTCTTCGCAGTAGGCTCCTCGACAAGAGCAGCCATGAGTGTAGGAACGGTCAGAAAATAGGCAATCCGCTCCGATTCAAGGACATCCAGAGTCGTCTTGGGGTCAAACTTCTCCAGCATGACGTTGCGACCACCCGCCAGCCAAACCGGCGTAAACCAGTAGCCGGACGCATGACTGATCGGGGCAACGTGCAGACAGCTATCGCCGGGCAAGACCGGCGGATGCGGGTAGAACCAGTCCCGGGCTGCCGCTAGCCATTTCCAATGCGTATAAGCTACGCCTTTAGGCTTTCCTGTTGTTCCGCCCGTATGTCTGATAATGTAATAGTCATTCGGATTCAGTTCGATCATCGGATCCAAGGCCGATTGCTCAGCCAGCACTCTGGGGTATTTCGCGTCCCGAATAAGAATAGTCTCAAGGGAAGAGACTCTCGACTTTACCGATTCCAATTCGTTAGCTAGTGCCTCTGAAACGATAATTCCCTTACAATCTATGTTATTCAGCATGTACGCATGGCCCTCTGCGCTGTTCCGCGCGTATAGAGGAACGCGAACCATGCCCGCAATCGCAATCCCGAGAAAACTATCCACGGCCTCCAAACAGTTATCCTCAAGCACCGCCACGCGGTCGCCCCGCACTAGCCCTCGTTCATATAGGTAATTGGCCAGCCGACAACCACGCTCCCACGCTTCAGCAAACGTCAGCTTCCGCGAGCCGTGCTTAGCCGCTTCTCGGTCTGCAAACGAATTTGCGGCTCGACGCATTAGGCTGGTTACGTCCATCACTTTCCTCCCTCCCAAGATTACTGAAATCACCGCTACTCGTTAGCCCGCAAAACGATGTGATACGACCGCGACGTTCGAGGCGACAATACCTGCCCAAAGCGGAATTCCACCGGAATCCCTCCTCGCCTCCGGAGCGACAGCGGCAGTATTTGCTCTCCCGTGGGCTAAGCAAGCGCTTGCCTCAGGTTACGAAATTCACGCTTTATTGCGGAAAATTCATACATACTGATGTACAATATGGCATGATCTATTTTTCGTTTGTGTTACGGAAAATTTCGCGATTGTGCTCTCCTAGCCCAGGAGGCCTTGTCAGCGCCCTTTCAGGATATGCTGAAAACTTGACGGGTTGACGTACGTGGAATTCGGAAACGCCATCGGCGTTCTCAATTAACTCATACACGCCCCTGGATTTGAAATGTGGGTCATTTGCCACGTCTTCCAAAGTATTTATGGGACCCCATGGAATCCCCTTGCCAACAAACATGTCGCTCCATTTGGAAAGGGGCTCTCTAGAAATAATTCTTGCTATAATAGAGCGCAATTTCTCCGACTCGTGTACTCGTTCAGAATGAGTTAGATCTGAAAAGTTATCTAAATCCAGCGCTTCACACAATATTTTCCAGAAATGGTCTTCATGTGCGATGCTCAAGGTCAGCGTTTTGCCATCTGCACAGGCGAACATCCCGTAGGCAGGGCTTTTCAGAAAGCTCAACGTCGGCGCCCCGTTCATCGCGGGTACAAGCAGCGGCGATATCAACGACACCAGGCAGTCGGAGACTGAGACATCGATGTAGGTTCCAGCGCCCGTACGCTCGCGGCTGAACAGCGCACATACAACGGAATATGCGGCGAACACGGCTGAAGACATGTCTCCGATAGGAAGAGTGGGCGCCTTGCCTGGCTCGCGCGCGTCATCGGCTAGAAGTCCGGCCACGGATTGGTATGAGATGTCGTGCGCCGGCCGGTCCCTGTAAGGCCCGTACTGTCCGAAGCCGGATATTGACGCATAAATCAGATCCGACTTGATTCGCCGAAGGGTCTCGTAATCAATTCCCAGCCTTGCCACCGTTCCTGGCGAATAGCCCTCCAGAACGACGTCCGCAGTTTTCACGAGTTCGAGGAAGCGGTTGTGGTCGACAGGCGATTTTAGGTCGAGGCAAACGCTTCGCTTGTTCCGTGATACGGCTGCGAAAAACTCGGGAAAGGCGCGAGCGGGATCACCGGTAACCGGTCGCTCCACCTGGATTACATTCGCCCCGAGGTCAGCCATCAACAGGGTCGCATACGGGCCCGGGAGCTGTTCAGCTAACGAGAGAACCGTAACTCCTTCAAGCGGCTGCTTCATCTTTGTCTATCCCCAGAGTTGGTCGGCAGGTGGGGCTAAATGCGGTCTGATGATGTCGATACTGATTTCTTGCGGGCGTGATAATCCGCCTGCGTCGAGCTTTGCCGGAGGGCAACAATTCAGTCGAGGGATATAATGTCGCAAACTGACCCTGCTCGAGCGCACGTAAGAGAGGAGGGGCGGCACGATGGAGGTGAGCTTCAAGCAGGATATACACAGACGAAGGAGAAATCAGTGATGCGACCTTCTCGCTCCTCAGCAAACTGGACCCGAACCCGCTTGCCCGGCGCGATGCGCTTCATCGCTGCGTTCTGATCGGTTAGATCCAGCCCGTCGACATAATTGGCGATCGCCGAATCGGTGCCGTCGAGCCGCACATAAGCGATCGCCACCGGCGGCTTTCTCTTGCCCTCGAAGCCCCTAACCACGATGGTGGACGTTTCGATGACGCCCTCGAGCCCGGCTTCGACCCATGAGTCGCATTTCTCGAATGTGCGCTCGCAAAATGCCCGGGGCGGGAGGTAGGTCAATGCGGACTTCGAACAGCGCGTGGCGAGGATCTTGCCCTCCTTTAGCCCGTCCATAAAACGGCCCGCGACTTCACCAAGCGCGTAATCGTAGCGTAGGGTCACTTCCTCTGCAATCACGCGGTTCTGGTCGTTGTTTGGTTTGTTCATTCGTAACTCTCCGTGATTAGTGTCCGCGCGGTTCGTCGCCAAAGACCGTGCAATTGTAGAATTGCGCGATCCCACCTACCGACGAGGAAACGGCATTTTTGACGCCCGGCACCTGCATTGTTCCCGCCTTGCGCATGATCTGGTTGGCGGCGTCTATGGCGCGCACCAGGCCGGTTACCGCGATCGGGTTGGTGCACAGCGTGCCACCCGATGGGTTCACCGCAACGGCGCCGCCCTCCACGTTCCAATAACCTTCCCGTTCCAGCCGATACGCAGTCCCCGGCGCGCAAAAGCCCAATTGCTCCAGCTGTATCGGAGTCATGATGCTATAGGGGTCGTAAAACTCAGTCACCTGGATCTGGTTGAGCGGGTCGGTAATCCGCGCGTTGCGCAAGGCAAACTGCCCGACCTGCTCCATGATCTTGCAGTCGAAATATTCGCTATCGGTGCTCGGGGTCATCCGGTCGCCCAGCCAATAGGTCGTGGTGCGGCTGGCCGCCCCGTTTATGAAGGCAGGCCGCGTCGAGAATGACTTCGCCATATCCATATTGCCCAGAATCATGGCCGCGCTGCCCGATGAGCGGGGGCAAATATCGAACAGTTTCAGAGGGTAACTGATCATCGGGGATGCCATGACCTCCTCGATCGTGACGTCGCCCTTCAAATGCGCGTTCGGATTCTTCAAGGCGTTGCGCCTTGCACGCACCACCACCCGGGCCATGTCCTCCTGGGTAAAACCATGGCGATGCAGATATGCGGTCGCCCATAGGGCAACGGTGGTATTTGTCGACAGAGGCATGTCGCGTTCGTAGAACTGGTCAAAGATCAAATTAAGCACCTTTTGCGCATCCGGCGTTTCGGCGATGCGCTCGGCGCCAACAATCATCACCGAACGGTAGAGGCCCGAACGGATGAGGTTATATCCCGCCTGAACCGCCGAACCGCCCGTGGCGCCGCCGGTATGCACGCGCATAACCGGCTTGCCGGCCCCGAAGACATAGTCAAGCGACCAGCGGTCGGCGTCGGCCACCCCCATGAAATGGGAGGGAGCGAGAGAAAATATTATCGCATCCACGTCATCGGGGGTCATTCCCGCATCATTCATTGCGCCGACGGCGGCGAGCTGCGCCTGCTCGGCAAATGTATGATCGAGATGGCGTGTCCTGAATGGCGTTTGAAAGGTGCCGAGCACCGCTACGGTTTCTGTCATTGCCCCCCCCTTTGGGCGGCTTCGAACACCATCACCACATTGCCTTGCTGGGCGCATCCATGGCAGCCATGTGCTGCGGCTCTTCTGACGCCGTCGCGCTGCACCGCACCGGCCTGATTGGACACCTGCAGCACCGCCTCGACCGCATTCACCAATCCGGTGCAGAAATAGGGGTTCTGCGCGAACGGGCCGCCAGATGGCGAAACCGCGTCTTGTTTCTTGATGCCGAACGCGCGGACATAGGCGGCTTCATGATAGCCGGTTTGTGAATCCAGCTCGATCACGTCCAGATCATCGGCATCCTTGAGCCCGGCTCTGGAAAGCGCCGTTTGCCAGGCGGCGCGGGCCGAATTCATTGCCCGCAGGCGTTTCGCCTCAAGTCTGTAAGAGTCGCTTGCCCAGCCCACCCCGGACAGCCGCGCCAAGGGGTGGCATTCGGGGTTTGCGTCAAGGAAGGTGTCCGTCGCAAGCACAAGCGCAGCCGCGCCGTCCGTATAGGGAGCCCGCTGTGCTGCGCGAAGCGGGGTTGCGTCAAGCGGCGAGGCGACGAGGCTGGCTTCATCCGGCACGGGATGCCTCATGCCGCGCTCATTGCCCGCCGCCTTGCGGAAAGCGCTGACGACACGCTCGTTCACTTCCTGCTCCGTTACGCCATATTCCTCACCGACCGCCTGGGCGAAAAGCGCATCGCTAACAGCGGTTCCCACACCCAGTGGCCGCGTATAGAAGGGATCGCCTCTCAGCAGCATGACCGATTCGGGATTCGTCTTGGAGCTCTTGCACCAGCTTACCACCATACCCAGTTCGGACTCCCCGGAGAGAAAACGGGCATAGGCCAGGCACAGGGCGGACGCCCCGGAGTCGGTCACTTTGATTTCGTCGATATTGTAAGCGCCCGCAGGCGCGCTCATGAGCATGCTCGATATCGGCCGCCCATCAAGTTCGTCGCACGCCCCGATCGTCAGGCTGTCCAGCTGCTTGCGGCTTATGCCGGCATGATCCAGCGCGGACCGCGCGGTGTGATACGCCATCTCTTCGAGACGCATGGTGCGCTCATTGCCGACTGCGGGATGCAAGGCGACACCCAAGACATAAATATTCATCAATACGCCCTTATGTTGGATATGGTCTCGCAAAACCCCTCGCGTACGGCGCTAGACGGTTCTGCGTAGCGCTCGGGCAATGAGCGTTATGCGGAAGAGCGGCACGGCTACACATTGCGCTCGCGGCCTTTCCAGTATTTTGCGCGCACCTCGCGGCGCAGAACCTTGCCATTAGTGCTACGGATCAGCGTTTCAACGAACTCCACCTTCTTGGGCGCCTTCAGGCTGCCCAGCCGCTCCTTGCAGTACGCAATGATCTCTTCCGTGCTGGCGGAGGCGCCTTGCTTCAATTCCACCGCGGCAAGCACCGCCTCGCCCCATTTTTCGTCGGGAACACCCACAACCGCGCAATCCTGGATTGAGGGGTGGGTGAGCAAAGCCCGTTCCACTTCGGTCGGGAAAATGTTGAATCCGCCGCTGATGATCATGTCCTTTTTCCGGTCCATGATGTAGAGGAACCCATCCTGGTCCTTGCGTCCGACATCGCCGGTATGATGCCAGCCATGTGCGCTAACTTCAGCGGTCGCTTCGGGGTTGCGGTAGTAGCATTCCATAACCAGATCGCTGCGCACGACCACTTCGCCGGGTTGCTCCGGGGACAGGATATTGCCGCTTTCGTCCATGATCTCGACGCGCGCGAAAGGCCCTTCGCGCCCTGCGCTCCAAAGCCGGCCCTCGTATTGCTTGTTTTCGAGTGCGTATTGATGATCGGCCGCAGTCATCATGGTACAGATCATCAGCGCCTCGCTCTGGCCGTAGATCTGATACATGATTGCGCCAAATATCATCATCGCTTCGCGCAGTTTCTGGGCCGACATCGGCGCACCGCCGTAGAGCATGCTCCTGAGCGAAGAGAAGTCGAATTCACGCACTTTGGGATGCGCCAGCATCATGTAGATCAGGGTCGGCGGCAGAAAGAGCGTCGTGATGCCGAACTTCTGGATGGCCTCCATCACCCCGAGAGGATCGGGTTCCGAAACAATGAAATTTGTGCCACCGCGGGACAGAAGGCAAGTCGAATAGACTCCCGTCGCGTGCGTGAGGGGAGAAACGACAAGATGATTTTCCACCTCGCGCGGCGGAATCCGTATTCGGAAACTGGCGATCATGGTCGAGTAAGCCCGGTTCGAGAGCATGACGCCCTTGGGCTTGCCTGTCGTCCCGCTGGTAGTCAGCATGACCACCGCATCGGTGGATTTGCGTTGGGGAAAATTATTGTTTTCGGCGCCGGCGAAGGGCGTGATCCAATCGGTTAGGCTCGGGGCGAAATCGACGTTTTGATCCAGGCAGACGCATCCTTTCATGGTCGAAATCCGGTTCAGAACCTCCTTGACATGGGGCACAAGCGTGCTGTGGAAGAACAGGAACTGCACGTCCAGATCGTTTATCGTTTCAAGCACGTCGGCACTGACGAAGCGGTAGTTGACTGGCACCCAGACGGCGCCCGCGCGGATCGCACCGTAAAATGCGGTCAGGCAGTGAATATGGTTCGGGCTGTAGATCGCTACATTTGCGTCCGGCTTAATGCCCGCCGCCATTATCGCCGCCGCCACCCGCCGGGAAAGCAAATCCATCTCCCGGTGCGTCAGTGCGCCGTGCTCGCTCTGAACGATTAATCGATCGGGAAAAGCGCCAACACCCTTATCAAAGAAATCTATTAATAGCATTCTCTCCCCTTTTTGCTTTCGAACACGTCAGACGACGCATATAGTTGGCCCGATTTTGCCTCCTCAGCGCCCGCAGGCCGGCAGAGCTGCTATCAGCGCTCGAATTTTGGATCCCTCTTTTCCAGAAAGGCCCTAATTCCCTCCTGCCAGTCCCGCGATCCGATCAGGGTGGTAAGTGCTTCAAGACCGAAACGGCGGGCGCTTTTCCCGTCCACATCGCCAGAGAGATGGATGGACATCTTGCATTGCCCGATCGCCATGGGACTGAGCTTTTTGATGCTGACCGCCAGCTCAAGCGCAGCGGGAAGCACCTCTTCGGCGCCGACCGTCTTGTATAAAAGCCCATGCGTTTCGGCTTCTTCGGCAGTGACGTGCTTGCCGAGCAATATCCACTCGAGCGCCTTGCCTCGTCCCACAAACCGCCCGAGCTTCTGTACCCCTCCGGCCCCGGGCGTGGCGCCCAGCCTGACCTCAGGGAGCCCGATTTTAGTGTCGCGCGACATGATCCGGAAATCGCAGGACAACGCAATTTCGAGCCCGCCTCCGAGCGCAAACCCATTGATTGCGGCGATGACGGGAAATCGGACCTCTTCCAGACGGTCGCACAAGAGAGCGATGCGGCCCAGATATTTGTCCCGGATGTCGAGGGGCGGCATCGACATGATCCCGCCTTCGCCATAGAGATTGAGATCAGCGCCCGCGCAAAAGGCGCGACCGGAGCCGGTCAAAATCATCGCCCGTGCGCGCATGTTCGTGGCGATGTCGAGCGCTTCTTCCAACTCGCTCAGCATCTCCATCGACAATGTATTGTAACTGTCGGCTCGTGTGAAGGTCACCAGCGCGACGTCTTCTTCCGGCCACGTCAACTGCAATGCATTGCCACTCACGCCGCCTCCAATCTCCTTCCGGACGCTCCTGTTTTGACGGAGTTTTTAAAATTCGACCTTGAGGCCAAGCCCACGCGCAATTACGAGTGCCTGGATGTCGCTGGTGCCGTCGCCAATGGTGCAAATGCGATTGTCGCGATAGTAGCGCGACACGGGACAATCATCCATAAAGCCCCAGCCTCCATGCACCTGGATCGCGGCATTCGCGCATTCGGTGCCTATTTCGGTTGCGTACCATTTGGCCATGGACAGATCTTTCAGACCCACCGTTCCCTGGTCCACCATCCATGCCGTACGATAGACCAAGAGCCGGGCGGCCTCGATTTTGAGCGCCATCTCGGCAATCGTTTTTTGCACCAATTGCAGCCGCCCGATGGGACCGCCGAACGCCTGACGTTCGTTCGCATATTCCAGCGAGCGCTCCAGGCAGGCCTGCGCAAGACCAAGCGAGCAGGCGGCAAGAAAAATACGTGCCTGCTGGTAACCCTTGTGCAAAAGGTACCGCCCCTGCCCCGCTTCGCCCAGCAAGGCATCTGCGCCAATGCGGCAATCGTCGAAAAAGAGTGGGTGGGTATCCGAAGAACGCCAACCCATCTTGCGGTAGGACGGCCCCACCTTTAGGCCCGGGGCGTCGCCGGGGACGGCGAACAGCGAAAAGGTTTTTTGCTTCTCCGATGGATCGCTGGTAACGACCAGCGTCACAATAACGGATGTGATGTCGGTGCCGGAATTGGTGATGAATGCCTTCTCGCCATTGACCGCCCACCCCCCATCCGCCGGCCGAGCGCGAGTGGCGAATGCTGACGTATCCGAGCCCGCTTGCGGCTCGGTTCCCGCGATCGCGCCCAACGCCTTGCCGCTGACAATGTCACCCAGATATTTTTCCTTTTGCCCTTCTGAGCCAAAGCGCGACAGAAGAAGGCCGGTGCCGACACTGACCATTGTACTAAGAGCTAAAGACTGATCCGCGCGCGCGAGTTGCTCATATGCGAGAACGGACTCGAAGGTGCCAAGCCCCATGCCGCCCCATTTTTCCTCGAAAGGAATACGGGTGACGCCAAGCTCGCCCACCTGCTTGTATAATTCGACCGGAAACTTTGCTTCCTGATCACGCGCTTGGGCCCCCGGAGCGACAACCTTGTCAGCGAACTCAGCCACTTGGGCCTGGAGAGCTTTCTGCTCCTCTGTGAGATTGAAATTCATTAGTGTCTCCTCCCAACCTTAAGCACAATTCCCGCCCAGCTCCGCAGCCAAAATCCGCGATCTCCCCGCTTCAGCCGCCCACGCCTCCTATGCCAAAGCCATTGGAAAGCTCAGCTCCATTGGTCTCCGCGAGGACTTCCTGAATTGCCCTCCGGCAGCGCTCAGATTGTGGTCGGCGATGACCAAATGCGCTTTGTCTGTTGCCAGCGCCTCCGCAATGCGCCCCCACCCGCTAGGGGCATCGATGATAAAAGCAGCTTTGCTGCGAAAACTCCCAAACAAAGCGGCTACCTTCCACAAAACGTCGAACGAGCGCTCGCTATTTTTTATCAGGCGCCGAGATTGATTGCAAGCGAATTTTGGCCCGCCCGCATTCCCGAACAAGTCGCGGAGCGAGCGGCTCGTGACCAATTTTGTGGTGCTCGAGGGCTTCGAAGGTTACGATCCCGGGCTGTCCCTCAACCCCCTTCTCTGCGTTTCGGTCTGGGCGGGCCGCGCGGTCGGCTTAATCATATCGTCCTTTGCCTGGGCGCTTGCGTCGACCCCGCGCCGTGACCTTCCCGTCCGGCGGCTTTGGGCATCAGTGGCTGGGGCTCGCCCACACTCATTTCCCAATGCGATCTGCGGCGCGATCCGTCTGAAGCTCCTGAAGCCCGGAGCGCTAGTCAAGATCAGCGTGCGGCGCGTCAAGATCGCCTTCGCTTCTGCCCGTCCGAATGAATAGCGCCTGACGGTGGCGCGCCTCGCCCACGCCGGCCATCGCCGGTCTGGCCCGCGCTGCCGCGGCGCGTTCCGCGTGAGTCAAGTTAGGCCGATGAAACGAATGAAGGATCTGACCTTCGACATCGGCACGTGATCATAGTGCGGGCGGCCGCCTTCGGACTGACCGTCTCTCGGCACGGCGCGCTCCAAATCCGCCCGAACAATCTCGAAATCGACATAGCGTTCAGCCGCTGCCAAATCGCTGCCCCTGTCGGAAAGGGCCTCCAGACGCCCGTCATCATCAAAGAATCCAGGCTTGCCGCGCATCCAATCAGCCGCTACGATCCCGATCAGCAGTCAAAGCGTCGCCGATCTCGCTAGGTTTTTGGGGATGTCCTGGTATGCGCCCCGCCGAAGACCTGCGCATTGCCCCACGCGAAGGGAACGTACGAGACGGTCGTCGGCCCGGCTGACACCCTAGACTGTCCTTCACGCGATGGGCGTTGTCCAACAGGAACCGAGAGGTGAAGATCACGTTTTTGGATGTGCAGTCGTCCCGCCGTGCAGGGCGAGGGAGCGATCGAATCGCCTCCGCTTGCGCTGTTCTGCCGGCAATATCCGCAAGCAGTTTTTCCCGAAGGCGCGAGCGCTCGCTATTGCGAATCGAACGAGCGCTCGCTATATGAATCTGGCATCGAGATCCAGTGCAAATGCGCTTTGGGTCATGTTGCGTCGCGGGTTTAAACGGAGAAAGCGGATTGTCAGTCACCACCGAGACCCGCCTTGAGCCGGGCCGGCCGTTCACCGCGCCCGAGGATTTCAACACGGAGCGCCTCTGCGCCCGCATGCTGGAACGGCATCGCGACACTGTTCGCGTCCGAAAAGATCACGTCGCAGTGAAGAAACTCGCCGTAATCGTCGAGGCCGTGCTCGCGCTCGCAAACCGCCAAGGATTTCACGCTACCAGCTTGCGTGATCTTTCGAAGCGGTCCCGTATCAGTATGGGAGGGCTTTATTCCTATTTCGACAGCAAGGCCACGCTTCTAACGATGATCCTAACTCAAGTGACGGAGACGGCGATCGAGGTGCTCGAAAATCCGCCCCAAGGAGTGGCCGACACTCCGCGCGGGCATCTCGACTGGCTGATCGACACTCACATCCGGCTAACGGAGGCAATGCAACCCTGGTTCATCTTCGCCTTTATGGAGGCGAAATCCTTTCCCTTGTCTGCACGCCGGATGGCGATTGATAGCGAGGCGGCGACCGAGAAGATCTTCGTCGACGTATTGAAGAAAGGCGTGGAGCAGAAATGTTTTGTGGTTGACAATCCTGGCATCACCGCCGCGCTGATCAAGCCGCTCCTGCAGGACTGGTATGTCAAGCGGGGCAAATACCGGAAGCGGAACGTGACGATCGAAGATTACATCAAGGCGGTTTCGAAATTCGTTGGAGCGGCGGTGTTCGCCGAGAAAACCGGCTGAGTAAGCGGGAGAAGGAAAAACGCGGAGAAGAGACTAACTTCTTTGCCCTGCGGGAAGAATACGGGTTAGGAGGCGCGTAGGCCGGATTGGCTACGCGATCATATGTATCGAAGGTCTTGACATGAATAAATCACTCGAAGGGAAGGCCGCCCTAGTCACCGGCGCTGCGGGCGCAATCGGCTCTGATGCTGTTCGCGTTTTGCTGGATCGCGGCGCCCGGGTCTGCGCGGTTGACGCGGACAAACACGGCTTGGAGCTGTTGAAGTCTCTACGCGGAGAGGGCGATCGCCTAGTCGTACATTGTGGGGATGTTACGGACGAAACACATGTCCGTTCCTTCGTTAAGCACGCAATGGACTCGTTCGGGAGAATCGATTTTTT
>Ga0181536_10004129_pt1 | contig 15512 bp, 14 predicted proteins | sample PEATcosm2014_Bin_41_FD_121105 | JGI IMG/M metagenome (GOLD analysis project Ga0181536, IMG submission 121105) | Peatland microbial communities from MTU Mesocosm Facility, Houghton, MI, USA - PEATcosm2014_Bin17_60_metaG | ecosystem: Environmental > Terrestrial > Soil > Wetlands > Peat | place... | reverse complement strand
GCGTACTGGCACGCGTAGTAGCATTCCGCGCAGTTGTGGCACAGATTCGCCAGATAGCGCAGATCGCCCGGCGAAAACGTGAGGCGCCGCTCCATGGCGGGGAACACCGCGCAGTAGCCTTCGCAATAGCGGCAGGCATTACAAATGGTCATCAGGCGCTCGCCCTCCGCGAGGTTCGCGGCCGAAGCCGGTAAAACACCCGGCAATGGTTTAGGCTCGGGCAGCACGCGCGGCCTCCCTTCCCGCGATGCGCCCAAACACGCTCCCGATGGTCATCCCGAAGCCCGCGGGATATCCTTTGCCCAGGATATTGCCCGCCATAATTTCGCCCGCCGCGAAGATATTTGGTCCGGCTGCTAAGTTTTTGGAAGAACCCGATTTCTCCTGCAATTGGACCTCGGCCCTCTCATTCACCTTCACGCTGAGGTATGTGAACGTGATCCCCGGCCGCAGCGGATAGCCGAAAAACGGCGGCTTATCGATCGCCTGCGCCCAATGCGATTTCGGGGGCGCGACTTCATTCGAGGTCCGGCAATCGTCCAGTAGATTGTGATCGAAGCTGCCGGGCTGGACGGCGCGATTGAACGCCTCCACGGTCGCCTGAACTTTCTGCGCGGGCAGATCGAGCGCCGTCGCTAACTCCGCGATGCTCCCCGCGCGGATCGGCGGAAACACCGATGGCATAAAGCGGCCAAGCACTTTAGAATCGATGATCGAGTAAGCGATCTGTCCTGGCTGCTGGGCGACTAAACGCCCCCAGATCGCATAGCGCTTGGGCCACAGATCCTCGCCTTCGTCGTAGAATCGCTCGCCCGCTCGATTCACCACGATTCCGAGCGGCACGCAATCCAGCCGCGTGACGATGCCGCCGTCGAACTTGGGAGCGCGGCCGTCGATGGCCACGGCATGGCACTGTTTCGGGTCGCCGATGGGCTCGGCCCCACCGTCAAGCAGCAGCTTCAGCACTTTCCCCTTGTTATATGGCGTCCCGCGAATAATGAAATTATCCGCTGCGTCGCCCCACGCTTCTTTCAGCCACTCGAGATTCGCCTCAAAGCCACCGGAAGCGGCGATGAAACATTTCCCGCCGAACTTGGCAGGCTTGCCATCCAGCAGCAACGTCCCGCCGGCAAAGCGCCCGCCCGCCAGATCCAGCCCGATTACTTCCGCGTCGTACAGAACTCGCACGCCCTGCCGCCGTGCGGCTTCGTAATAGGCGTTCATCAGCGCCTTGCCGCCTCCCAGGAAAAATGCGTTCGTGTGCCCCAGGTGCAGCGTTCCTCCGAGCGACGGCTGGAAGCGCACGCCGTGACTGCGGGCCCACGCCGCGGCGTTCGGAGATTCGCGAATCACCAGCCGCGCCAGATCCTCATTCGTCTGGCCGCCGGTGACGCGCAGCACGTCGGCGAAATATTCGTCTTCCTTGTAAGCGCCGGTCAGGACGTCGGTAGGCGCCTCATGCATGCAGCGCATGTTGCGCGTGTGGCGGCTATTTCCCCCGCGATATTCGCGCGGCGCGGATTCCAGAATCGTGACCGAAGCGCCGGCCTCGCGAGCCGTCAGAGCCGCGCACAGAGCAGCGTTGCCGCCGCCGGCGATCACGACGTCCGAGGAAAGCAGCGCTTGGGCAGCTTCCAGAGGTGGATCAAAAGTGTTTGTGGAGCCCACTAAGCTTGCGTCCCCATTTTTACCCGACGACGGGGCAGTATGTATCAGTATAATCGCCGCGCGCGAACTGCCCGGCCGCCAAGACCGAACGAATCGTGCTTGCACTGTCAACCCAGGGCCGGTGCCTACGTTTAGAAGAGTGGGCACGTCTTTGTCACGATTGGCGTGTTTGCACAGGGCGGGATCGTGACGAGACCCTTCGGCCGCTTTCCCGCCTTTCCTTTTTTTAACCGCGCCGCTTCATTGACTTCACTTTCTTGCGCGACATATACTGGCTGCTGCCTCGACGCCGAACATTCGCGCGCCGGGAGGAGGGCTATGCGCGCTCGCCAGAAACGCATTCATCTCATCTGCGCTGTGCTATTTGCCGTGGCCTTGCCGATTGCCCTGGCCCAGGACGTTCCTTTCAATAAAGCCCCTACTTATAAGTACGATCCCACCTGGCCCAAGGAGTTGCCCAACAAATGGACCATGGAGCCGATTACGGGCATGTTCGTCGATCCCGACGATCACATCTGGGTTCTGCAGCGCCCGCGCGATTTCGATAAAACCGAAAACTTCGCGGCTTTGAATCCGCCGGCCGCCGAATGCTGCGTCCAGCCGCCTGCCGTGCTGGAATTCAATACGGAAGGCGACCTGCTGAACGCCTGGGGAGGGCCTGGTGCCGCGCCCGGCTGGCCCAGTTCCGAGCACACCATCTTTGTCGATCGCCAGAAGAATGTCTGGCTCGGCGGCGCGGGCGCCGGAGATACGCTCCTGCGCTTCACTCCCGATGGCAAGTTTCTCGGCGAGTTCGGCCATCGCGGTCCTTCCGGTCCTGACGCCGGACGCAAGCAGGATAACCAGCAGACCGGTTTACTATTGCGCGGCGTCGCGGCCGCGAAACTCGACGAGGACGCCCACGAAATCTACATCGCCGACGGCTATCTCAACAAGCGCGTGATGGTCTACGACCTCGATACCGGCGCTTTCAAGCGCGGCTGGGGCGCCTACGGCATCCCTCTCAGCGAAATCGATAACGATCCGCAGCCCGCGCACAATCCCTCGGGCCCTCCGGCGAAACAATTCCGTTCGCCGGTGCATTGCGTGCAAATCTCCAACGACGGCTTCGTTTACGTCTGCGACCGCGGCGGTGACCGCGTCCAGGTGTTCACCAAGCAAGGCAAGTTCGTAAAGGAGATCTTCGTGGCGAATAATGCATTGGAACGCGGATCCGTGGGATCGGTCGCGTTCTCGCCCGACGCGAAGCAGCAGTATATTTACGTTGCCGACATCATGGATAACGTCGTGTGGATCGTGAATCGCGAGACGGGAGCCACGGTCGGCAGAATGGGGCACGCGGGCCACGCCGGAGGCCAGTTCCACTACGTGCACATCGCCGTGACGGATTCGCACGGCAACGTCTATGCAGGCGAAGTGGATTCGGGAAGGCGCGTCCAGAAATTCGTTCCGGCAAATTGAAGATTCTATGACCAAACTCACTCGACGCGAAATGCTGGCCGCATCGGCCGCCATGGCCACAGGCGCTTTCGCGTTTCGCCAATCCGCTTTCGCAAAAGCATCGCAGCCTTCCACGCCCGTGAATTTCGCGGTCCCCGCCGGCGCCTGCGACACGCACACGCACATCTTCGGCGACCCGAAACAATTCCCCATGTGGTCGGGACGCGTGTACACGCCCGAACCCGCGCTGCCCGATGAGATGCACGCCCTTCACCAGGCGTTGCATATGCAACGCGTCGTGATCGTGACGCCCAGCATCTACGGCGCCGACAATTCCGCGACCCTTTACGGCATGAAAGCGTACGGTCAAGGGGCGCGCGGCGTGGCCGTCATCGACGACAAGACCAGTGAAAGCGATCTCGATGCCATGGGGCGCGCGGGAATCAAGGGCATCCGCATCAACTTGGCGACCGTGAATCAAACCGATGCGAGCGTCGGCCGCAAGCGCTTTCAAGCCGCCGTCGATCGCGTGAAGGCGCGCGGCTGGCACATTCAGATGTACGTCGCCGCGACGATCATTCCCGGTATTAAGGATCTGGTCGCGGCCTCGCCCGTGCCGGTCGTGTTCGATCATTTCGGAGGCGCGGAAACCGCCAAGGGAATGCAGCCGCCCGGCTGGCCCGAACTGCTCGATCTCGTCAAGTCCGGCAAGGCGTGGGTCAAGATCTCCGGCGCGTATCGTGCGTCGATGAACGGTCCCGATTACGCCGACCTGGTCCCCTACGCGAAAGCGCTCATCGCCGCCAATGCCGATCGCATCGTGTGGGGCAGCGATTGGCCGCATCCGAATTCTTCGCCTCCTGCTGGGCGCAAAGCCACGGAATGGAACCCGGTGTTCCAGATCGACGACGGCCGCTTGTTGAATCTGCTCCCCGTGTGGGCGCCGGACGCCGCCGTGCGCAAGAAGATCCTGGTGGATAATCCGGCGCGGCTCTATGGTTTCTAGCGCAGCGATATATCATTCGCACGATGTGGCGCACGCACTCGTGCGTGCCGCGTCGAGACTCACTCGACGCGGGGGTCTTCAGCAAAAGTTCAGCCGCGACGAGAGCGGTTGGGTGAGTGTTGTCAATTTGCGAGGTGCTCGTATGCAACGTCCTGATGCAAGCGGCCGTGATCCACAACGGCGCAGACAATTCTTGAAGACTGCCCTCGGCGCAGCGGCGGGCGCCGCTGCTGGTGTGGTGGGCGCGCGAGGACAAGTCACCGGGTTGATACCCGGCGGCGGCACGCCTCCTTTCCCGCTCGCCATGGGCGCGCTCGACTATCTCGACAAGAAGACCTATGCCCACAACATGGAAGTAATCGCGCACCTTCCCGGATCCACCATCGCCGGCGGCGAGCCTCTCATGGCCATGTGGGCGCGCGGCAAGCAGCGTCTCCTGCCCGCCAATGGCGGATTCGTCGACGTCAGCAATCCGAAAAACCCCGTGGTGATCAACAAAGGCGTAGTGCGCGGCGGCGGCGCGGTGGTCTTCAATAAGGATTTGAAGAAGTGGATCATGATGTGCACCGCCGCGGCCCCTCTCACTTCGGCGACGCCGCAGTACCCGCACGGCGCCTACGATAAGGAGCTGCGCGAAAAATCCACCGGCTACAAAGGACTACGCGGCATCCGCAACTACGACATCACCGATCCCCTGAAGCCAGTGCTGCTCCAGGAATTCAACACCGGCGAAAAGGGCAACGGCACGCATCATAATTTCTACGACGGCGGCAAATACGCCTATCTCGATTGCGGCTGGGACGATCAGTTGCGCATGGAAAATCACCAGCGTCCTTATAGCAACGCGATCATGATCGCCGATATGTCGGACCCCTCCAAGGTCAAGGAAGTTTCGCGCTGGTGGGTGCCCGGCCAGCGCTTCGGCGAAGAAGCCGAGTACAAGAAGTACCGTTTCGCGGGGGACAAAACCTCGTGGACCGGCAATCACGGCGCGCTCAGCGTCCCCCAGCGCGTGGAGGATGGCGGCAAGTACGGTTACGGAGGCTTCGGCGCTTTCGGCATGTACGTGATGGACCTCACCGACATCACCAAGCCCAAGCCCGCCGGCAACGTGCAATGGGAATTCGACGCGATGGGCACGATTCCCTTCCACACCTGCTATCCGGTGACCTCCGACCCCGCGCATCCAAGGTTAGCGAACATGATCGTCGCCGTTCCCGAAGCTCTCGAAGCGGATTGCCGCGAGGTGTATCACACGCCCTACATGGTCGACGTGAAGGACCCGAAGAATCCGAAAATCATCGGTCTGTTTCCGCGCCCCGCCGCTCCGCCCGAGGCTCCCTACAGCGATTTCTGCTTCTCACGCGGCCGTTTCGGATCGCACAATACGCAGTGCTGGATCGCGCCTGGGAAAGCCCGTCCGGACATCATGGTCATCGCCTGGTTCAACGCGGGCGTGCGCGTCTTCGATATCTCGAACCCGGTTGCGCCCAAGGAAATCGCCTACTTCGTCCCGCCGCATGAAGGCGAGATCGAGAACTACGAAAGCTGGTGGCGCGGCTCGACGGAAAACGTCTTCGTTGAATGGGACCGCAACCTGATCTGGATCGGCACGCACGAGGGCAGCTACTGCCTGTCCTGCCCGGCGCTCGGCAAGCCTGTGCTCGAACCGCGCAAGGTCGACCGTTGGTCGATCCCGCACTGCAACGTCGGCTGGGACGATGCCGCGCCGAAAGCGTTCTATTTCGGACGATCCCTTAGCCAAGTGGGCTAGCCTGCCCACTATTATGGAAGTTGTCCCGCGGCGCGCCGTTTTTGTCGATATTTAGTTCCATAAAGCTGATTTTCAGAGGCCTGTTCGAAAATGGAACTCACCATTCCGCACATCGAAATTCGGCCGTGGCGATCCCTCGATGGAGTTTGCCCGTTTCGGGTTCGGGATGATGCGGGGTGGGTAGTGCGCTCAAAGGATGACGTACGGCATCGTGGGGATCGCTTTGCGCTAACCTGGAAATCTATGGCGCAAGCGCAAGCGACTTACGATGACGCGAACCTGCTGTTGAAGCTCTACGAGCTCCGCCGCGAAGAGAAGATGCGCGAGGCTCGCGCGTGGTTCGTGGCCAACTTCAAGCCCAAGACCGTGGAGGAAATGCTGAAGATGTGTCCTCCCGGCTCGGAGAATAACGCCAAGATGCGGCAGGTGATCACGTATTGGGATATGGCGGCGTCCTTCGTCAGCATGGGCGTTCTGAATCCGGAGATGTTCTTCGTGAACAACCGGGAATTCCTGCTGGTATGGCTGCGGGTGCGGCCCTACCTGGCGGAATTACGCGAGAAATATGGAGATTCCGCGTACTTCAAGAACTTGGAAACCGTCGGCAACACGAATATTGAGTATTTGAACCGCACCAGTCCTGGCGCGATGGATGCGTTCCTGGCGCGAGTCGGCTAATCCAGGACACAAAAGAAGGAAGGACGCTTCGCGGAGCAAAGCTTACGAGCGGTAATTAAACGCTGCCCACACGATCAGCCCGACGGCGACGGGCAAGCTGATCTCCAGCCAATTGCGTTGCAGGAAGGCCATCACCCGGGTCGGGTTCAGCGGGACGTGACCAGGCTTGCCATTCTTATTCGTGGACTTATTCGCGGCCTTATTGGCAAGTGTGTTCGCCGCCGTATTCTTGGGCGTTAGCGAGGACGCCAGGCGGCTACGCAACGTCGAGGGGAGCCCGTTCAGGGCGCGGATGATTTCCTCGCGGCCGCGGCGATCGGCGATCAGAATGGTCGCTGAATTGAAGCTATTGGTCGAAACTTCCAGTTCCTTGCGCAGCGAAGCAGGCACTTCGTCCACGGAGCGGTAGACGCGCGTGCGCCCGGCTTTCGCAATGAAGATCGTCGAGGTCTTAACGGTTACACGCTGCATGGTCAACCTTCTCTTTAGCGACTGCTCTTTCACCAACTGGCCTTATTTGCCGGCCTTCTTACAGACCTTCGACCTTCCCTAGCCTTCGATTACCGCGCGCGAAGGGACACGCTCTGGGCCCGCCCGCTTCGGCTGAACGACTCCCGGCGCGGCGTAAGCGAGAGTTACTTCGATAAATCCAAGAGCCGCCTTCGAGAGGGCTTTGTCCTTCCTATAGATTAATCCTATTATGCGATCCATGGGTTCGGGCCCAAGCGAACGCGCCACGAGCTTCCCGGCATCGACTTCCTCCTGGCAATGCGCCGCGGCGACGAAGCCCACGCCAAGATCCGCCATCACAAAACGTTTGATCATTTCCGTGGCGTCCAGTTCCATGGAGATATTGAGATTTTCATCCACCGGCTCAAGCCACGAGTTTAGCCGGCTGCGCGTGACGCCCGCCTTCGGCACCAACAGCGGCACGTCCGCCAAATCCGCCGGAAGAATCACGGACTTCGCCGCCAGAGGGTGCGTCGGGGGCAGGATCGCTTTAATTTCATCGGCGTGAATCTTGGCGACCTGCAGGCGCTTTTCAGTCACGGGCAGCTGCACGATTCCAAAATCGGCTTGATTATCGACCACGGCGTCCACCACGCGCGCGCCGAAGGAGCGGTCCACCAGCATTTGGACGTTCGGGAAACGCTTCTTGAACTCGGAAAATACGCGCGGCAGAACGTAGATGCAGGTCGCCTCGTTGGCGGCGATCACCAATTCGCCGCGGGGAACGCGTTCCAGCTCGTGAATGGCATCCTGCGCGCGTCGCTTCAGTTCCAGAATTTGTTCGGCGTAATCGGCGAAAATCTGGCCGGCCGGCGTCAGGGCAATTTTCGTCCCCAGGCGGTCGAACAGGGTGGCGTTCATCTCCTGTTCCAGCTGGCGGACCTGAGCGCTGACGGCGGGCTGGGTGCGAAAACACACCTGCGCCGCTTTCGAAAAGCTCTTCAGCCGGACGATCTCCAAAAATGTATGAAGTTGATCGAGATCCATTGCCGATTGGTCATCCCGCCGGGCACCGATTCGGGTAACGCCCCCGTTTAAAACCAAGATAACAACGGGGACACCTAAACAAAGTATCCCATTATCAAAAGGCCCCAGTGTAGGATGGATGTTAGAAGATGGTAACATGCGCCACCGGTAGCCGTGCGGGGCTTCTTTTGAGGAGTTCGCGCAAAACCCGCCCCGGGAAAGTTCCGTTCGGCGCGAAACAGTTACTGATCCGTTTGGTGCGCGCCGCGCCCTTCGCGCTGCTGTGCGCCCTGTTATGCACAGCGCAGGCCTGGGCCGAAGATCCCACCGCGGCGGCGCGGGTATTGCTGGTCGTAAACGATAACTCTCCTGTTTCCCGGTCGATCAGCGAGTATTACGCGCGCAGAAGGGGTGTTCCCTCGGAGAACATCTGCCACGTCAAGACTCCCGTGGCTGAAGAAATTGACCGCGTTACCTATAACCGGCTGGCCGCTGACGTGGGCGCGTGTTTGCAGACACACAAGTTGGTGGAGAGCGTGTATTACATCGTCACCACGTTGGGCGATCCGCTCAAGGTCAGCGGCGTTACCGGTCTGAATGGCGACGCCGCCTCCGTGGATAGCGAGCTCACGCTGCTCTACCCGGAATTACATGGGGCGGCGGCGCATCGCACCGCGGGCTTGATCGCGAACCCCTACTTCGGAAAGATTGCAACGGAATTCTCGCACCCCCAGTTTCCGATGTACCTGGTCACGCGGCTGGCGGCTTACGATTTCGTGGGCGTCAAGGATATGATCGACCGCGCCATGGAGGCTTCCAACCGCGGCAAGTTCGTGATCGACATGTCGGGCGGTAACGATCCGGCCGGTGACAAATGGCTGCGGCATGCAGCCGACTTGCTGCCGAAGGACCGCGTGGTACTGGAGGAAACGACGCGCCCTCTGTACGACCAAAGCGACGTGATCGGCTACGCAAGCTGGGGCTCCAACGACGGAAATCATGACCGGCGTTTCCCCAATTTTCGATGGCTGCCCGGCGCCATTGCCACCGAATATGTTTCCACCGACGGCCGCACGTTTCAGCGACCGCCGCAGGAATGGGTCCCGAGTCATAAATGGTTGCAGCCGGAGCTGTGGTTCGACGGGAGCCCGCAATCGTTATCGGCGGATTTCATTGAGGAGGGCGCGACCGGCGCCTCCGGCCACGTCTATGAACCCTTCTTGACCTTCACGCCACACCCGGACATCCTGCTGCCCGCTTACTATCGCGGTACGAATCTCGCGGAAAGCTTCTACCTATCCATACCGGCGCTCAGCTGGCAGAACATCGTGCTAGGAGATCCTTTGTGTTCGCTGGGCAAGCCGCATTAAGCGAAAAGGCGTTTACCGTTTTTATAGGTCGATTTGCACGGCAGGCGAGCACTTCGACGCTTTGCCGGCTACGCGGCCAAGCGCCTCCAAATGACATAACGGCGGATTATAGGCGGTCGAGGTCGCGCCTTTGGGCATATGCCGAAGTGGGTTGAGCTGCGCGCCATTCCTCCACGAAGCCCGGCACACGTCCGTGGCTCTGCTCACGGCAACCCGATCTAACGTTGCACAAACTCAACCCACAGGCCGCCCGTCAATGCTCCCGGAACGGCAAAAGTCTTACGTCCACCGCGGCTCTCAAGAGGCAAATGTTTGTGGATGCCTTGCTCGGCGAGCTCGCGAGCTTTTTGAAGGCTCGCCACGCTGACGCTAAAGCCGAAGGGCCCCGGTCCCTTCTGTTTGAGGTGCGTCGCAAGCGGACCACTCTGGCCGGAAGGTTCCCAGAAAGTTATGGTCCCCTGTCCGCACTCGACCTCATGTCCGCGTGCGGCGAGTGCGGAAGATCGCCTCTGAGCGAGCGCCTTGAACCCTAATCGGTGAGATTTTTTTTGAGCGCTGACTGCATCCGGTACTGCGACCCACACCGAAAGGAGACGCTGCGCGGTGTTGGCGTGATCCGTCGGCTTGCGTCGAGTTGCAGAATTGTTCTGTATTCAATGAAGCCCACGCCGCCGCCGCCGGGAACCCCGAAGGGTGGGGAGCTCCGCTCCTCCGTCGCGAACATGAACTGCCACGGCGCAGGCGCCTCCTTGCCGTCAATTATCCTGGGCCGCGCTTGCGGGATGTTCACCGTGAATCCGCGCATACGGAGCGCGTCGGCCGCGCCCTGAATAGGTGAAGCGTCGATATTGTACTGGAAAATGCCCCCGCCCGCGCCGACCTCCTGTCGCAATCTTTGCACCGCAGCTATATCGGGTGGTTCCCCGGCTCCCCCGAACCAGAGGAACTCAACATAAGCCGGTTCTAAGAAAATGGCGGAGTGTTCCACTCCAACCCTTGCAGCCGTCGCCTGGCTGAGCGTGAAGCCGAGGTTTGTAACATACATATCTCTGGCTGCCTTGGGATCGGTCACGGCGACCTCGATATGGTCAAGGCCCCAGCCGCCACCCAGGACGGATTCGTTTTCTTCCGCGGCTGCAAGCGGCGCAAGGCTGGCAATTGCAAATAGTTCCCGCCGAGTCACTCGGGCAATATATCACACGCGACGCCTAGCCGATGATCGACGATGTAACCTGTGTGAACCACCCTTGGTCCCGGCGCTCCCTTTCCTCTTTTACTAGACGATAAAGTATGTTATCGTCTAGCCTCCAGCTCGCGATTGGTGGAGTAACCCGCAAACGCCGAAGATGGCGAAGGCCCAGGTCTGCCTGGGAAAAACCTTGGGGCTCGCGAACTCGCCCACTACGCGTTTTCGAAGCCGCTGCTCGTAAAATAAAAATGGATGCGCCCTTTCGACCCGCTGTTCCGGAACGCCCATCTCGCGACGATCGCCGGCAACTTCTGGACGCGGCCTGAGCTCGAAAGCCGCTGGCCGGTGAGGGATGTTTACTACGAGCCGGAGCCGGGCGTCCAAACGCTGGTCCGTACACAGCACCCTCGAAGTGCAGACCCGCGCGGCGAAGTGATCCTGGTGCATGGACTCGAAGGTTCCAGCGAATCCGGATACGTGCGCAGCATGGCGGCGTCGGCGCTGGAGGCGGGATTCATCGTGCATCGATGGAACATGCGGGGCTGCGGCGACTCCCCATGGCACGCCAAGGCGAACTATCATTCCGGGCAGACCGGAGATCTTTTGCTGATGGCTCGCGAGCGGAAAAGGGCACTAGACCTCGGACGGATGGGAAATCCGCCCAAGAACGGCCTGCCGCTTTTCGCGATCGGATATTCGCTCGGTGGAAACATGGTATTGAAACTGGCCGGGGAGCTCGGCGAAGAAGGCCGCGATCTATTCGCCGGCGTATGCGCCGTATCCGCGCCCATAGACCTGGCCGCGAGCGTCGCCGCCCTCCGGCGGCCGAAGAACTTCTTCTATCAGCGCCGATTCCTGAAGCGGCTCAAAGAACGCGTGCGCAAACGCCATCCTCTGGCGCCGGATCTGTACCCGCTCGAACCGCTTGGCGGGGTCAAAACGATCTACGATTTCGACCATCAGTACACCGCCAAGATCTTCGGCTTCGGCACGGCGGATCGCTACTACCAGACGCAATCGTCGCGTCAATTCCTGGAGCGGATTTGCATTCCCACGCTGATGGTACACGCGAAGGACGATCCGCTGGTTCCGTTTGCGAGCTATGAACATCCGGCGGTGCGAGCGAATCCTCACGTCCGCTTGCTGGCGGTCGAGCGTGGCGGGCACCTGGGATTCGTCGCCCGCGGCCCGCATCGCTTCTGGCTGGATCACTTGTTGACGGATTGGTTGCTGGCAGGCCGCCCCATTTCGAGCGAGGCCAAAGCAGCCATGGAGAGCAGCTAGGTCTGATCGCGGGCGGCGCGCTGGGCCAGTTCATCGCAACGGTTGTTGTCATCATGGCTGGCATGGCCCTTGGTCCACGTCCAGCGGACCTTGTGATGCTGCACCAGGTCATCGAGTTCGATCCACAGGTCCTGATTCAGCACCGGCTTCTTGGCCGCGGTCTTCCAGCCGTTACGCTTCCAGCCGTGGATCCACGTGGTGATTCCATTCTTCAGGTATTCGGAGTCGGTCACGACCTCGACTTCGCAACCTTCTTTGAGCGCCCGGAGTCCCTCCATGGCCGCGGTTAGTTCCATGCGATTATTCGTGGTCTCGCGCTCCGACCCGGACATCTCCCGCTTGTGGTCGCCATGACGCAGGATGTACGCCCATCCGCCCCGGCCTGGATTTCCCAGACAGGCCCCGTCCGTAATCAACCGTACCTGCTTCATATTTCTTCTGTCATTTCTTCTATCATAAGGATTGATGTTGGATTGGCAAGCTCCGGGCGAATCGCCGGAGCCCGAAAAGTCCATCGTCATGATCCCGGTTGCAGCCGAGGACATGGTGCGCCGCGCACGCCGGCGCAAAGCTGGAATAGCGGCGGCCGCGATCGCGGTAGGGATCGCCGGCTGGTATGGCCACGAGCGGACCGTCGATCCGGTGCGCGCCCAGCAGGCCTATGGCGATGGCGTCCGCCTGGTACGGGACACCCGTTATGAACAGGCGATCTTGAATTTCGACCGCGCCATCGCGCTCCAATCCAACTATGCGGATGCCTATCGCATGCGCGGCGGTGCGTTCGTCTCGATCGGCAAGCCCGACAGCGCCATTCCGGATTTCACGAAGGTGATGACGCTCGAACCATGGGAAGCAACAGTATTCGTCCAGCGGGGATTCGCCTATGTGGAGCGGAAGGATTGGAGCCGGGCGATGGCCGACGCCTCCCACGCATTGGCGCTGAACGGCAAACTCGCGCGGGCTTACAACCTGCGGGCGACCGCCGTGCGCTCGGCGGGCGACCCGACGAAAGCTCTGGAGGATTTTTCCCGCGCCGTGGAACTGGATCCGAATCTGGACAATTATTTCCAGCGCGCCGCCACTTATCAGTTACTGAACGACCATAAACATGCCATGGAAGACCTCAATCAAGCTCTCGCCGCCTGGCCCCATGAGCCTCACATGCACTTTGCGCGAGCACTATCCCGCGCGGCGCTCGGCGACAGTCAGGGAGCGCTGGAAGATATTCGCGCGGGGCGGATAATCGAGGGCTGGTAGAGCTAGCTTGCGAGCGCGGGTTCGGCCGATAGCTCACGTTCGAAAAAGGCATCCACCGTGGAGAGAATCGACGCCGCGTCGTGGACGTGATAAATCTCGGCGCGCAGCTTTGCGCCGTTGCGCACACCGTGCGTAAAATACGTGGCGAACTGCTTCATTTTGCCGACCGCATCCGAAGCCTTGTGATCGTCAAGCATGGTGTAGTACCGGCGCATGATCTCATAGCGCGCCAATTCCGGAGGCGTGGCATAGCGTCCGGTCGCGGCATACTCTTCGATCTGCCGGAAAATCCATGGATTGGAGGATGCCGCGCGGCCGATCATAATGGCGTCGCATCCGGTTTCGCGGACGATGCGGACGGCATCTTCGGGCGTCACGATATCGCCGTTGCCGATGACGGGGATCTTCACCGCGGCCTTCACTTCGGCGATGCGCGTCCAATCCGCCTGTCCGCTATAGCCCTGTTCACGCGTGCGCGGATGCAGTGCGATGGCCTGCAGGCCGCAATCTTCGGCGAGTTTCGCCATGCGGATGGCCACCAGTTCGCGATCGCTCCAACCGGCGCGGAATTTCATGGTGAAAGGAATGGTGATCGCGGCGCGCACGCTGCGCAAAATCTGCTCCACGAGAGGGAGATCCCGCAGCAGGCCGGAGCCTCCATTGCAGGTCACCACTTTTTTCACCGGGCAACCGAAATTGATATCGACAGCGTCGAAGCCCTGATCCTGACAGTGACGTGCGGCATCCGCCATCACGGCCGGGTCGGCGCCGAATAATTGAGCGGTGATGGGATGCTCCTCGGGTTCGAAATAGAGGTAGCGGAAGGCGCGCGTCGGCTTGGCCCCTCGCGCAACGGATTTCGCGGTCGCCACCACGCCGTGGGAACTGGTGAACTCCGTCATGATGAGGCCGCAGCCACCCTGATTGCGAATCAGGCGGCGAAAGACGGTATCGGTGACGCCCGCCATGGGCGCCAGCACGGTCGCGGGGGCGATCCGGAGGGGGCCGATGTGGAATTCGCGGGGAATCATGAGGCGAACCTTTATTTTAACTCGGGTATTTTAACTCGGGAAATTTTAGCTCGGGCATTCTGCTTGGGACATCGCCTAGGCGAGCATTGCTGAGGCGAGCAGGGCTTACGCGGTGATCGTTGCGCCCATGCCCGCGAGCTTTTCCCAATCCGCCGCTTCGCCGAACTTTACCGCGCCGAGCGCCGGATCGATATTGCGTACCAATCCTGTCAGAACGCCGCCCGCGCCCACTTCGACGAAGCGCGTCACGCCCTTCGATGCCAGCAGGCCGATCGTTTCCGACCAGCGCACCGGATTCGGGACCTGCTGATAAAGTCCTTCGCGCGCGTCGGTCCCTGTGCGCACTTCGCGAGCCTGCCAGTTATTGATGAGCGGCACGGTGAGATCGCGGAACACAATCGCGTCGAGATCGGCCTTGAGGCGCTCCTGCGCGGGCTTCATCAGAGCGCAATGGAAAGGCGCGCTCACGGGCAGCAGCAGCGCTCGTTTTGCACCCGCGGCTTTCGCCAGCTCGACCGCGCGGCCGACGGCTCCGGCGTGCCCCGCGATCACGATCTGATCGGGTGAATTGAGATTTGCCGCGCTCACGACCTCGATGGTTCCGTCGGAAGCTTTAGCCGCCTCGGCCAGGATGGCATCGAGCCTCCCATCTGGAAGCTTCAGCAACGCTGCCATGGCGCCCACGCCCGCAGGCACGGCTTCCTGCATGTAACGGCCCCGCTTGCGCACCAGCCGCAACGCGTCTCCCAAATCGAGCGATCCGGCGGCGACCAGCGCCGAATACTCGCCCAAGCTGTGCCCGGCGACATAATCCGGCGACCCTATTGATTTAACAGCTATTGATTCAACAGCGCCCTTCGCGCGGAGTACGGCCAACGCCGCGACGGAAACGGCCACCATCGCGGGCTGCGTATTCTGGGTGAGTTTCAGCTCTTCGTCGGGCCCTTCGAAGCACAATCGGGAAAGCGGGAAGCCGAGCGCGGCGTCCGCCTGTTCGAAAACAGCCGCGGCCTCTGGATAGGTTTCCGCGAGCGATTTGCCCATTCCGGCGTACTGGGAGCCTTGGCCCGGGAAAAGAAATGCTGTTTTGGACATGAGGGATGATCGATCTTTTGCGATTCTAACAGGTCACCGGAAAGCGGCGGTGTGAGCTTTTGAGTCCGTGGCTATCTCACTTGCCCGCGGGCTTCGCTCCGCCGGCCGGATCGCGCACGACCTCTTTATATTTCGCCTCGACGGAGGGAACGCACACGTCCTCCCGCATTTCCGTGTGTTCGGTGTCGCGCGTCAGCGTGATTTTCTCGCTGGTCCAGGGCTTGGCGTACGCTTTAGGATCGGT
>Ga0181536_10004124_pt1 | contig 15520 bp, 14 predicted proteins | sample PEATcosm2014_Bin_41_FD_121105 | JGI IMG/M metagenome (GOLD analysis project Ga0181536, IMG submission 121105) | Peatland microbial communities from MTU Mesocosm Facility, Houghton, MI, USA - PEATcosm2014_Bin17_60_metaG | ecosystem: Environmental > Terrestrial > Soil > Wetlands > Peat | place... | reverse complement strand
TAGCGGCTGCATCGCGACGGGGCAAGCCTCCACGCGAAAACAGGCCGGATACATGGCTGCACCCGAACGCTTCGCAAAACGTCAGATTCATCTTGCACCGCGGGCGCCGTCCATACATGGCCCTTCACGACACTTGCTGCAATGCAGAGATTTGGTCGCTAATGGGGGCATAGCGGAACTGTCGCCGACATCGCCAAACCTACGTGAATGACCCCCAGCGACAATTAGCTGTTTGAATTTGGTGCAATGCAGTACGGGCACGTGCAGCTATCCCAACTTATAAATGCTCGATCAGTTATTCGATCACACCGTCACTCGGCGTTGAGGCTTTGGACCGACCAACTCGTTCCGACGTTGCCGTAACCGGCGGTCGAGGCGACCGCCCCGCCGTTCATGAACCACACCGCGAGATTGCCGGTGTTGTCCTTCCAGAGAATGTCGCTCATGCCGTCGCCGTTGTAATCGCCGGTTTGGAAAATGTTCCAGTTGCTCGGCACCACGCCGAGACTGGCGGTCGATTGAACTGTCAACGAACTGGTCAGGAACCAGATCGCGACGGTGCCGGTATTGCTGTCGCGCCAGAGAATATCGGTCACGCCGTCGCCGTTGAAATCGCCGAGCCCGGCGATCACCCAAGCGCTCGGCACAGTGCCGAGACTGGCGGACGCCACGACCTGCGATCCGCTCACCTGCCAGATCGCCACGTCGCCGGCAGTGTCGCGCCAAAGAATGTCGCCCTTGTTGTCGTCGCCGATGATGGTCCAGTTGGTCGGCACTTGGCCAAGACTGGCCGTCGACGCAACCTGCGTCCCGTTCATGAACCAGATCGCCACGTTGCCAAGGTTGTCGCGCCAGAGCAGGTCGCCCTTGCCGTCGCCGTTGAGATCGCCGGTGCCGTAGACGGTCCAGTTGCTCGGCACGTTGCCGAGACCTGCCGTCGAGGACACCGTCAGCCCATTCATCAGCCACATGGCGAGGTCGCCGCTCGTGTCGCGCCAGAGCAGATCGGTATACCCGCCGCCGGTGAAGTCGCGCTGGCCGATGATCAACCAGGTCGCCGGTACGTTTCCGAGACCCCCGGTATTCAAGAGCTGGCTGCCATTCATCAGCCAGATCGCCACGTCCCCGCTGCTGTCGCGCCAGAGCAGGTCGCTGATCCCGTCGCCGTTGAAGTCGTGGGTCTTGGCGATAAGCACGTCGAAGGGGCTGGAGGCGACCCAGACCCACGCCGCTCCAACACTTGAGTTGTCGAAAGGCCCGCCCACGATCCCGGTTCTGCCGTCGCTGGACAGCGCGACCGACCAGCCTTGGCCGCTGCCGCTGCTGGCGGTCGTGTCGGCAAGCTTCGATCCGCTCTGGGAGAACGAGCCGAGGAAGTCGGTGAAGACCCACGCCGCGCCGAGGGCGCCGTTGTCGTCAGGCCCGCTTACGAACGCTACGTTCGAGTCGGCGGAAAACGCGACCGACCAGCCTTGGCCGCTGCCGCTGCTAGCGCCGGTGCCGACTAACGGCTGCGGATCTAGCTGACTGAAGAGGCCGTCAGAGTTTGCGGAGAACGCCCACACCGCTCCGTTGCCGACCGGCGCGCCCACGAGCGCAATGTACGGGGGGCCGGAGGACACTGCGACCGACTTGCCTTGGCCGCCGGTTGGGACACCGCCGGTGGCGGTGCCGACGAGCTTCGGTCCATTCTGGGCATAGCAAGGGGGAGGGACGCTGCCGCAGCCGGGTCCGTAGACGACCAGGCCGAAGACCCATGTCGCTCCGATATATTCGTTGTCTGCAGGCCCGCCGAGGAGCGCCCAAAGCCCGTCGGGGGACAGCGCGACCGACCAGCCTTGTTCCGCGGCTCCATTCGCAATGTTGTCGCCGACCAGCTTTGGTCCTACCTGGTTCCAGCTTGGGGGAGCACCGTTGCGGTAGAAGACCCATGCCGCTCCGGGGTATTCTTTATCCAAAGCGGGGTCGTCGTAAGGCCCACCCACGATTGCAAAGTTGCCGTTGAAGGACAGCGCGACCGAGGAGCCTTGCTGGGGCCCGGCCCCGTCGGGGGAAGCGCCGGTGCCGACCAGCTTGGCTTGCTGGGTCCAGACGCCGCTACTGCTGTTTAGGGTCCAGACCCACGCCGCTCCGAGGTTCGAGTTGTCGGAAGGCCCGCCCACGATCGCGGTCAGGCCGTCGTCGGACAGCGCGACCGAAAGGCCTTGGTAGGCCGGTCCGATAGGTCCGCATGTGTTAGCTCCGCAGGTGTTGGTAGCGATCAGCTTCTGTTGCTCGCTCCAGACGCCGAGGTTGTTTCGGGTCCAGACCCACGCCGCGCCAACGCCGTCGTTATCCCAGGGTCCGCCCACGATCGCGGTGTTGCCGTCGGCGGACAGCCCGACCGAGTAGCCTTGCTCGACGGGGGAGGTGCAGGTCGGATAATTAACACAAAGATAGTCGGTGGCGACCAGCTTCTGTTGCAGGGTGGCGGACTGTGCCGACGCCGGTTGCGAGGCGCCAATGAGCCCGCCGAAAACCAGGACGGACGCGATGGACTTCACAATTCCCGAGGACCGGTTTGGCCGCGATGCGGCTGCGACAGCCCTGCGCACGCGCGCCGTGCACGCTGAATGCATCATGCTCATGAGAATTCCCCCGTTGCGCCCCCTTGCGAAAACTCGCCCCCTGCACGCCGCACGCGCAAACGCCGCCTGCAAAATCCGCGGCGTTCGAATTTGAGCGTCGTCGCCTGCCGACGGCACCAACGCTGCCTTTTCATTGCGGGACTTCGGCACGTCCGGCTGGCAGCTCTCCGACAAAGTTACGCCGATTTCCGTGCGCCCAGAAGGCGGCGTTCCACAATCTTATTTTGCGGCGCGAGCAGCCGGAGTTGGCCCTTCACGACACTTGCTGCAATGCAGAGATTTGGTCGCTAATGGGGGCATAGCGGAACTGTCGCCGACATCGCCAAACCTACGTGAATGACCCATTGCGTCATTTAGCGCGTTGCCAGAGCAGGTAGCAGATCGAGGCAGAGGACAATGGGGTTGGCACTTCCGGGAAGTGCAGAAGATCGCTACCATCTGACCTCATGTTCGGGATTCATCCGGGGAATCCCGGATACAAATGACGCGCGTGTAGGTACGGAAGCCGCCCATGAGCGACAAAAGACGCCTGACAATAGCCACCTGGGATTACGACCACGTTCGCGATTTTCGGCTGGGGCCGGTTTGCGCCGAAGGGATCGACGTCACTTGGCTCGTCATGGATTTCCACGACATTTTTGCGCGCTTCATCGCCAATCGCGAATGGGACGTCACCGAAATGTCCTTCGCCAAATTCGTTACAGAGGTGACCCGCCCGGATGCCGACGTCATCGGCTTGCCGGTCTTCATCCGGCGCGCCTTCCGTTTCGGTTTCGTCTTCGTCAATCGCAAGAAGGGCGTCACGCGGCCCGAAGATTTGCACGGCAAACGGATCGGCATTCCGGAATGGGGGCAGACTGCCACCGTCTACATGCGCGGATGGCTGCAGCACAACGTCGGCATTCCGTTGAGCGAGATCGACTGGGTGCTGGCGGGAACCAATGAGCCTGGCCGCTTGGAGCCGGTCGATATGACCCTGCCCGCTGGCGTGCGCCTGTCGGAAGTCACCGACAGAACCTTGAGCGATATGCTGATCTCAGGCGAGCTCGATTGCGTCATCGCGGCGACGCCACCCAGGGCGTTCGGACAGCACCCGGACGTGGTCCGGCTGTTTCCCGACGTTCGCGCCATGGACGAGAGCTATTACGCGACCACTCGCATCTACCCGATCATGCACATCATTGCCATGCGCAAGGAGATCCTGCGCCAGGATCCCTGGATCGCGCGCAATCTCTACGACGCCTTCGAGGAGGCAAGACGGCGAGCCATGGATCGCATGCGGCGCGGGCTCGATTATCCGATGCCGTGGCTAGCCAACCACGCGGCGGCGGTCGAGCGTACGTTCGGACACGACTTCTTTCCCTACGGCATCGAGGAGAATCGGCCGACGCTGGAACTATTCCTGCAATACGCGCATGAGCAGGGCGTCGCCCACAAACGAGTTCGACCCGAGGACCTTTTTCCGAAAGGAATCATGATCGCGGGGCGCGCCTGACAACTCCTCAGCATGGCGAGATCTTTGACGGAGTTACCGCGGAGGGGATCGGCAATGTGGAGGTGGTTCAGTGCATTGATTGCGCTGCAATGCCGGTGCGCGACCGCTGGGCAGACCGTGTTGTCCTATCCTCAGCGGCCGATCACAATGATTCTGACCGCCGCTGTGGGCGGCGTGGCCGACGTGGTTGGCCGCGCGCTCGGCCCAGAGCTTTGCAAAGCGTGGGGCCAGCCGGTCTTTGCGTCGTAGACCTGGTCGGGAATGCCATCGGCCCATGCCCGAGCACCGAGCGAGGCTCGAAGCAATGAGAATTGGAGAGCGCGTATGACAAGATTTTACAGCTTGCTCTTGATCGGCGTATTTGCGGCGCTCGGCGCAATACCCTCTGTCGCGCAAAACTATCCTGGCAAGGCGATCAGGATCATTGTATCGACGTCGCCGGGCGGCGTGACCGACGTCGCTGTACGCATCCTCGGCGCGCATATCACGGCCAAGACCGGACAGCCGGTTGTCATCGACAACCGTCCCGGCGCCAGCGGCAACATCGCCATGGAGGCGGTGGCCAGAGCCGCGCCAGACGGCTATACGCTCGGCTTCGCCAACACCGGCAACATCACGATCAATCCCGACCTGTTCGCCCATATGCCGTTCGACCCGCTGACCGATCTCGTACCGGTCGGGCCGATCGGCACGGTTCCGCTGTTCCTGGTGGTCAACAGCAAGGTACCGGCTAAAACGCTGGCTGAGTTCATCGCCTATGCGAAAGCGTATCCGGACACTGTCAATTATGCGGGCGCTGGTGCCGGTACGACGCCGGATCTAGCGGGCCTCGAGTTCAACCGGCGCGCCGGGCTCAAGCTCGTGGTGGTGCCGTTCAAGGGCACCGGGCCCGCCACAATGGCGGTGATCGCCGGCGACGTGCAGGTCACGTTCGTCTCCATGGGACCGCATATCAGCTATGTGCGCGACGGCACCTTGCGCGTTCTCGCCGCCGCCACGCCCAAGCGAGAGCCTTATCTGCCGGACACACCGACCTTCGCGGAACTGGGATTTCCCGGTTTCGAGACCTCGACGTGGTTTTCACTGTTCGCGCCGCGCGGCACGCCTCAAGACATCGTCGATCAGCTCAACCTCTATACCCGCACCGTGCGCGACGATCCTGACAACAAACAGCGGCTCGAAACGAATTTCATCGATCCGTTGGTCATGACGGCGCCCGAATTCGCCGCGCTGGTCAAGGCCGATGCAGTCAAATGGGAGCGCATCGTGCGCGAAACCGGCGCCAAGATCGAGTAGCGCCGGCGCTTTCCAGGGGCGGCATTCGCCCCGCGTGTGGACCAGCAAGCTGCCGCGCAGATTGTGCGGCGCATCGCCAAACAGCTGGCAGCGGCCGGCGCGAGTTCCGAAGGTCGCGTGTTCACGCCATCAACCGCAGGAGTGCTCGCCGTGTCAGCGACAGTCACTGTGATTGTGACGGCAGCGAGCGGGGAAACCGTAGGGGCGCCCCGCGTGGGCGCCCGCGATGGCACCTCAAACACCGGTCCCGGATTTCGCTGCCGTTCAATCCGGGCTACGCTTGCTGCAAAGGCCCATCGAGGTGAGGTTAATGGCTCTGGATTTTGCGTCCGCTTTCGGGACCTAGCCGACATGGCAGGAACCACTGCCGGGCTCGTCCCGGTCGAAAATGACCCATCTGCGGCTTGAGTGTTGAAGATTTTTTGCAGCGCTCCCTGAATATTGAACCTCCATTTCACTGATCCGAAATCGCTGCTGTAATTACTATGGTGCGAGCCATCGTCGGCGTCGTAAGCTGATGACAGTGATCGCGTGGGTCTAAGAAACAGATAGGGAGTGTGCCGTGGCGCAAGGGGAAACGAAGCTGCTGTATCCGGGTCTCACCGGATTTTACGAGAAGATGCTGCCGATTGCCGCAACGCTCGTGCGCATCATCGTCGGCATTATGTTTTTGATGCATGTTTCGACAAAATTCAAACTTGGCGCTGACGCGGTCGCCGCGAACATCTTCGCCAAGAACGGCGTCGGCGATGAAGTCGGCAAAGTCGGCGGGCGCAATCGGCTCCGGTATGACGCCGAAGCTCGTCAAGCGCGCCTTCAATTCAGGATCGGCGAGCCCGGTATTGATTGCCTTGTTCAGCGTGTCGATGATGTTGGCCGGCGTGTCCTTCGGCGCGCCGATGCCGAGCCATCCTGCAATCTCAATCCTGCCCGTTCGACAAAAAATAGATTCTCGATCAATAGGCTAACCGTTCTTCACGGACGACTAAGGAGAAGATTCGATGGCGGTTATCAATCCGCTTCGGTCGGAACAACTACCACAAACAAGAGTCACATCCTGTCGAATATAAGCTCGTAGTCCTCGCTGCTACCGTCGGACTTTTTGGCTGTACCCTGACACTGCATTTGATTTTCGCCATTAAGCTTGCAAGTGGATGCAACTTCTTTGATGTTTCCAGTAGGGTGGATCGTCTTCACCTTCAAAGCGCCATTTTCCAACGCGACCGAAGCTTGGGCTTTATATGGACTGCCAGTTACGGGCCCTGGAGCTGCGCCTAGATCGTTCTCGTAGCTTTCAAACATTGGTGAACCCGTTTGGGGAATAATCACAAGGTTCCAACTCGCACTCTTGGAACCTAACCGAATAGCCCAAACAATATCTTTAGGGGCACTTTGCGGATTAAGAAATCGTGAACCGTCGGCGTGTAGTCGCCATCCGCCCGTCAGGTCTTTGACAGTTGGATTGTCTTGCGCCATCGCGCTAGATGCCAAAAGCGCAATGAGCGCCATTGCTATGGACTTATCCATGGAACGACCTCCAGTGTATGAAAGCGTCGTATGAAAGCGTCGGGAAAATCGTACCTTTTTTAACATGGCCCCAAGAGTGAGTAAAGCTCCCAGTTGCTATCTGAGATACCTCGGACTTGCGCATGTCGATACATCTCGTCAAACGCGGCACTTTTTTGGGCGCTGCTATCTTTGCAAGTGTGCAGGAATTGGGTATAAACGATCCTCAGTCTATTTGGTTAGGGCCCAACTAGGGGGGAGTGATATGAAACGAGCTCAGGCTGTTCTGGCAACGTGGGCAATTTTCCTAACGCTTGGCTCTGTGTCAGCGCAAGCGCAGGTCGTTACGAAAGCTAGCCTCATTACGGCAACACCGCCCATTTCTACGCCGGTTCCGGGTAAGGCTGACCCGCACAATAAATCGGCCTGGATTTGTACTTCGACCGCGGGCCCGTGCGTTGATCCATATCCGGAATACATCGGGGCTCCCTGCCAGTGTTGCGGCCTGTACGGTTGTTTCCCCGGCGTCATCACCGGTTTGAGCTCGGTGGAACATCCGGACAACGTCGCGCAAAGTCGCTGATGGGGCGCGAGCTGCTTACTGCCGCTAAAGCCGGTGTGTAGCCTCCGACCGGCTGGGTAGAAAGTTGTTTTGGTCATTTGTCGCGCCGTAAGGCATTCGGTCGGATCTCCAAAGCGTCGCATGCTGCGTCAGGAACGAGCTTGTCGCCAGCAATGAATGCGTCGAAACTCATTCGAGTATGGCCCGTAAGTCACAACGCCTTATTACTCTCCTTCAGATTCTTCCGTCTTCGCACGCTGCGCGCTACGGCGGACAAGCCGCATATACCTTAGCTAGCTAACGCGCTTGCTCAGAGCGCCTTGTTACTCTCCTCCGCCGCAGCCTTATCAACATAAACCTCCGCGCCCATGTCGATGAATTTCTGCGACATCTCTTTCATGCCGCGTTCGGCCTCGTCCTTCGAGACGGGCGTTGCCGCGCCCTCCTCAGGATGACGGCCGAACGAAGGATCGTTCAGCGTCGCCGCATAGCGCAGGCGTTACCGGGCACAACGTACGCTATGTGCTAGCTGCGAGCCTGACGGCCGTTCATGGCGGACTTGCCCCCGTTGAACCTCCCAACTTTGTTACAACGCGGGGGGCAGTTCATGGCCCTTCGCGTCATTTCGCTGCGATGCAATGACTTGTCGGCTTTCGAGGCAAAGCGGACTCTAGCATGTCGTCCGCCCGAGCGAATTTATGGGTTCACGCCCTAGCCAGTGGGGCGGATTCGCCGAAGGCGTAATCCGCTGTTCGATGGCAGCGAGGTGGCGGGTTACGCCTTCAGCTAACCCGCTACCGGCTAAGGCTTGTGCCCGACGAACAGATAAAAGGGGACACGCAGTCCCGGCAGATAGGGGACCGGGGCGCGGCGCTGGTGCTGAACGTGATCGGGCAGCCGTGCGCACAGTTCAGGCAGGTGACTGGCCGAGAGATAGACGCCGTCGTGGGCAAACCAGCGACGCCAGAAGTGGCTGGCGAAACCGCCGTCCGGCGCCAAATAAAAATCGACCAGACCGAGCCGCCCGCCCGGCCGCAGCATGGCCAAGGCATTGTCAAGCGCACGCCGCCAATCCGGGATCATGGTCAGCGAATAGGAAAAATAGACACAGTCCACGGGTCCATCGGGCTGGTAGCTGCAGGCATCCGCTTCAATGACTTCGACGTTGCGATAGGCCATGACGCGCTGCCGCGCCTTTGCCAACAGCGATGGACAGAGGTCGACGAGGTCAAGGCGGCGCAAGTGGTCCAAACGATCGGCGAGATGAATGACATTGACCCCGGTGCCGCAGCCGAGTTCCACCACATGGGCGTGCGGCGCCGGTGCGAGCATTTGCAGCATCTCAGCGCGGCCTTGCAGCAGTCGTGCCCGAAACGCGTCGTAGTGGTCTGCCTGCGGCGCGTAGAAGGCCTCCAGCCGTTGCCTGCGGTCGCCATGACGCGGCTGGCCGCGCAGCATGCGCCACAGGATACGAACGTCGGCGAGCGCCTCAGGAACGGACATCGGCGATCATGAAGCCGGCATAAGTGTGCACGCGGTCTTCGCGCTGCAGGCGCTCGGCCAGTTCGTCATGGAACTGCAGCGTGTCCTGCAAGGTCTCCCGTCGCTCGCCGACGTGGATCCAGTCGAGGAAATCGGGGTGGGCATGGGCGCTGCGAAAAAGAATTCTAGCGTTGGGTGCGGCACGTTCAAAGAGCAGGTTCCATTCCTCGATCAGCGCATCGGGGTAATAGCTGCTCATCCAGTCCATGTGATCGAGCAGAACGAATCGGGAAATGCGCTCATCGGTGTCTGCTAGAAACTCGCTGACAGTACAGGTGTGGGGAACGATGCAGTCGGCCAGTCCCGCCTTAAGGGCATAGAAGTTATGGCGCTTGAGATATTCGGGGCAACAGTCCTCGGTATAGTGCCCGAGCACATAGACCAGCCAGAAATAATTGTTTTGAATGCTCAGTTCGCGGAACACATACTCCACGGCATCGCGAATGAAGGCGGCTATTCCCCCCGGATGCTGCTGCTGCACCAGGCGCCGCTGCGGATGCGGCACGCCCAATAGACTCATGGTGATCTGGCGCCCCAACATCCAATTCACGCCGCGCCGCCAGAATTCTTCGGCGACCCGTCGATCGTAGATATTTCGTTGCGCGGCGATGTCGGGTGCGGCAAACAATTCGTGCACGGCGGCCGCCAGCACCGGGCGCAGCTTCAGGTAAACGCGAAAGCTCCGCGCCACGATGCCCGCCAGTCCATGGTCATAGAAGCTGCCGCGGCGACTTGAAAACCACAGGTGATTTTTGTCCCACCATGCCCGCGCGCGCGGTGAAAGTTCGGCACGCAGCAGATTGCAGTAAAGCCGGGCGCTGTCGTCATGATGGCCGCAACCGAACAGCGCAAAAAAATCTTCATAATCGAGGCGGCGAATGGCCGCAAGCTTCAGCTCCAACAGCGCCGTTTGTCGCGGATTGGCGTCAACCGCGTGAATTCGCTTCGGTCCCAAGAGCGCGTAATCGAGCACATTGCATCCGGCGCTGGTGATGGCCAGCACGGTGTCGTCAGGGCCGAGATTCAGCGCCTGACGATCGACGGCCGGATCTTCCCAGCAGGTGTTGTAAACCAGTGAACGGCCATAAATGGCGTCGAACACTTTTTGATTAAATCGGTCAAGGAGCGTCTGCGGCCGCGCCTGGGGGGCGTTCATGGCTGATTCGTGCAATTAAGGTGACGGCCAGATACGAAGCGGACGTGACGAATGGATGAAATCCCTGAGCTGCGCGTGAAGTTTCTGAAATACTTTCGTCATCTCGCCGCTGGGCAAGCAGCCCGTATGCGCCGACGGGCCTGCTAAAAACGTGAACGGCCGGGTCAAGCCCGGCCGTCACGAATGCCATTGCTACGCCGCCCTCAATCCAGCGGCTCGACCTTGACCAGCCTGTGGTCGTGGTTGCTGCCCACCCAGAACGTCACCGGCGTCGTCGTGTTGTCGACGTACACCGTGCGCATGTTGGTGTCCGACGGCATCAGATATTGCACCGCCGTGCCGGTCTTTGGATCGAGCCGCACGACGCGGTCGGTGCTCATGGTGGAGGCCCAGATTTCACCGTTCTTGTCGAAATTGGCCCGGTACGGGTAGGTGTATTCCGGCAGGCTGTACTCGGTGAATTGTTCCGTCTTGGTGTCGAACAGTGCGACCTTGCTGGTCCGATATTCGGTCACCAGGATGCGGTCTTGATCGTCGATCTCCATGCGGCGATCGCGGGCGTGCGGCGTCGGGTTGGCGAACCACGTCACCTGGAGCGTCTTGGCATCGATCTTGCCGAGATGGCCTTCCGTGAATTCGGCCATCCACAGGTTGTTCTTGGAGTCCGACATGACCTGATAAATGCCGGCATTCTTGAAGCCCGGCAGTTGGTCGGTCGGGTGGAATTTCTCCCATGTGCCGCTCGGCACATCGAGCCGGAAGATATCCTGGGTGCCGACGCTCTTGGTCCATACCTTGCCGTCGACTTCGGGGTGCAGGCCGGTAAAATTCAGCTGCACGCGGTCATCGTTCCATTGCGGGGGCACCGGATAGTAGGCGATTTCGCCGGTCTTCGGATCCAGGCAGCCGAGCGAGCCCTGGTACATGGTGTCGAACCAGATCTTGCCGGTCGTGTCGAACTCGATACTGAGGAGGCCGGTGGGCGCGTTGGGCTTGAATTTCTTGATCAGGTATTCGGTGAGCTTGAGCGTCTTCGGATCGAACTTGCCGATGAACATCTCGCCGAAGTCCGAATACCAGACGTTGCCGTCCTTATCGACCAGGATGTCATGCGGCTCGGTGGTCAGCCGCCCCATGTCGTACTCGGTGACGATGGCGCGGGTGTCGCGGCCCGTCGGGCGCGGCAGCGTCTTGAGCTCGTATGGCCAATGGTCGGTCGCGCTGAGATTGATGGTGGCGAGATACTCGGCGAACTTGCGATATTGCTCCGGCGTGCCGGCGCGCGACCTGTCGAGCATCGGCTGCGGCTTGATCGGCTGGCTGACCGCGCCATAGCCCATCATGCGGCTGACGACCTGCGTCCACTCGTCGGCATCATGCGTCGAGCGCATGATGCGTTCCATGGTGTGGCAGCTCGTGCAGTTGAGCAGCTGTGCCTTCTGCTCTTCGGTGCCGGGGATGCTCATCACCCACTCGGCGTTGGTGAGTTGATGGGCGAGATTTTTGGTCTTGTTCAGCTTGAGGTCGACATTCGTCGTTTTCTCGCCGACCACGTTGGTTGCGGCCGGGGCGTTAAGATCGTAACCGACGGCGCGGATGGCGAGGCTGTAATGGCCCGGTTCCAGTCGATTTTCCGGAAATGCGTAGTGGCCCTGCGCATCCGTCGTCACGCTGATCGAGACAATCGATCCGTCTTTATGCGCGGTGACGACAACGCCTTCCATCGGGCTGTCTTTGGCGCCTTCCGCCTCGGACGTGACTTGACCGGTCAGCGCGGCCGGCGTTTGGTTGTCGGCGCGCCCGGTTGACGGGGTGGCCTGGGACAGCACGACCGCAAGCGCGGTTGTCATGCCCAGCATGTATGAAGATTTCATCGATCGCTCCCTAAGGTGATTTTGTTTTTTTGGCGAGAAAGCGCGATCTCTTTGGATCGCGCGTTGCGGATATCAGCCGATTTCGCATCTATTCTGCTCTTGTCCTGCGCTCGCGACAAGACCAGTCCGCACCGTCCAGGCTATGCGCGATCAGGCGAGGCGGGGCAGCACCGCATCCAGCACCAGCCCGGCGAACAGGATGAGCCCCGCGTCGCGATCGGATTTGAACATGGCGAGGCAATTGTTGGGATCGGCAATGTCGAGGCGGACGATTTGCCAGGCGAGGTGAGCGGCAAAGGCGGCAAGGCCGAGCGCGAAGACGACGCCGGCGCCGGCGGCAAAGCCTGCCGCGCCGATGAGAATGACGGCGAGGCCGTAGAATAAAGCGAGCATCGGCTTGGTCCGCGCACCGAACAGCAGCGCCGTCGATTTGATGCCGATCAGCGCATCGTCCTCGCGATCCTGGTGGGCGTAGATCGTATCGTAGCCGATCACCCAGGAGATCGATCCGGCGTAGAGCAGGAGCGCCGCAACATTGAGCCGGCCGAAAATGCCCGCCCAACCCATCAGCGCGCCCCAGGAAAAAGCCAAGCCCAGCCCGATCTGCGGCCAGTAGGTGATGCGCTTCATGAACGGGTACACTGCCACGATCGCGAGCGAGGCGATGCCGAGTGCGATGGTGAAGCTGTTGAAGCTGATCAGCACGGCGAGACCGACCAGCGACTGCAGGATGAGAAACAGGCCAGCCTGAGCGACGCTCACCTGGCCGGATGGAATCGGTCGCGACCGCGTCCGCTCGACGCTGCCGTCGAGATCGCGATCGACAATGTCGTTCCAGGTGCAGCCGGCCCCGCGCATGGCAAAGGCGCCGATGAAGAACAGCGCCAGATGCAGGAGATTGGGCGTCCTGGCGTGGGCGGCGACTGCGGCGAGCGCAGAGGACCACCAGCACGGCAACAGCAGCAGCCAAGCGCCGATCGGCCGGTCGAGCCGCGCGAGCCGAAGGTAGGGACGCAACCAGGCCGGTGCGAGAGTATCGACCCAATTACCGGTCGCGTCGGCGACCGAACCGGGCGCGGCGCTCATTTTGCCAGCGGATTACCGGTGAGCGTGTCGAACGTGCCGGGGCCCGTCTTGGTATTCTTTGCCGTATCGACCGTCGGTGTGCTGATCGCGCCACTCAGCGTCGGCGGCTTCGGTTTGGGGCCTTCGGCGCAGACCGTGTCGCGGAATTTCATCGTATTGGCGTGATTGGCTTTTGATGCGGCAACCGCTTGATCCGGAACGCCGCACCACGTCTTGTTGTTTTCGAGGAATTTCACCACCAGCGTCTCGGCGGCGGCGAAGCGCGTGACCAGCGTGCACAATTCCTGGCGATCGACGTGGCGCTTGTGTGCGGCTTGCACCGCGCTCGCTGTCTTTTCCGCGTCATCCCGCAGTTTCAAGAAGTCGTTGCACTGCAGCGGCCCCGGCGCTCCCGGCACTCCCGGCGCCCCCTGCGCCGACGCGGTGCGCGATACCGTTACGGTGGCGAGCAGCGCCAACCCCAGCGCCGATGCCCTGGCGAAGCTTCGATTCATGGCGGTCCTTTCCCGGTTCCCCGTAGCTGCATCCGAATCTTTGGCGCCATTAAAGGCGCGTTGAATTCGGCGACAAGGCGGCAGGGGGTGGGGGTGCGACGCTGGTGCGCATTCCTTAAGAACGCTAAAGCCAAGTGGAATTTCAACCGACTATACCCCAGATTTTGCCCATGCCCGGCTATGATTTTCGCAGTCCCCGCCTTTATGTCGAGGCGCCGCTCGACCACGGCGCCATGATCGCGCTCGACAGCACCCAGGCGCATTATCTCCTGACGGTGCTGCGCCTGAAATCCGGCCATCGCGTGCTGGTCTTCAATGGTCGTGACGGGGAGTGGAGCGCGACGATCGACGGCCATAGGCGCACGGCGTCCGTTCTCGTCGATGCCAAGACCCGCGCCCAGACGCCGCCGGCGGATCTGCACTACCTGTTTGCGCCGCTCAAGGCCGCGCGCCTCGACTACATGGTGCAGAAGGCGGTCGAGATGGGCGTCTCGCGGTTGCAGCCGGTGCTCACCCGCCACAGCCAAGTGGCGCGCGTCAACACCGATCGCATGCGCGCCAACGCTATCGAAGCCGCAGAGCAATGCGGCATTCTCTCGCTGCCGGAAATCGCCCAACCGGTTGCGCTTGCTCGCCTGCTCGCCGCGCACGATGCCGCGCGCTGGATCGTGTTCTGCGACGAAGACGCCGAGGTCGCAAATCCGATTGCGGCACTGGGCGCGGTGCCGCCGCGATCGCCGCTGGCGGTCATGGTCGGCCCGGAAGGCGGATTTGCCGAGGATGAGCGTGCGGCGCTGCTCAAGCTGCCCCATGTGGCCCGCGTTTCGCTCGGCCCACGAATACTGCGTGCCGACACCGCGGCGGTGGCGGCGCTTGCGATCGTTCAGGCGGTGCTCGGCGATTGGATGACGGACGACAGAAGACGGACGACAGAGGACGGACGATAGATGAATATCGTCTCAGTAAATTTACTTACCGTCGCTTCCTATCCGTCTTCTGTCGTCCGTCGTCTGCTAATGGATCATCCACGGCTTATCGATGCAGACGAAGCTGATGTAATCGCCGTAGCTGCGGTGCACGCTGGTGACATGGGACAGCCGGCCCCAGCGCGCGCAGTAAGCTTGCGCCATCTGCGGATAGACACCTTCGAGGTTCGGCGAGTAGGGGATGATGCCGCCGGTATCGTTGCCGGTAATCCAAGGGTCCGGTCCGGCAAACGCGGCGAGCGCCGCGCCGCCTGAACCGATGCTTAAGAGCGCGCTCAGCACACCGACGATCAAGGAATTCCGACGCATCGCAACGGGCCTCCCGCACCAGCCAGACGGCCAACTTTAGAGGCTCAAGCATGCAATTGAAAGCGTGACCAATTCATCCGCCCCCGCGTAGCGAAGCGCAGCGGGGGATGGGGACCATGCGAAGTATGGTGGAGGGGGCCTGCGGCGATGAAGCAAGCGTCGCGGCCGACGCCCCTTCCACCACCCTTCGGGGGGTCCACCTTCCCCGCTTCGCGGGGCAGGATGAAGTTTTTTCACGACATCGAATACGCGCTTGCCACCATGCCGACCGGCCGCTTGTCGTGGGCGCTCAGCAGCATGACGCGGCCGAAACTGGTATTGCGGCCGATGCGCACGACGCGGGCATCGGCGACGATGTCGTAATTCACCGGCCGCAGAAAGTGCGTGGTCTGATCGATCGTGCTCATCGGACGGTAGCCATTCCAGGCCGCCGAACAGGCGATGACCATGGCGGTGTCGGCGAGCGCCATGAGGGCTTGGCTGCAGACCATGTTGCCGTCGCTACAGATTTTCTTGGAAAACGGCAGCCGCACGATGGCGCCCGGTTGCCAATCCGGTAAGGCGCCGGGAGGGCGAACCGCCTCCAC
>Ga0181536_10004122_pt1 | contig 15531 bp, 14 predicted proteins | sample PEATcosm2014_Bin_41_FD_121105 | JGI IMG/M metagenome (GOLD analysis project Ga0181536, IMG submission 121105) | Peatland microbial communities from MTU Mesocosm Facility, Houghton, MI, USA - PEATcosm2014_Bin17_60_metaG | ecosystem: Environmental > Terrestrial > Soil > Wetlands > Peat | place... | reverse complement strand
CTTGGCTGTTCGTCGGCCACGAGAGCCAGATCCCCAAGCCGGGCGACTTCTTCCAATCGCGCATGGGCGAGGAGTCGGTGCTGCTCTGCCGCGATCGCGCCGGCGCGATCCACGTCTTCCTCAATACGTGCCGTCACCGCGGGATGAAAGTGTGCCGTTACGACGAGGGCAACACGCCGCTGTTCACCTGCCCGTACCACGCGTGGAGCTACTCGCTCGACGGCAAGCTCGTCGGCGTTCCGCTGTCGACCCCACTCTACGACGGCGTGCTCGACCGCTCGCAATGGGGGCTGATCGAGGTCGCGCAGCTCGCAAATTACAAAGGTGCGATTTTCGCTACCTGGGATCCGCAGGCGCCGTCGTTCGAGCGGTACCTCGGTGAAGCGCGTTCGCAGCTCGACATCCTGCTCGACTGCCGCGATGGGCGTCCCGGCGGTTCCGAAGTCTTCGGCGGCATTCAGAAGTGGGTCGTGCCGTCGAATTGGAAATTCGGCACCGAGAACTTCATGGGCGACACGTATCACAACGTGAGCCATCGGTCCGTCGATCTCGTCGGGATCAGCCCGAATGCCCGCTCGGGCGTCAAAGGCCGGCGGAGCGACGAGATCGCCGGAACGCAGCACGTCTGGTTCGCCTATCCCGAGGGGCACGGCATCCATTCGATGATTTTGCCCGAGGACAACTGGTACGTCGAAGCGTTTCGCGACAGCCGGGTCGTCGAGGACTACTTCCGTCACTGTTACGAGGAGCGCAAGAAACGCCTCGGACCGGAGAAATCGCGTTGGGTCGGGCTGGTGGGCTCGATCTTTCCGAATACGTCATTTCACGCGCGCCAGCCGCGCGCGCTCTTCGTGTGGCATCCGCACGGGCCGCGTTCGATGGAGATCTGGCGGTTCTACCTGGTCGACGCGGACGCACCGGCGGAGGTCAAGGATTTCTTGCGCCATTACTACATGCGCTATTCGGGCCCGGCCGGTATGACGGAACAGGACGACATGGAGAACTGGAACTACGCGACGGCGGCCAGTTCCGGAACGATCGCGCGCCGGTACGCCTACAACTACCAGCAGTCGATGAACGCGACGCACCCGGGCGTTTTCGGCACCGCGCCGGAGTCGACGCAGATGACCGAGCAGAACTCGCGCAACTTCTACAGGCGCTGGGCCGACTACGTGAGCAATCGCAGCTGGGACGTGCTGCTCGGTGGCGCCTAGCATGGCCGTCATCGTCACCGGCGGAACGTGGGGCATCGGCCAAGCGATATCAATCGAGCTCGCCGCCCGAGGTCACGACGTGGTCGCCTTCGGTCTCGACGCGCCGCAAGTTTCGAGCCTTGCCCGCGACGGCACGACCGCGACGCGTGAGGCCGCGGCGGCGCGCGGACTCCGCGTCGACGCGCTTGACGCCGACGTCAGCGATGCGGGCGCCGTCGCACGCGTCGTGGCCCACACGCTGGAGCGGCATGGACGCATCGACGGGCTCGTCAACAACGCCGCGATCGGCCCCCTGGGCACGATCTTGGATACCACCGAGGATCTGTGGGATCGCATCATGGCAGTGAACCTGAAAGGCCCGTATCTCTGTTGCCGGGCCGTGCTGCCGCACATGATCGAACAGGGCGGCGGCCGCATCGTGAACATCGGCTCGGGCTCGGGCTGGGGCAAGCCCAACATGTTCGCCTACAGCACGAGTAAGGGCGGGATCTTCGCCTTCAGTGCCGCGCTGGCGTACGATTATTTTCACCAGCACATCCGCGTGAACACCGTCGTGCCGGGTGGTGGTGGAATGCCGACCGGCATGAGCCTCGGCCGGGTCGGCGGCGATCCGGCCAAACTCACCGGCGCCGGCACGGCGGCGGGGCGTCCGGCAACCGGCACGGACATCGCGAACGCCGTTGCTTTTCTGCTTTCCCCCGAGGCCGAGACGATTTCGGGAACCGTCATCGACGTCGGCTGCTTCTCGCATCAAGGCGGTCCGATTCCCCCGGGAGCTCGCGCATGAACCGCTACGAATTGCGTTCGGACATCGAGAACTTTTTCTACACGGAAGCGGAGCTGCTCGACGAGCGCCGCTTTACGGAATGGCTCGATCTGCTGGCCGACGACCTCACGTACTTCATGCCGATCCAGCGCAACGTCAAGTTCGGCGAGGAGGCGCACCGGCAGACCCGCGAGGGGGTCGACATCAGTTGGGTCGACGAGGACAAGTGGACGCTTTCCAAACGCGTCGAGCAACTCATGACGGGACTGCACTGGGCCGAGGAGCCGGCCTCTCGCGTTTCCCATTTGGTCACGAACGTGCAGATCAAAGACGTGCAGCCGTCCCTCGAGGCTCCGGAACGCGTGGTCGCTGCGTCGCGCTTCCTGATCTATCAAAACCGCGTCGACCACGAGACCGCGTTGTTTGCCGGTAAGCGGCTCGATTCGCTGCGCCGCGTCGACGGCGAATGGAAACTTGCGCGGCGCGAGATCACGCTGGACCAGAGCGTGCTGCTGGCCAAGAACCTGACGGTGTTCTTCTGATGGCCGAAAAGATTCTCGCCGGCGGCGGCGACGACTACGTGCCGATTCGCGACCTCCGACCCGGTGAGCGCATTCGCCTCAAAGGCGACATCCTCGCCGAGGTTCTCGAGAATCCGGGCGACGGCATGTGGATCATCGTGCGCTACTTGGAGACGCCGGCCGGGCCCGTCACGGGAGGCGATCCCGAAATGGTCACGGCCGACGACGTCATCGCCCGAGCCTAATTCGTCTTGGTGAAGCCCGGCGGGATCGTGAAAATCGGATCGTCGTCCGTGATCGCCCGTTCGTGACCGCGCTCGATGATCGACGCGAAGCCCCCGGGCGGCCCGCCGTTGCCGGAAGCGCCCGGGGAACCGCCCATCGTGATGGCCGTGAAGACGGAGAAACGGCCCTGCGGGAGCGGCGGGCCGGAGCTGGTTACGGTGAAGCGCGGATTGTTCATGGCCATTGCGCGGTGCGCCATCGCGTACTGCGACATCGCCGCCGCCGCGGGGCCGGATACGTTCGAGGCAACGCCGCCGCACGTGAGCGTGTAGTCGGAAAGCTTGACGATGTACTCGGTGGTCGTCATCTGTGAGGTGACGCTTTGGCTGCCGGGCCGGGTGATCGTCATGCTCATGTCGGACCGGTAGCCGTCGGCCGTATCAGGTCCGATCTGGCGCGGGCCGAGGGCTTGATTGGTCAGCGACATCGCAATCTTCGAACCATCGTCCGTTGCTACGGCTTGCGGTGCCGCAGCCGGTCCCCGAGCCGCAACTTGCTGTTGCGGCGCGTCGAGCGAGACGATTTTATACGTCTTGTTCTTGAGGTCGAGCGTCGCCAGCGTGCGCGCCTGGCAATCGAGGATCGTCGCGGTCTGCGCCGCAACGTTATCGACGCGTTCCCGTTGTCCCGCGATGAAGTGCCGCTCGGCGAGGCCGCTCTTCATCATGTTTGCCATCGCCAGCCCTTGCGTCATGGCCGCGTTCAGTCCGCCCAAGAGGCCGCCGCCAGCCGGCTGCTGCTGCACGGGTTGCGATGCGGTCTTGAAATCCGTCTCGAACGTGCCGGGTTGCGTGGACGCGGCATCATTGCCCATCGCAAACTTCGTTACCGAATCATAGGCGATGCCGGGCGAAGCGGCGCTCGCGGGGACCGCGCTCGCAACGATGCTCAACAAGCCCAAGAGGCCGAGTAGCTGCTTCATATGGCCCCCTTTCGTTTTCGTCCGGCACGGCCTCCCAGCGAGCCGACGCACACACACTCGTTCGAGGACCGCCGAAATCGTCGCAGAACGCGGGCGCGATGAGCAATCGCGATCCTTGGTCGTATATCCAGCCGTGGGACATCGATTCGATCCCGGTGGACATCACCGACGAGCAAGCGCGGCGTGGCTGGATGCGGGCGATGTTCGTCGCCGGCGGGTTGCCCTACATGTGGCGCGAGCTTGCGCGGCCGATGAGCGACGTCATCTACGGTCTTTTGGAGCTGCGGCCCGGCGATCGGGTGCTGCTCATCGGCGAAGGCGTCGAGCCCTGCGGGTTCGGCGAAGATATCCGGGGCCGGATCGGATCCGCCGGTTTGATCGACGACTTCGAGATCATCCGCGACGGGCGCGCGGCGGTGCAAACTCGGAAGGTCGGCCGCAACGGCAAGATCGGTTGCTGGCGCTGGACCTACACCGACGGCGTCGCCGACAACAGCTACGACGCCGTTGCGGTGCTCCAGTCGGCGCAGCATTGCGACGACTGGCGTGAAACGGGGGCCGAACTCGTGCGCGTGCTGCGTCCCGGCCGCCGCATCGTCTCAGCCGAGATGAACCTCGAGGGCGATCGTTTCCAATCGCGGGTCAGCGCCGACATGCACTTGCGGCAGTGGTACGACAAGATGTTCCCGACGGGCCGCAGCGAGATCTCCAACTATAGCAGCGAGGAGCTGCTTGCCATGATCGGCCCATCGGTGGTCGATCCTCAATGCATGGAATGGCGCGGCATCGAGTTGTTCTGGGGCCGCAAGCCCGCTCCTTAGGCGCCGCCAAGCAGTTCCGCGATGCGGTCGAGCGTCGCGCGCGGCAACGCGCCGTTGTTCACGGCGGCGACCGCCGCCTCGATTTGCGCTATGTCCGAGAAGCCGACCAAAGCGGCGGAAATCGCGGGCGGGGTGATCGCGAAGCGCAATGCGGCCTCCGTCAACGAACCGGCGTGGCCTTCGCTCACCAGCGGCAGCAGGCGGCGCGCGCGCTCGAGATCGTCGGCATATTCCGTGGCGGTGCCCATCGGCACGACGCGTTGCGAGCCGATCGGGTGGCGTTCCGTACCGCCGCTCAGCGCGCCGCCGGCGAGCACGCGAATGCCGACGGCTCCCATGCGCTGGGCCGTAGCACGTTCGAGCACGTTTGCGTAATCGGGGCCGACCCGCGGCGACGTCGCATCGGCGGCGCTCGGGTTGAGGATGTTGTAGATCACCTGGAAGACGTCGAACGAACCGGTATCGATGAGCGGCGGGAGCGCGGCCGCCTCGCCGGTTCCCGAAAAGCCGTAGAAGCCGATCTTCCCGGCGGCGCGCAACGCTTCGAACGCCGGGATCACCTCGTCGACGACGGCGGCGACGTCGAGCGTGCCGTTCCCGCCGGCGAGCGTCACGGCCGTGTGCAGCTGCAAGACGTCGACCCGCTCGCGCCGCAGCCGGCGCAGGCTCGTCTCGACGGATGCGGCGATCGCCGCACCGAGCCGGCCGCGCAACTGGGGATCCGCGGGCGCCTTCGTGGCGAGCACGATGTCGGGCCGCAGCACCGAGAGAACGCGGCCGAGGTTCGTCTCCGACTCGCCGTCGCCGTACATCGGCGCGGTGTCGAAGTAGGTGATGCCGAGCTCGACCGCTCGCGCGACCGCGCGCTCCTGATCGGCGGCGGTGCCGCGAACCATCAGGCCGCCGATGTTCCCGCAGCCGAATCCCAAGCGCGAGATGCGGAGCGCGGTACGGCCGAGGGGTTGGTATTCCACGCTGCCCGAGGTTCCGCGCGAAGGTGCTCAGACCCGTGTCTTCACAAACCCCGGTTATGATGTGCACCCTTCGCCGCGCCGGAACGCCGTTGCTCGCCGTGCTGCTCGCCTGCAGCGCCGGCGCCGTGCAAGCCGCCGACGCACCGCTCCAGACGATTCGCGTCGCGACCGTGCCGGCCGACGCGGGCTCCGAGGTCTACTACGCGCAAAAGCTCGGGTTCTTCAAGAACAACGGCCTCGACGTCCAGATCAGCGGCTTGACCAACGGGTCCGCGGTGACGGCGGCCGTGGTCGGTGGAGCGGCGGACATCGGTCAATCGAACGTCGTCTCGCTCGCGCAAGCGCACGAGCGCGGCATTCCGGTCGTGATCATCGCCGGCGCCAACGACTATCGTGTTTCGGCGCAAGAATCGGGGATGGTCGTGGCGGCCGACTCGCCGATCCACACCGCCAAAGACCTGACCGGCAAGACGATCGGGATCAACGGCGTGCGCGGCATTCAGGAGATCGGCACCGACACCTGGCTCGACAAGAACGGCGGCGATTCGAAAACGGTGAAGTACCTCGATCTGCCGTTCTCGGCGATGGCGGAAGCGGTGGCGCAGCACCGCGTCGATGCAGCCGTGATCACGCAGCCGCAATTGCAGGCCGCGCTCGACACGAAGACCGTGCGCCAAGTGGCCGACGTCTACTCGGCGATCGCCAACGACTTTTTGCTGGGCGGCTGGTTTGCGATGTCGCCGTGGGTGCAGGCGCATCCGCAGGTGGCCGCAGCGTTCGCCAAGACGATGTACCAAGCCGCCAAATGGGCGAACGCCCACCAAGCCGAGTCGGCCGCCATCCTCGAGGAAGCCACGAAGGTGCACATGGATCGCACCGACCATCGCGTGCCGTTCGCCGAATCGCTCATCCCGGGTGACGTGCAGAAAGTCATCGACGTGACTGCGAAATACGGCATCTTGAAAACGGCGTTTCCCGCCGGCCAGATCCTGCTCGGAGAGTGAGAACAAACATGCGCCTGCAATTTACCGGAGCGCTGCTCGCGTTCGCCATGCTGCTCGCACTGCCGAGCGCGAATTCGCGTGCGGCCGACTCGAACGATGCGTTCGCCGCGCTCGTCGCGGCCGCCAAGGCCGAAGGGTCCGTCGTCGTCGACGGGCCGCCGACCGATGCCGTCCGGCTGGCGCTGACCGAGGGCTTTCAAAAGAAATACGGCATCCCGGTTTCGTACATCGGATCGGGCGGCGGCCCGTCCGGGGCGCGCGTGCGCGCCGAGCGCGCGGCCGGCAAGTACCTGCTCGACGTCCTCGTCAGCGGCAGCGACACGCCGATCGTCACGTTCTTGCCGAGCGGTTGGCTCGACAAGATCGAGCCCGTGCTGATCGAGCCCGACGTCGTCAATCCGAAGAATTGGCAAGACGGCCACATCTGGTACGCGGATCCGCAGCACATGATCCTGCGCACGATCCGTTACGTGAACGTCGAGGTCGCGGTCAACACGAAGCTCGTCAAGCCGCAAGAAATTCCGACGTGGCGCTCGCTGCTCGATCCGAAGTGGAAGGGCAAGCTGCTCACCAAGGACCCGCGGCTCTCGGGCACCGGCCAAACGCTGAACAGCTACTTCTACATCAACTTCGGGCCGGATTTCGTCAAGAAGCTGTACATCGACCAGCAGCCGGTGTTCACCGGCGACATGCGGCAGGCCGCGCAATGGCTCGCGCAAGGCACCTACGGCGTGTGGGTCGGCTCCGACTTCAGCCAATTGGAACCGTTCATCAAGGCCGGGTATCCGATCGCACCGGTGCAGCCGACCGACGGTCCCGGAATCCTCACCGGCAGTTACGGCTTGATCAGCATCATCAACCGCGCGCCGCATCCCAACGCCGCGAAACTGTTCGTCAATTGGCTGGCGAGCCCCGAGGGCCAAGTGGCGCTGAGCCAATCGCTGGTGGCCGGCAGCCTGCGCACCGACATCAAGGAACCCTGGATGCCGAGCTACGAGCTGACCAAGCCCGGCGTGAAGTACTACGACGCCTACGACTACAAGTTCATCACGCACGATCGCGAAGAAGCGCTCGGCAAGGTTCGGGAACTGCTCGGGATCTAACGTGATGCGGCTCGTGGCAGCGGTCCTCGCTCTCGTCCTGTTGCTGGCGCTCCCGGCGGGGAGCCCGCGCGCGGCCGATTCGAACGATGCGTTCGCCGCGCTCGTCGCGGCGGCCAAAGCCGAAGGTTCGGTGGTGGTCGACGGGCCGCCGAACGACGCGGTGCGGGTTGCGCTGACCGAAGGCTTCCAGCAAAAATACGGCATCTCGGTGTCGTACATCAGCTCCGGCAGCGGACCGTCCGGCGCGCGCGTGCGGGCCGAACGCGCGGCCGGAAAATACTTGCTCGACGTGTTCGTGAGCGGCAGCGACACGCCGATCATGACGTTTTTGCCGAGCGGCTGGCTCGACCGCATCGAGCCGGCGCTGATCGAGCCCGACACCATCAATCCCAAAGACTGGAAAGACGGCCACCTCTGGTTCGCCGATCCGCAGCATATGATCTTGCGCGTGTTCCAGTACGTCGCGGTCGAGCTGATGGTCAACACCAAGCTCGTGCGGCCGAAGGAGATCCCGACCTGGCGTTCGCTGCTCGACCCGAAGTGGAAAGGCAAACTGCTCATCAAGGACCCGCGCCTGCCGGGATCGGGGCAATCGTTGAACAGCTATTTCTACATCCATTTCGGCCCCGAGTTCGTGCGCAAGCTCTACATCGATCAGCAGCCGGTCTTCTCGGGCGACGCGCGCCAGGGCGCGCAGTGGATCGCCCAGGGGAACTACCCGATCTGGATCGGCGGCGAGTGGGGTGCGCTCGACGAGTTCCGCAAGCTCGGCTACCCGGTCGCACCGGTGCTCCCGACCGACGGTCCGGGCATCCTGACCGGCGCCTTCGGCCTGATCAGCTTGATGAACCACCCGCCGCACCCCAACGCGGCGAAGCTGTACGTCAACTGGCTGGCGAGCCGTGACGGGCAAAGCCTGTTCGCGAAAGCGATGCTCGCGGGGAGCCTGCGGACCGACCTCAAGCAAGACTGGATGCCGAGCTTCGAGATGACTCAGCCCGGGCGCAGCTATTACGACGCCTACGACTACAAGTTCATCACGGTCGACCGGGACGCCGCGCTGGCGAAGTTCAAGGCCCTGCTCGGCCTCTGAAGCTCCTGACGCTGGTCTTGGTGCTCGTCGCGCTGGTTGCGCGCGCCGATGCAGCCGAAACCACCACCGCCACGATCGCGGGCGTCGTCACGTCGACGCAAGGCGGACCCATCGCCGGCGCGCAGGTGGCTGCAGGCTCGCCGTCCGGACGTTACGAGGCCACGACCGACGCCCGCGGTGCGTTCCGCTTGCTGGGCGTCTTGCCCGATACGTATACGATCTCGGTCGAAGCGCACGGCTTCGAAGCGGCCGTGCGCGCGGGCGTCACCGTGCAGCCGGGAAGTGGTCCGACGATGAACGTCCGCCTTACCCCCGTACTCGCGACGATCGGCGCGGTCGGATCGACCGTGACGCCGATCGAACTCGGCGCGACCGCCGAGCGGTTCGTGGTCAGCGGCGGCGGTCCGACCCTGGAAGAAAATGCGTCGGGGCTGGCGGCCTACACGTCCGGCACGGTGCAGGGAACGGTCGCCGCCGTTCCCGGCGTCGACCTGGACACGTTCGGCAACGCGATCCTGCGCGGCGGGAAGGTCGACGACGTCGACTTCGACTACGACTCGGTGCCGATTCCGCAGGGGCTCATCGCCGAGCCCGGCGGCAACATCGTCGGCGCGCAACTCGCGACGGCCGGCGTCGCCGCCACGGTGACGACCTTGGCGGGCTTCACGAATCAAGGCGACAATGCGTTGGGCGGGATCGTCAACCAGATTCCGCTGACGGGAACGTATCCGGCACGCACCTCGATCGAGCTTTCCGACGGCATCGGTTCGCTTGCCCAGCGCTTCGCTTTCGTGCAGCAGTGGGCGACGCCCGATCTGCGCTGGCGTTACGCCCTGGCGGCCACGCTGTCGAGCGAATACTTTCCCTACGGCGACGGCCACACGTTTTACCCCTCGGAAGCCGCCACGTACGGGCTGTCGTTGCAAACGCGCGGTACCGCGTCGTTTGCCGCCAACGTGCACTACCGCGCCACGAGCGCCGACGATTTCGCCGTCGTCGCGCTTTCCGGCGAAGCGAATTATCAGCAGTACGATTCGCCCTACCCCGGCGAGACCTACGGCGCCTTTAACGGTGCGGTGACCGCGTTTCCGGGCGAACCATCGCCGGCCGCGCCGGTCACGTTCGCTTCCGGCGTGCGCGGAACGTACGACGTGCTGAAGATGCAGTGGCTGCACACCGGACGCCACGCCACGACGCGCGTGCAGCTGTACCAAACGCAATTCGGGTCGACCGCCGGCGGGCCGTTCTGGGACGACCTCTCGTTTCCCGACGGCGTCATCTCGCTCGCCGCAACGCAGGGCGGCCGCGAGAGCGGCACCTCGTTCGACGTCGATCAGTATGCGAGCGACCGTCACCACCTGCTTTACGGTCTCGAGTACCGCGTCAACAACAGCTTCCTGTATCAGATCGTGCCGACGGCCGACGAAACGATCGCCTCGAACCCCACGCTCTTCACGACGCTCGCGTACCTCGGTGACACCTGGAGCTTAGGTTCCCGCCTGAGCGTGACCGGAACCGCGCGCTTCGAGCGCACGCACATCGTGCCCAGCGACGGCACGCCCTACGACGTCGCCGCGATCGATCCGCACGCGGCTGCTGCGTACCGGATCGGCGCGACCTACGCGCTGCGCGCGACGTTCGATCACGACACGGTGGCGCCGAAGCCGCTCGAAGCCGACCGTACCGACACCGCGAACCCGGCGCCGTTCGTTCCGCTGGCCGCCGAAACCGCGAACGACGAGACGTACGCGTTCGAGGGCAGCGGCCGCACGCGTTTTCGGATCGCTTACTATGCGGATCGGGAGGCCAACCGCATCGACGTTCTGCCGGTCAATTTTCGCACCGCGCCGGCGAGCGGCGAGAATCCGAGCGGCGTCGGCGTGCCGGCCAATGCCGGCTCGCTCGTCGCGCACGGTGTCGATCTGTGGGTGCAACGCGGCGCGCTCACGCTGAAAGCCGACACGATCCGCGGCTTTTCGTCCAGCGCATCGCAGTTCGCGTACAACGGTCTCAATGCCGCCGCCGTCGCCGCCGGGCATCTCTTCCCGCTCGGGTACGTCCCCGATTTCACGGCTACGCTGTCCTATGAGTTCGCGTTCGATCGCCGCCGGTTGCGCGTCACGCCGTCGTTGTCGTACCAGTCGGGTTACCCGTACGGCAACGGCACGATGATCTATGAGTTCGATCCCGCGACGGGCAAGCCGCTCCAAGTGCCCAACGACAACTACGTCAATCCGGGCTACAACTACTATTTTCTCGCCAACCCGGCGCTGCCGTACAACGCGACGACGAATCCCTACATCGGGTCGCTCGGCACGCCCGAAGGACCGGATCCGAATACGCTCCGTTCCACGCCGCAGACGCTGGTTTCGCTGCACGTCGAGGCCGACGTCACGAAACGGCTGACCGTATCGTTCGACGTGCTCAACCTGTTCGCCACGAGCACGCCGACCGGGATGCAGGGCAACCCGTACCTGATCGGGCCGCCCGGCTATGCCGGCGGCAACCCCCTCTATGGGGCCGCCTACCAGCATGCGGGCAGCTTTGCGCAGCCGTACCTGCTCGGGAACGGCGTCCCAACCAACGACGGCGTGACCCCGGCCGTCCCCTGGCAATACGGCACGGCGGGCTACGTGCCCCAGGGGTACCCGCTTGCCCGTACCTTCCAAGTGAGCTTGCGCTACCGGCTCTAGCGCCCGGGGGCGTCGAGGTTTGTAATTTCTCGGTAATTGCTGTTATGCCGGTCACACGGACGGGCGCCGGGTCGGCCCGCCCGGGATGACGACCCTCCTGCCGTGCCGAATATTGGGAAGACCGCCCCACGACAAAGGAGTGTCATGTCAGTCGGAATTTCGGGTTCCAATCCGGCCTACTCGCTGCAGTCAGTCCTGTCGGCTCAGATCGCGCTGCTGACCGAGACCGCGCAGCTCACTTCCGGTTCGCGCATCACGAACGCCGCCATCGATCCGTCGGGTCTGGCGATCTACAATAATTTGGAGACGCAGTCGCAAGGCGCGGACACGGCCAACGAAAACATCACGGAAGCGTCGGACGCGGTCAACGTCGCGCAGGGTGCGACGAGCACGATCCAGACCTCGCTGAGCCAGATCAACAATTTGGCGATCGAAGCCAACAACGGTTTCAACTCGCCGTCCGACGACGCCGCGCTGCAAGCGCAGGCGACCGCGCTCGAGCAAGGCATCAACCAGATCGCCAGCAACACGAACTTCAACGGCACGCAGCTGATCAACGGCGCGAACTCCGGCAATACGCCGCCGACCGCCGCCACCGCGACCATCACCAACGACGACGTCACGGGCGCCGGCGGCGGGGTGGTCACCAGCACGTCGGCTTCGGCAGCGACGACCAGCGGTACGTTCAACGTTTCCGTCGACGCGACGGGCAACGCCGACGTCACCTACACCGACAACGCCACGCAAACGACCGTCGCGGTCGGCAGTTTCGCCGCCAACTCGTCCACGACGTTCAACGGCACGACGATCAACTTCGGGAACTTCAGCGCGAACGACGCCGGAACGACGGCCACGATCCAGACGACCGCCGCCAGCGCGGGCAGCGTGCAGCCGACCGTGACCGTGCAATCCGGCGCGAGCGAAGGCCAGACGACCACGGTCACGCTGCCGAACGCCAGCACGACCGGACTCGGCATCTCGAACATCGACCTGTCGAATCCGGCCAGCGCGACGAACGCCGAGGGCCAGATCAACGGTGCGATCACGACCCTCAACGCCGGCCAAGCCGAGCTCGGCGCCGAGACGAACTCGCTGCAGAACCAGTTCGAGAACAACAACGTGTACTCGAACAACCTGGCCGGCTCGGCCTCGTCGATCGGCGACGATAACGTCGGCCAAACCGTCACCGCGGCCAATCAGAACACGCTGCTGGAACAGATCTCGTACGCCGTGCTCGCCCGCGCCAACGCGGATGCCGGCCACCTGAGCAGCTTCCTCAGCCAGTACGCCTAGCTCCGGCGTTTAACTTCGCTCCCGGCTCGTGCGCACCCCGGCGCGCTCGAGCCGCGGCAGTACCTCGTCGCGGAAGAACGGAAACTCGGCCAGATAGTTGACGAAGCCCATCGCGATGCCGCTGAAGCCGGCCCGCGCGATGGCCGTGAACTCGGCCGCCACCGCGTCGGGGTCGCCCACGACCGGCCACCCGCCGTAGCCCGCCGCGAAACGGATCCGCATCCGGCGGTAGTGTTCCGGCTGCATCGTCGTCGACGCCCCGCGCGTGCCGATCTCCACCATGCGGTCGACGGCATCCCAGTCGGCCTGCTCTTCGGCGTAGTAGCGATAGTACTCGTCGGCCTCGCGCTGCGTCGGCCGGCAGACGACGCTCGCGGTCGTCATGACCCCCAACCGTTTGCCGAGCGCCGCCGCGCGCCGGTGCGCGTCCGCGACGTTGGCGGCGGCCTCGTCGACGCTGTTGCGAATCGTCGAGAGCAGATAAGCGCAATTGGCGATCGCAAACGCTTTGCCGGTGTCGGAGCTGCCGGCGTTCATGATGACCGGTTGCGCCGCGCCGTAGGGCTTGGGCGCGGCCTCGACGCCGTGCAGCGTGATGAACTCGCCGTCGAAGTCGAACGGTTCATCGCGCTCCCACATCATCCGGATGACGCGCAGCCACTCCGCGCCGTACAGGTAGCGCGTCTCGTGATCGCGCTGGTTGACGTTGAACATGTCGAACTCGTCCTGGTTCCACCCGCACACCAAGTTCAGTCCGAAGCGCCCGCGACCGGCGTGATCGACGGTCACGAACTGTTTCGCCGCGAAAATCGGATGAACGAGCGGCGCGTGCACGGTGCCGAAGACGGTCAGGCGCCGCGTCTCACCCAGCAAGCCGCAGGCCCAGGTCACGGTTTCGAATCCTGCGCCTTCGAAATTCGTCGCGCCGCCGAAGCCTTTCCAGCGCGCCACCGGCAGCATGAACTCGAGCCCGGCAGCATCGAGCAACCGCGCGAGCGCAACGTTGCCCTCCCACGACGCCGGCCAGCGCTCGGCGACCTTCGTGGCGGCGATCCCCGACGACATGTTCGCGCCGAAAATGCCGAGCTTGAGCGCGTTTGGGCTGTAGAGTTCAGCCCGATCGGCAGCCATCGGGGGGTGAATACGCTGCGCCGGCGCAAACGTCCGTCTCGTGCGAACCGTGGTCTGGCGCGCGTTCGGTCTCGTGAGTGCCGTCGTCTTCTATGCGATCTCGCTGAGCGGTTCGGCCTACGAGCTGACGTCGCCGGTGGCGTTGCCCTACCACGAGGTGTTGCGCAAGACGTACGCGGTGGGGGCGTTCGCGGTGCTCGGTTTTGCGCTCGAACGTTCGCGCTGGCCGCGCCTGGCAGGCGTCACGGCGGCCGGGATCGCGATCGCGATCTACTCCGCGGCGATCGAGGTCGGCCAAACCGTCTTCGTGCATTCGACCGAAACGCCGGCCGAGCACGGCTTCGACGTGGCGAGCGGGCTCGCCGGCGGCGCGCTCGGCGCGTTCTTGGCGTTGCTGCTCAGCGCGCCGCGCGCGCCGGCGCGCCGCGTTGAAGCCGCCGGCATCGCGATCGTCTTCGCGTTGCTCGTGTGGGGCTTCTTCGCAACGTACGCGCGGCTCGACTAAGCGAGCTGCATTTGCCGCAGGGCCGCGCGCCCGAGCAGACCGTAGGGGTTACCGAGGGTCTCGGCCATCTCGAAGTGGTTGTAGCCTTCGCCGACGAGGAGCTCCACGTTCTTGCCGGCCGCGGTCAGGGCCGCGGCGAAGTCCCGGCTCTGGCGCTGGAACTCGGGCGATTCCTCGGTTCCGTACGCCAGGACGACCGGCATCGTGATGCGTTCGAGGTGCCGCAGCGCGCTCAGCGCGTCGACCGTTTCGTCATCGAAGCGAACGTAGGCGCTGCGCTTCGATAGCCGCACGGGCTCGAGCTCGTACATACCGCTGCAGCAAATCGCGCCGGCGATGACGTCGCCGGGCACGCCGTACTCGCTCCAGTTCGTCACGAGCGCGCAGCCGCTGAGGTGCGCCCCCGACGAGTGGCCGGCGAGGTGAATGCGGGTGCGGTCTCCGCCGAATCGCGCGGCGTTCCCGTACACCCACGCGATCGCGCGCCGAACTTGGCCGGCGACCGGCAGCAAACGATGCTGCATTTCTTCGACGCCGTCGAAGTCGATCAGGACGAAATGCGCGCCGGCGTTGACGAACGTTTCGGCAGCGAACGCGTAGCGCTCGGACGAGTTCGCTTTCCAGGCCCCGCCGTGCACGAACACCAGCACCGGCGCGCCGGCCTGCGCGGTGCGGTACACGTCGAGGTGCTCCATCGGGCGCGGCCCGTAGGCGAAGCGTTGCGGCGGTGCCAATCGCGCGCGGACTTGGGCGCTGAGGGCGTGCTGCCGGCGATGCACCTGCTGGGCATTCGGCGCCCACACCATCTGGTCGTAACACGCGTCGAGCTGGGCTTGATCGTAATCGAGGAAGACGCGCGCAGCATGCATGTCGGCGTTATAGATGATCGCACCGGCGATGTCAAGAACGGAGAGGCGTGACCGAAGCGCACGCGCAAGAGCCGGCGATTCTGATCGTCGGCGATGACGTATTGGCCGAGCGCGTCTGCGCCGAGCTGGACGCGGCCGGCGGTACGCAGGTGCGGGTCGTGCCGCCGAAAGATGCCGACTCCGACGACGTGCTGCTTGAAGCGGGCGTCGCCCGGGCCGTCGCGATCCTCACGCTCTCCGGCGACGACGAGCGCAACCTTTCGGTCGCGCTGCGCGCACGCATGCTCAACCCGAACATTCGCGTCGTGCTGCGCCAGTTCGGCACCAAGATCGGCCG
>Ga0181536_10004121_pt1 | contig 15535 bp, 16 predicted proteins | sample PEATcosm2014_Bin_41_FD_121105 | JGI IMG/M metagenome (GOLD analysis project Ga0181536, IMG submission 121105) | Peatland microbial communities from MTU Mesocosm Facility, Houghton, MI, USA - PEATcosm2014_Bin17_60_metaG | ecosystem: Environmental > Terrestrial > Soil > Wetlands > Peat | place... | reverse complement strand
TGCAGGCTTCACGTGCGTTACGGACTGGCCAGTTGCCACCGCCTTCATGCGGTGTCGTCGCTCCGCTTCGACGCCGGGATTTCGCCCGACGCCGGGAGCCAGCTACCGGGGACCCTGGCGTCTTCCCGGGCCGGACTTGCACCGGCTGGCTGCCCTCAGCTTGTCGCTCGGTTACGTCATGTCGACCTCCTTGTCTTCATGGCGCCCGAGCTGCTGGACGCACCTCGCAATGCCGGGTCCTGCGGCCCTAGCTAGCTGACGGGGTCGGCCAGCCCCCGACCGAGATCGCTCTGGACTGCGAATAGCGGGCGATTGGGCGCAGGTGTCGGGCGAGTTGCAGGCACATCCCGGGTGGTCTCTTGGGGAGTTTCAGGTCACGAAGTCTTGTGACAATCCGTGGCGTTCCCTGAACGTCGACAGACCCTCGTCGTGGAGTTCCTGAAGGAGTCGGTCGGCTTCAGCCTCTGCCTCCTCCCAGGTGTCGAGGACGCAGAGGACCGGAGACTCGCCCCGAGCATTCGTCACGCGGACCTCAGGGAACTTGGAGCCGAGCAATGGGTCAGCGCCGACGCCTACCAGTTCAAGAGTGGCCTGAGAAAGGATGCGTCGCTCCGTTGAGCCGGGGACCGCTCGTATCTTCAGGTCCACGACGGCGCACAATACCAACGAGCACATCTCCTGGGCCGTTGCTAGCGGGCGGGTCGACGCCAGCCCAACCCGGACATCACGGCAGGTCCTGCTCGGCCCGGATGGATACACGGTGCGACCGGGACCGCCCCGATGCGTGGCCTCGGACCCTCGACCGGCAGGCCCGAACCTCCGACCGGCAACGGCATCTCCCCCCGCACGCGGCAAGTGCGACCGGGAGCATCACCGCTGCCAGGAAAATCCGGCATCGCACCTTCCCGAGTAAACCACGGCCCCTGCACCAGAGCCAGGGACCGATGTTGGATCGCCGAAGGCCGGGGCTCGACCAGTTGCTTTCCCGGGTGGCCTGGAAGCCGAGTGCTGGTCGACCGCTCGGGATCGCTCGGGACTGGCGATACGGGGTGGGTCCGCCCGAGGCCGAGTGGCGATGTAAGGCACGTTCCGGTCCAGCCAGATGGATACACAATGCGATCGGGATCCCCGGCTACGGCGCGCCCTAACCCAATCGCCCGTGCGATCCTGGGGCCGGTCGGCATCAGGCATCTCTGTGCGCACCTGGACGGGCCTCACTCTGTGCGCAACTCGACCGCCGGTCGGGACCGCACGACGCTGCGCGCCGGCCATATCGCCACCACGATGGCCACCAACAAGAAGGTCGGAATGGCGAGCAGGACCACGGTCAGCCAAAACGGGGCCACGTAGACCAACGGGACGTGATCGGCGACGCCGACCCAGGCCCATCGGGCTACCACCACCCCCAACGGGAGGCCGACCACCAGGCCGACCGCCGCGATAACGATGGCCTGGGAGTACACGACCAGCCGGGTTCCTGCGCCGTCGAGGCCGATGGCCCGCAGCACGGCAAAGTCCCGTCGGCGCGAGCGGCCCGTGACCATGAGGACGTAGGCCAAGGCGGCGATGGCCAGGGCGGCCAGGCTGATGCCGAGCAGGTTGGGTAGCAGCTCCACGTTCCGGAGGTTGACCAACTCCAGTGGGATGGTCGGCGGGCTGGCGTTCGATCCCAGCGGCGAGTTCATCCCGCCTAGCGCGTCGAGGAAGCGGCTGTCCGGATTCGAACCGGGGGGAGGTTCTGGTACTGCTGCACGTACTCGGCATCGGCCAGCGCCGTCGATTCCGCACCGCCCGTGGCCGGAAAGCGCACCACCACCAGTTCGTCAGGGGAGGACGGCGAGTTGGGGGGCACGACCGCGTCGAACTCACGCGGGGTCAGCCACAAACCTTCGTCGAACTCCGAATGCACGTCGGCCGGCAGCAGCGCTTCACCCACGATGTGCACACGGGTCCGGTGGGTGACGGTGACCCAGTCGCCGACGTGCACTCCGAGCAGCTCGGCTGTGCTCGGCCCGATGCCGGCCTCATCGGCCGCCTGCGGTGGCCGCCCGCTCAGGGTGGTGAAGGAAATAGGAGGGGACTGCCGTCCCTCGTCGAGGACCGAGTATGCGGGCACACCCACGCCGTTGATGTCGACCACGTCACGTCGAACGACGGCGAGCGCCGATCCCGGCGCCGCCCGGCGTACCTGGGCAAGCAACTGCGGTGTCACGGAGGTGGGCGTCAGTGCCTCGGGCGGCGGCGGCACCGTCACCCCCCAGCTCACCCCCACGAGCCGAGGATTAGCCAGGGTCGTGCGGATGGCGTGGTCCACCGTCAGGGCGCTGACGACACCGAGCACGCCCACGATGGCACCTATCAGCGCGGGCCACGTCGGAACTCCTCCGCCGCCCGACCCGCGTTCAAGGGCCATCTGGGCGCCGAGCCCGACGGGCAGGGGTCCCTTGCGACTCAGCCAGGTGGCGATGACAGAGCTACGCCGCTCCACGTGGCGGACCTCCCGCCGCGCCGTGAGCAGTGCCACGATCCAGGTAGCCGCCACGAGGACGACGAGCGTCACCGCCAGCCCGATACCCAGCACGAGCCAGTCGGCATGGACGCCCACATCAGGATCGATGTCGCGTGCCTCGCCAATGGGGAACAACGGCGACAGGGCGACGGCACCGACGCCCGCCACCACCGCGGCGCCCACCACTGTGGGAATGTGCGACAGCGCCGCGGCAGTGGCGACGTCGCGCCTCGTCATCCCCATGGCCCGGAGCGCACCTGCGTCCTGGCCGACGAGCGACGCGGACCGCAGGAGCACTTGGGCCACCAGCAGGCCGCCGGCCACGGCGATAGCGACTGCGAGCATCGACAGCGATAGGCGCTCGACGGCCAGCGTCGTGGTGACCCGGCGGCTGGCGCTGTCCAGATCGAGCACGGGCACGCCCGGCGCCACCAACGCGTTGGCGTCCCGGCGAAGTGCTGCCATGTCGGCCTCGCCGTGCCGGAGGCGGACCATGGCGTTGTCGAGCAGGAGCATGTCGCTGCGGTCGTGGGCGATGACGCCGGGTGACACCAGCGCCCCGGGGGTGAAGAGGTACTCGTCGACGTCGCGCACGATGCCCGTGATGTGCAGGTCGACCCTGGCCCCGAGCGCCGGGCCCGAGGTGTCGGGCTGGTCGGGGGCGTAGGCCACGAAGGGGACCACGTCGCCCGCTCTCAGGTGCTCTGCCGCCGCCACCTGTTCGTCGACCACCATCTCGTCGTCGGACCTGAGGTCGAACATGCGCCCCGACAGGACCGCCGGCCGGTCCACCGTGTCCAACCATCGTCCGTCGTCGGACCCGAAGAAGATGACGGGCTGTCCAGAGGACGTCCCGAACATGAGGTCCCAGGGCGCCAGCTGGGCCACTTCGGGCTTGCGTTCGAGAGCGGTCCAGTCGGGGTTGTCGTCGCCGCTTTGGCTGGCGAACACGACCGCGTCCATGGCGTTGGTGGCCGTCTCCAGGCGGGTGAGCGCCGTGTCCGTGCGTCGGGCGCCGGCGACCGCCGCCATGGCCAGGGCCGAGGTGAGCCCGGCCAGCACGGCGAGGACAAGGAGCGACCGCCACCGTCGTCGCATGTCGCTGCCGGCCCAGACGACTGCGCCGCGCAAGTTGCCCACAGAGGCAAGGTAGGGCGCGAAAGCTCTGGCTACAAGAGTGCTGTTACCTGTGGGCCAGGGGTGTCAACACGATTGTTACCGGGATGATGGCATAGGGGGTGGCGAGCAGCGACAATAGAGATCGGATACTGCGCGCCGCCGCCGTTGGATTCGCCTGTGCCACGGCATACAACAGCGTCGTGGCGATCCGTGAGGGCCTACCCGGTGAGCCGTTTGGTCTACGGATCCACTCCCCGTCTCCACTGGAATCTTGGTGGGATGGGGGACGGCGGTCGCGGCACCATGGCCAATGCCGGCTGTAGCACTGTGGGTCGCGAGTCGTGCACGGCATGGAGGAGCCGGGTCGCCGCTTGTCTGCGCAGGGCTGGACATGGCAGCCATCGTGGGTATCCTCATCGAGCCGAACACGTACAGATTGGAGTCATGGACCCCTCCTACTCGTCGGGCGTTCTTTCTGCACATCGCGACGTCGGTGGCGCTCGCAGGTGCCGGGATCAGACATCTGAGATACGCCGACTAGAGCGCGTAGGATGAAAACCCCAACTGCGAAGCGGGGCGTGATGGAAAACGAACCGACGCCATCGGCGGTCCAGGATCCCGGGCCCTTCTACCACGGCACCAAAGCTGACCTGAAGCCGGGCGACCTACTGCAACCAGGGTACAGCTCCAACTTTGGTGCGGGGACGAAGGCGAACTACATCTACTTGACCGCGACATTGGATGCGGCCACATGGGGAGCGGAACTAGCGATGGGCGAGGGGACGGGCCGGATCTACCAGGTGGAGCCGAACGGCCCAATCGAGGATGACCCCAACCTGACGGACAAGAAGTTTCCGGGCAACCCGACGAGGTCTTACCGCACCCGGCAGCCGCTGAGCATCGTCGGCGAGATCTTGGACTGGGAACCCCATCCCCCCGAGGTGCTGCAGGGCATGCGCAACCACCTCGAGGAGCTCGACCGCCTCGGCGTCGAGGCCATCAACGATTGAGGCGCAAGATCCCGCCTGTCCGCAGCGGCGACGACTCCCGCAGATCGGGCGGATATGCGGGATCTGTGCGCCCTGGCAGTACCCAGCCCGGCCACTCCCAGGCCGCCATGTAACCCAAATTCTCGGTGGCATCGACTTCCGGTTTGCGGGTGCCCCGAACGGCACTTCGGAGTTGATCCGTTTCCACGCGCACCTGGGAGAGGGCGAAAGTCCACAGGACGGGGTGCCCCGCAACGTCGGCCAACCAACGATGGCGATGGTCGGCGAACTACGCTCACCGACCATGAGCGACGTCGTTGATTTCGTCAATGTGTCCACCGTCGGACTCGAATCGTCACCGGTGGCGGTCGCGCTGGCAGGGCTGCGGGCAAACGAGGCTCGCTATTTCAAGAACAAGTACGACCACGTCTTCACGGTCGAACCTGTCGCCAAGGCCAAGAAAGCCATCGACTTGGTGCACCGCATCCTCAAGGAGGAGCGTGACATCGTCATCACGTCGCCCCCGGTCGAGGCGACGGCGTTCCAGGTCGAGAACATCCGCTGGACCTACGTGTTCTACGAGAGCGGGCTCTCGATCAACGTCCTGTACACGCTCGACGGACCGAATCCGAAGCGGGCAGTGGGTTCAAGCTGTCCGAAGGGATGGACATCCCCGCCGAGTTGGGTTCGTTCAAGTTCGCACGCCAGAAGTCGAAGCTGGCAGGGACGATCCGAGGCTCGTACTTCGTGATCAAGGGCGAGTATTGAGCCAACCGAGTTTCGCACTGGTCGGCTTCGGCCCTGATCCAACCCGACTCGAGACTCCAGTCGCCGTCAACGTCTGTACCCCAGAACGCCGGCCATGGGGCCATGACAGTGTGTCCGCAGCGGTGCGACGGCGCCGGACCGGACCGATCGGCAACACCGTAAAGTCTCGGAGGCCGGCATTCGTCTGAACCGCTCGAACATGGCCGGCTCTGTGCGCCTCCGGAGGACGGACCTGAGCTCCCGGGCCATCCGGCATCGCTCCCGGCCGCGGAAATAGGTCGGGTCTGGACCGAGCCTGGGTTACCTAGGAGGGATCCATCGAGGACGACAGGTTCATCGAGGAGGCCGGGGACCGGCGACGGACTCAACGATCGATGTCCCGATCGGAAGCCAGGCCTCGACGGTTCCGCTCTGCTGGACGAGGTCGACGAACATGACGGCGTCGTCACCGACCAGGTTGTGCAGCGGCGTCGCCGGATCGTTCGCCGCCTCGACGATGGCTGCAGCGACGACCGCCGGGTCACCCGCTCCGCTCGCGATGCTCTTTTCGTGGAAGTCGGTGATCCACGCCTGATCCGTCGCGGGGTACGACGAGGATGGGGGGTCGATATCACTCGGTATCGGAGCGCCACGCGGCGCCATCTGACCACGCGCAAGTGGGAGTCGCTCGGGTCCTCGGACAAGATCGGCCAGCCCGTCCGAGCAGTATCGCTCGGGGCACAGCGATTTGCGGGCGGTCGCGCTTCACGGTCGCGGGCGATATAGCGGCAACTTGCGGTCGGGTTCCGAGCGGGTACCGTTGGTCCAAAAGTGCGCCGGTCATGGCGGCACCATCTCCCTGTCCCATGGATATGGAGGTCTCATGATCTCGATTGTCGTGAATTCCAACGTTCGCCCTGATCGCAGCGACGAGTGGATCGATCGCATAAGCGACTTCACTCAGGCCCCTCGCCAGGAACCGGGCAACCTGTGGTTCGAGTGGTCCCAGAGCGTGGAGAACCCGAATCGGTTCGTCCTCATCGAAGGGTTCCGCGATGCCGATGCTGGTGCTGAACACGTCACCTCCGATCACTTTCAAGAAGCCATACGGCAGGCGCCATCGATGTTGGTTGATACCCCGGAGATCCTGTACGCCGAGCCACCGGGGACGGAGTGGTCCCCCCTTGCCGAGATGGCTGTCCCCGGGAACGGCTCGGTTTGACGTGTTGACAGGTCGTCCCTGGACCCGACTGGTGCCCACGAATCAGCGTGCCGGTCATCTCCACAAGACAGGCCGCGTCCTTGTGGATATGCTGCCGACACCCAAGGCGGAGGTGCCATCGACACCCTCGCACCCGGCGGACGAGGAGACAGTCATGGACACCGTTGCACTCATGAAGCAGGTCATCGCCAGTACGGACAAGGTCGTCAAGGGCACCGAGCCTTCGCAACTCGGCCTCCCGTCTCCCTGTACGGAATGGACCGTTCGAGACGTGATCAACCACATCACCGGCGGTTCGACCATGTTCGCGGTCTGCGTCGAGGAGGGGTCGGTCCCCGACGACCTGCTCGGCAAGCTCATGGCCGGCGACAACCTCGGCGACGACTACGTGGGGGCATGGGAGGCGGCGTCAACCCGCGCTATGGCGGCTTTCGAGGCACCAGGTGCGCTCGACAAGATGGTAAAGCTTCCCTTCGGAGAGATGCCGGCCGGCGTCGCCATCAACATCGCCGTGTTTGACGTTCTCACCCATGCTGCGGACATCGCCAACGCCACCGGTCAGACGATCGACGACACCGCACTCGTGGAAACGGCGCTGGAGGTCGGTCACCAGATGATCGGCCCCGATCTCCGGGCTCCGGGAGTCTTCGACCCGGAGCAGCCGGCACCGCAGGGTGCTACGCCCACCGTGCGCCTCCTCGCGTTTGCTGGGCGCAAGGTCTGAGCGAACCCGGCATCGCTTCCATGGGGAGCTGATTGCAGCGCGCCGATCTTCGAGAGGGTCGTAGCTTCCCGCTGGCTAGCTGCCAGGCAGTCGCGCCAGTCCAGCATCGCCGGGGCTGGTGATGTCGCTCGGGTCGTCCCCAGGCCGGGGCGGTGAGAAACGATGCCTCTATAGCGGGCCAGGTGGATACACGAATCGACCGGTATCTACAATTTCCAGCCGTGCTGCGAGCGATATCCGGCCTTGGAATCCGTCCACCCGCCTGGTTCGTCCGTCTCGGTAGTCGTCTACTGCTTGGCCAGTATGGCTGCGATCTCCATAACCGGATTCAGTACTGCTGGACCGGTCGTAGTGACCTCGGCCCGCACGATGATCCCGTTGAACGCGAACGGGGCCGCGTAGTCGTCTCCAACTGCCGGACCCCACTCGTACCCGCACGTGACGCCGATCCCGACTTCGTTGAAGACGGCCGGCGTGAATCGGTCGATCACGCCTTCGGCTATAACCGTGCCGTCAAGACGTAGCGCAGCACGACCACCTCCACCGCCGTCAGCGTCGAAGGCGAAGTCGACGGTGTGGCGCCCAGAGCTGATCTTCTTGCTGCCGTGGAGGACGTGGCGGGTTCGTCCGTACAGGTTATGGACATAGCGGAGCTGGCCGTCCAGCACATGAAGTGACCAGCCACCGAGGGCGCAGCCCAGCGCGATTAGCACTCCGTTCGCCAGGACGGACTCGGGCGCATCAACGATGACCGTGATCACATGGGACCTGTTGCAGAGCCTGACTGCCACCGACTCGGGCACCGGCGCACCGCGCTGGAAGTACCGGAATGTGTCTCTGGGACGCCGATGGTCGGGCTTGGGGTGGGCGATCGCTTCCATCACCCGGTTGTCGAGCGGCAAGACGTCATTGCGCCGCGCCTCGCCCCACCACCGCTCGACCAGTTCTGCAAGTCTCTCCGGGTACTCCGAGGCGAGGTCATTGACCTCGGACAGATCCTCGTCCACATGATAGAGCTCCCATACGTCATCATCGAAGGGCGCATTGATGCTGAGCCCGTCGTCGTAGAGCGGGCCGACGGGGTGGAACGTCACCGCTTTCCAGCCGTCGTGGTAGATGGCCCGGGAGCCGAGCATCTCGAAGTGCTGGGTAACGTGCCGGCCGGGTGCATCGGCACCCTCCTCACTGAGCAGGTAGTCGAAACTCGTGCCGTCGAGGTGCGCCTGGGCAATGCCGCCGATCGTCTCGGGTGCCTGCACCCCGACCAGATCGAGGACCGTGGGCAGCACGTCGATGGCATGGGCGAACTGCCGGCGCACACCGCCGTCGATGGCGCCGCGTGCACTCGAGGGAAGCCGAACGATGCAGGGATCGACGATCCCTCCTTCGTGAACCTCGCGCTTCCAGCGTCGGAACGGCGTGTTACCCGCCATCGTCCACCCCCAGGGATAGTTGTTGTGGCTCAGGGGTCCGCCGATCTCGTCGAGGCGTCGGTACATCTCGCCGACTCCCGAGGCATTGAAGTTCGAGAGGCGGCCTTCGTTGATGGTGCCTTCCTTCCCACCCTCTGAGCTTGCCCCGTTGTCCGACACCACCATCACGACGGTGTTGTCGACGTCTTCCAGGTCACTGACGAACGTCAAGAGCCGGCCGATCTGTTCGTCGGTGTAGGACAGGTATGCGGCGAAGCACTCCATGAACCGCTCGGCCAGAGCTCGCTCCCGGTCGCTCAGGCTGTCCCAGGCGGGCACCCACGGTGGGCGCGGCGACAGGGCCGTGCCCTCGGGAAGGACGCCGAGCTCGAGCTGTCGGGCGTAGGTCTCCTCGCGCCAGCGATCCCACCCCTGGGCGAAGTGGCCGCGGTAACGCTCGACCCACTCGCGAGGCGCATGGTGGGGAGAGTGACAGGCTCCGGTACAGAAGTAGAGGAGGTACGGCTTCTCGGCGTCGACGGCGCGCAGGTCGGCGAGGAACTCGATGGCGTGGTCGGCGAGATCGGCGCTGAGGTGGTACCCATCTTCCGCCGAGCGGGGAGGTCGCACGGTGTGGTTGTCGTGGTACAGCGCCGGCATGAACTGGTGAGTTTCGCCGCCATGAAAGCCGTACCACCGGTCAAACCCTCGGCCAAGAGGCCAGGTCGTGCGCGAACCTGCCATGTTGGTCTCGTCCTCCGGGCTGAGATGCCACTTCCCGATGGCGTAGGTGGCGTAGCCGTTCGCTTGAAGGATCTCCGAGAGATAGCCGTTTTCGCGAGGGGGTACTCCCCAGTAGCCGGGGAAACCGATGGCCAGGTCGGCCACCCGTCCCATGCCGCTGCGGTGGTGATTTCGACCCGTCAACAGGCAGACCCGGGTGGGAGAGCATAAGGCCGTGGTGTGGAAGTTGGTCAGACGGATTCCTTCGGCGGCCAGACCGTCGAGCGCCGGGGTCGTCATGTCCGATCCGTAGCAGCCGAGCTGGGCGAAGCCCACGTCGTCGAGGACGATCAGTACGACGTTCGGTGCACCCGCAGGTGGCGTCGGCACCGGAGGCCACCACGGCTCGGATTCGCGCCAATCGTTTCCTATCCGACCATGGAACTCCCGCTCAGCCACCACACAACTCCTTGCTCGACGGCTCAGTTCTCACCCAAGCCCGGCCCCATCTCGTGGCACGGTGAGGAAGATAGCTCGAAGATGCGCAGTCCAGTTGGCCCGTAGCCAGCCGCGTGGCCCCCAATGAGGGTGCCAATCGAGCCAAGGCGCTGGCAACCGGCGCATCTAGCGCTCCCCTCTTCAGCTGGGAATGTGCTCGGGAATTGCCGTTATGTCGTGGGTCTGCGCGCTCGACCGGCGCACCGAGCCCTGGCGAAATTGGAGAAAGCGTGTCACAACGCGGCCTTCTTGATCGTCAATACGGTAACGATGGGAAAGAGGAGGCGGACGATGGACCAAGCACAAGAAGAAGTGGGGGTGATCGTCCTAGGGGCGGGTCTGGCCGGATTGACCGCAGCGGCCGAAGCAGCACGTCGCGACTCCGACGTTGTCGTGCTCGACGTTCGCTCTCCCGGCGGTAGGGCGCGAAGCGACGAAAGAGACCGTTACATCTTCAACCAAGGTCCTCATGCCGTGTATCGGCAAGGGCCAGGTGCCGCGATCCTGGCTGACCTGGGGTTGCATCCACGGGGGGCGCTGCCTGCCACGACGGTGGCCGGCTGGAAAGACCACAGGCTGGGTCTGCTTCCCACGTCGGCGACGTCACTCATCCGCTCCCCGTTCGTGGGCTGGCGCTCAAAGGCACAGCTTGGGCGGCTCCTGGTCACGTTCCCCCGGCTCGAGTCCGGGACACTGGCCGAAATGAGCGCCGCTGCGTGGGTCCGATCGCTCGGGTTACGCGACGACGCAGCAAGTGTTCTGAGCACCCTCATACGGGTCGCCACCTACGCACCTGACCTCGAAGCCATCGCCGCTGATGCTGCCGTCCGACAGCTCCAACTCGTGCAAACTGGCGGCGTGAGCTACCTCCATGGAGGCTGGACCGAGCTCGTGAAGGGGCTCGTCGAAGCCACGACCAAATCGGGGGGTCGCATGGCCACGGAAGAACGGGCGGTGAACGTCGCACAGGCCCACACCGGTGACCCGTCCGCCTCATGGGAAGTACGCACATCGGCTCGGACCTGGGTAAGCCGAGCCGTGATCATTGCGACGGGAAGTCCTGCGGCCGCTCGCTCGCTGCTGCCGTTTGATCCTGATTGGAGCCTCGGCGCGGACGCGACGGCGGCGTGTCTTGACCTCGGGCTGCGCCACCCACCGGCGAACCTCGCCGTTTTCGGTATCGACCAGCCCCTCTACCTCTCCACCCACGCGCCGTCGGCGAAACTCGCCCCGAAGGGGGCCGCTCTGGTACACGTCATGCGTTACGGGGCACGATCGAGCGAGTCGGACCGAGCTGAACTTTGGGAATTCGCCCAGGGAGCGGGGATTCGCAAGGAGGACGTGGTGGTGGAACGTTTCTTGCACCGAATGGTCGTGACCCACTCCCTGCCTGTTCCCGGGATAGGGCTGACAGGTCGTCCACCCGTTGCCGTGGGAGGTCATCCCGGGCTGTTCATCGCCGGCGACTGGGTGGGACCGATAGGGCTACTCGCCGATGCGGCCATAGCAAGCGGGCAGGCGGCCGGTCAAGCGGCCGCAGCGGTGTCGAACGGACCGTCGCTGCCGATTGTGGACGAGCGCCGTGCCGGATGAGCCGCCGGCCACGGGCGCGGACGACGTTTTTGCCAACGAGCGACCTCGTCTCCTGGGCCTGGCTTACCGCATCCTCGGCAGCTTCGGCGACGCAGAAGACGTCGTCCAAGAGGCCTGGCTGCGATGGTCGGCGATGGACCACGGCGCCGTCGAGGTTCCCGAGGCATTCCTGACCACCGTCACCACCCGGCTGGCGCTTGACCGATTCCGTGTGATCGAACGGCGTCGAGAGCAATATGTTGGACCATGGCTCCCAGAGCCCGTGTCCCTGGCGCGCGGACCAGAGGAGCACGTCGAACTGGCAGAGTCCTTAACGCTGGGATTTCTCTTGGTGCTGGACCGCCTCAGTCCCAGTGAGCGTGCCGTGTGGCTTCTCGCCGATGTCTTCGGCGAACCCTATGCCGTCATCGCCGACGCGGTGGGTAAGACACCTGCCGCATGCCGACAGATGGCGTCGAGAGCCCGTCGTCGGCTGCACGACGGGCGGCCACCACCTTCAGAAGGGCTCGACGCCGGCCTGCTGGGTCGGCTGTTGGCGGCCGTCGCCACGGGCGACGTCGAGAAGACTCTTGAACTGCTCGATGTCGACGTGGTCCTTCTGAGCGATGGCGGACCGGACCGGCATGCGGCGCGGCGTCCGGTGGTCGGTGCAAAGCGCGTCGCGCGGTTCATCACAAATATTGCCCGCCGCTACCCCAATGCCGACGTGGAACTCACTGAGATCAACGGTGCCGCGGCCATCGTCTTGCGATCGAGCGGTCTGACGGTCGCCATGACTGGCGAGCAGCAGGGCGGCAAAGTGGCCCGGATCTTCATCATGATGAACTCCGACAAATTGCACGCCCTGTCGGAGTTTCCCCCGCAGATGACTTGACCCGGTGGCCATCTCGGCGGGGCGCCACCGGCACCCGCCCTCCTGATGGAGGCAGGAGGTTCTCGTTATCGTAGGTCCCGTTCGCCTGACACTTGCAAGTCATGATTTGCTCACGCATCGCCCACTGGGCACCCCACTCGACTCAGAGGTGGCAAATGTACAAATCTGCCGTCCGCTGGATGATCCGCCGAAACGTTCAGGCTCTGAACCGCGGCGATGCTGTTCCCTTGCTCTCAAGCTACGCCGAGGACGCGGTGCTGGTCTTTCCCGGCATGAGCTCGTGGGCCGGGACCCATAGGGGCAAACCAGCCATCGAGGCCTTCTTGCGAAGATTCGTTGAAGCAGGACTCGTCGGGGAAGTACACGAGATCGTCGTCAATGGCCCACCATGGCGCACAACGCTTTGCGTATTGTTCTCCGACCGAGCGGTGAGTTCGAGTGGAGAGCCGGTATACGAGAACCGTGCGGTGCTGTTTGCGCGCGTCGCATGGGGAAAGATCGTCTATCAGGAAGACTTTGAAGACACCCATAAGGTCGAAGCCTTCGACAAATACCTTGCAGGGCAGGTGTAGTCCTCGGGATTACACATAAGGATGCTTGAACCCATCCGGTAGTGTTCAGGCTTTCAACTGTCGCCGAGGGCCCTTCGTTCCGGCCCAGGCTGTCGCCTCTCGGCTCCTGGAACCCCCAGCCCCACCGCCGGTGGGCCGCTGACGCAGCACCCACGCCTCGGGCGACCCTGCCAGAAACCCTTGGTCAGGCGACGCTCCGCCTATGCCGGCAACAGCGCGGATCTGCTACCCGAGCAGGCGTTTTGCGATGACCACCCGCTGGATCTGGTTGGTGCCCTCGTAGATCTGGGTGATCTTGGGGAGGATCGATGTTTTACCTGGTCAGAGGCCTATTTTGGACCCCTTGGCCCACGAATTCGGCGTTTTCGGCCGAAAATGCGCGTTTTTGTGCACAATTTGGCGACTTTCCACCCCACAGTTTCTGGGCCAACTCCTGGCGCGATGAGCCCTGTCCTGGACAGTCCGCGCGCATGTGGGATCCGACCTATGTACCGCACCCGGGGCCGCCGGTTAGTCGGTTGTGGGACGACGATGACATCGCCGCTTTCACCGGTTTTCGCTCGATAGACGAGCTCATCGCCCGCCACCCCGATTTCCCCGCACCGGTGCCGTTTCAGATGCACGGCCGACGGTGGCGACCGGCCGACATCGTGCGCTGGGTCGACGCTCTTTGCGAGGACCCCTCAGCCGGAGCGGCCGCGCCGGCCGTGTCATCGACGAAGCGCTTGCCGCTAAAGCCCCTGCCGCCGATTCCGGACTTCGACATCACCACCGTCCCCGAACTCTGCCATCCGGCCGAAGGAAAGGACCGGGCTCGTGGCTAGGCCGCGCAACCCATTCGGGGACCCGGTCAGCATCCGCCGTCGGGGTGGCCTCTTCACGGTCCGCTACTACCCCACCGGCCTCATCACCGATCCCCGCAGCCGCCGGGACCTGCCCCAGTCGTTTAGGACCCTCGCAGAGGCTGAGGCCGCCGCCGCTCTGCTGCGCGAGAAGCTGGTCGAGCACCGCCGCCGCTACGCCAACGCGCCCAGCCGCCTCAACGCCGGCAGCCTGGCCGCTGCCCTCGACGCCTATGTGGCCGAGCTGGCCCGGGCGGTGGCCCGGGGCGATCTGCCCGAGGGCACGCGGCGCAAGCGCGCCAGCGACCTGAACCTCTACGTCCGCCCCACCGCCACCGCGACCCCGCTGCCGATCCGGGACCTCCCGGGCGCTATTGCGCGCGACTTGGTCGATGCCATCCCCGAAGCCAAGAAGGCCGACGGCTCGCTCAAGGCCACGAACACGGTCGGCAAGGCACCCGGCTCGCTGCGGGAGTTCGGGAAGTGGCTCGTCGCCGAGGGGTATCTGGCCGAAGATCCTTTCGCCTTCGTGGACGAAGATCGCGCCGAACACCAGGAGGCGAAGAAGCGCGCCAGTCGCCGCCGGGCGGTCTCCCGGGTCACGAGCGCGGCGTTCGAGGGCGATGGCGACGAGGACCGGGGCATCGGCCTCGAAGAGGTCCCGCCGCTCGCCGTGGTCAGTGCGCTGAGCGACGCTATCTTCCGGCGCGAGACCGGTCTGGGCCGCGCCAACCAAGGCGGTGCGAAACCGCTCTCCGTCGACGTCGCCCGCCAGACTGCCGCCCAGCCGTTGTTCCAGACGGCGACCGGTCTGCGGCTCTGCGAGACGCTCGCCGTGCACACGAGCCGTATCGACCTGGACGCTCTGACGGTCGGGGTGGACCGGCAGCTCGATCGCTACAAGCCGTGGGTGCCTGGCCAGGATCCGCCGCTTAGCCCCCCGAAGCATGACCGCTCCCGCCTCGCCAGCATCTGGCCGGTCTACGCCGAGCCGCTAGCAGAGCTGATGGCCTACGCCGATGCGCACACCGGCGGCTGGCTTTTCGCCCCTACTCGCGGCCAACGCTGGTGGGCTGACGGGCGTAAATCCGAATGGCTCCGTGCGATCGAGCTGTTGGCTGCCGAGCGCCGCTCCGCCGTCGAGCAGGGTGTTCCCGAAGACGAGCTGTCGCCGCTGTGGACGTGGCGACCGCATGCGACTCGCCATGCGTATGGCTCGTACTCTTTGGCCCCGGTCGAGAGCGGTGGGCTCGGCTGGAGTGTCGCGATGGTGTCGCGCTCGATGGGCCACAAGGACGAGTCCACGACCATGGACATCTACCGCCATGTGACGAGCTCGGAGCGCGTGCGTGTCCGCACCAATCTGATCCAGTGGCCCGGTCTACGATCGGATGGGTCTGTTGCGTCGCCGGCGTCTGCCTCCACGGTGAAAGGAGTTCGCTAACCAACTGGAGGAACCATGTCTGCACGAAACATCGAAACTGGCCCTGTGGCCATCACCTACGACGAACTAGACGCTGCAAAGACTGCCGCCCTCGACGCGACCTTCTACATCGCGGCACGCATGAACGGCGCTACTCACACAGAGGCCTTAGCCTCGATTCACCGCGTAGCCACAGGCCACGATTCGGGCAATCACCGAACTGACGGATCTTGGGCATTGCGGGCAGACGATCGAGTGCGGTCGGCGATATGGGCGTCGTCGACCAGA
>Ga0181536_10004120_pt1 | contig 15535 bp, 12 predicted proteins | sample PEATcosm2014_Bin_41_FD_121105 | JGI IMG/M metagenome (GOLD analysis project Ga0181536, IMG submission 121105) | Peatland microbial communities from MTU Mesocosm Facility, Houghton, MI, USA - PEATcosm2014_Bin17_60_metaG | ecosystem: Environmental > Terrestrial > Soil > Wetlands > Peat | place... | reverse complement strand
GTACCAGACCAGGTGAGGTGGCTGAGTCTTAGGGCGGTTGCTCTAAGCGGAGTTCTCGAGGAACCTTTGGTCGGGGGAATCGGGAACATCTCTCGCAAACAATCCGTGAGTATGGGCTGATCCGCCGGACACAGGCTGTGCCCGGCACCGGAACGAGCGAGGGGCCACGAGAGTGACCACCTCAGTCAATCCCAAACAGTCCACCGGGCAGCCCGCAGGCTGGAAGGCTTGCGGGCTGTTCTTTTTCTGGGGATCACTCGGCTGGGCTGCTAGAAAATTTGTGATTTCAGCGAGTCCCACCAACGTCGGTTGAATCTAACAGTGCGTTCGGTGCTCAAGCCATGCAAATCCTGACGATTGATGGGTTCCTGGAATATCTCAACAAGGTTCACCAGCGGACCACCCGGGTTGCGCAATGCATTCCGCCGGACAGACTGGAGTGGTCGTTTCGCGAAGGCAAATTCACGCTCGGAGATTTGGTTCGCCACATTGCTGCCATCGAACGCTACATGTTCGCGGAAACCATTCAGGGGCAGCCCAGCCGATACGCCGGCTGCGGACGAGAGCTGGCCGACGGCTATGAAGCAGTAATGACCTTTCGGGAGACGCTCCATGGCCAGACGGTTGAGATCCTTTCCCGCCTTGGAGACGAAGGACTGACAGGAAAGTGCACAACTCCCGATGGGGCGAAGATTACGATCTGGAAATGGCTGCGCTTGATGACGGAACATGAGATCCATCATCGCGGACAGATCTATTTGTATTTGGCCATGCTGGAGATCCCGACCCCGCCGATTTATGGGCTCACATCCGAGGAACTCCGGCAGCGCAGCGTTAGCGTTTAATCGGCGCTATTAAATAACCCACACAAAAAACTGGCGAATTACGGTAGTCTATAGCACCGGCAACCGACCGGTCGGTTGTCAAATTCGACTTGGAGATCCCTAATCGCATGGACGATAAGCACTACCGGGCCCGAATTACGAAGCGCGCAGATTTTGCGCCGGATCTATGGATGATCCGCATTGACCCAGCGGCGGAGTTCACCTTTACTCCGGGCCAATACGCGACGCTCGGCATTGAACGCGACGCACGGCGACTGGAGCGTCCCTACTCGATTGTTTCTTCTCCCTACGAAAAGGAACTGGAATTCTTTTTTGAACTGGTGCCGCACGGCGAGACCACGCCGCCACTGTATGACATGCAACTGGGCGATGAAGTTTTGGTGCGCAAAGTTGCGAAGGGCCTCTTCACACTCGACCGCGCCCAACCGGAACGCACCAACCACCTGATGGTGAGCACCGTAACCGGAGTTGCGCCCTTTGTCAGCTACGTGCGAACGCTGTTCAAGGACTGGAAAGAAGGCAGATTTGCGGGCGACCACAAATTCTTCTTGCTGGACGGCGCGAGCCGGTCGTGGGAATTCGGTTATCGCGAGGAGCTGGAAAACTTCGCGAAACAAACGCCGTGGTTTCGCTGTGTCTTCACCGTGAGCCGTCCGTGGGAGGACGAGAGCTGGAAAGGCGAGGTCGGTCGCGTGGACGAACTGATTCGCAAGTACGCCGACTACTGGGGATGCACCGCGGCAAATAGTATCGCCTATCTATGCGGGCATCCGGAGATGGTCGAGCACGGCAAGGGCATCCTCAAGCGAATCGGCTTCAAGAAAGAGAATTTGAAGGAAGAAGTGTATTGGGTGCCGGCGAAGTGAACCCGTGGAGAGCCGGAAGTGGAGAGCCGGGCGTCCCCGCCGCCCGGCCTTGTCAGAATTTCAGTGTTGCGAAGGCTGGCCTTTCGTCGTCCCGACGGCATCGACTATCGCGTCGTTGATGGCATAGGCCGTGCCATCGGCGCCGATCGCCGTCGGCGTGTACGCTTCGCCGATGCCGCTGGATAGTGTAATCACTTGCGTAAATGAGTTGGAGGTCAGGTCCCAGCGGTAGAGGTTGCCGTCTTCGCTATTGGCGAGAATCGACTTCGTGAACGGATCGACCGCGGCTGTGTTGATGCACCACTCTCTAAATCCCCCGGGACATCCCGGATCCGGGGTTACACCCAGATGCGTGATGACTTCTTTCATGACCAACGTGCTTGGAATGATCGGGTCAGGCTCGGTAGCATTCGGGTCCAGAATCGCGATCTCGTTCTGTCCAGTGCCGGTCCCGATTCCGCAATAGTTGTTGTATTTCGTCATGAGCAGGTAGGTCGAAGTCCCGGTATAACTCGGGACCAGCGAAGCAGGAACGATGGAAGCGGTGTCGTCCCAGCCGAAGCTGCCGGGAATCTTGGTCTGCGACAGATCGCTGTTGAAGTGCAGCAGCCAGCCCCGGTCGTTGTGTTCCGGAAAAGGATTTTCGAGTACTCCGAAGTAGACATCGCCATCGGGTCCAACGGTCGGGGTAGCGGAGCTGCCGCTGTAGAGCCACGAGTCCCACCCCGAGGCCGGATCAGTCAAAAGCACGCGGTTCACCAGCGCGAGCGTTGTGCTATTCAAAGCCAGCAGATATCCATAGCTTCCGTTGTCCACCGCCACATACAAGAGGCTGCCGTCGGGCGAGAGCGCGGGTGCGCAACTGATGGCGACTTCGGTAATGCTGGGGTCGCCGCTGGCGGTTGCCGCTGAAACCCACGTTCCCGTGCCATTGGAAGCAATGCGCGCCAGGCCACTTTGCAGGTTGATCGGGGTGGCGCCAATCGCCAGGAATCCGAAGTAGAGGTTGCCCTTTGCGTCGGTGGTGAGCGGCGTGTCGATCTGCACGTTCTGCTCGTACGCCGTGGGATTCTTCCGGTAATTCTTTACGCCGTAGAAGTAAAGGCGAGTCACTGCGCCGCTGGCTTGATCGGGATTCTGCCGCACCAGTACCCGGCCGGCAATGTCAGGAACGAAAAGCTGTTTGCCGAAAATGGTTGGTCCCAGTCCGGGGATGAAGTCTGCTTCCGGCGCCTGCCAGCCGGTGGTCTGGGCCCAGATCCGCTTGCCGGTCGCGCCGTTGTGGGCCTCGACGCGAAAACTGTCTGTACCCGTCTTCACCGGAACGATTACCGTATTCGCCGCCGTGACCAACGGGGAGCCGTAGTGGATGTAAATGGTGCCCTGCGGCGGATGCAGGTCTACGGGCACATGCCAATGAATCGTGTCGAGCGCTTGCGACTGGACGGTCGAAAGCGCGGTGTGCTGCTCGTCATGCGAGTGCGTCAGCCAAGCGCCGGTTTGAGCGGATGCCTTCGGCGCCAGCATGGCGGCGCAGGCGGCGATCCAAATCGCGGAAGAAATCAGTTGAAACGTGACAGTCTTGATCAAGTGCTTCATAGTTATACCTCGCTTTGCAGCCATGGGCGCGGGAACTGACTCCCTACGAGAGTAGCAGCGTAGCAGTTTACCCTTTTGCAGTTGTCAACAATAGGTAAAAAAATGGCGCTGGATTTTGTGCTGGACGGGCGAGGCGCCCGTCGCTCCATTTGCATTTCACTCTTGTTCGGCGGGGGCGAAGAAAACCAGGAGTTCGAGATCTTCCTGGATGTCGTAGAAGCGATGCTCCCGTTCAGCCTCGACGAAAATTAGCGAACCGGGCCGTACCTCGGCCTGCTCGGAGCCGATTTGCATCCGGGCACGTCCCCGGATGACATAGTACATCTCGTCTTCCCGGTGCGGCTTCTGGGGATCGGTGGCGCCTTTCGGCAGCACGTAGACGCCAGTGCTCATAGCGGGGACGCGAATAAATTCGAGATAGGACTTGCCTTTTTCGCTCCGCTGGCGGGAGAGTTCGTCAATGTGGAAGAAATGATTCATGTAAGCCTGCTGAGAACCAGACACTGAGAACTCTCTTAGCCGACAGCTCCGTGAAAGAAAATATCCGTGTACTGCTGCACTAGCGCGTCTCCGGTCAGCGGGCCGTCGGGCTTGTACCACTGATAGATCCAGTTGATCATGCCGACCAGGGCGAAGGCCGCCGCGCGCGGCGTGACCGACGACGGGGAATTACGCTTGCGCTGGACCTCGGCAATAAGATTCTCGACGAAGACCAGGTAATCCTTCTTGCGTGCGTTGATCTTGCGGCGCAGGGCCGGCGGCAGCGGATGGTTCTCATGCAGCATGACCGTAATCTCACGGTCTTCAGGGCTGAGCACAACTTGAATATGCAGCCGGATTAACGTGCGCAGCCGCTCTTCGACGCCCTCGATGCGACGCGCGACCTTGATGACGCGCTCCTCGGTGATCTCCATGGCGTGCGACATGATATGGAACAGGATTTCGTCCTTCGACTGGAAATGGTGATAGAGGCCGCCCTTGGAGAGCTTGAGGGCGGCAGCGACATCGTTCATGGAAGTGGCATCGTATCCGCGCTGTTGAAACAGGCGAGCGGCGGTGCGCAGGATTTCCTGGCGAGGTTCCTGACGGAGTTCCTGGCGGCGTTCGATGGCAGCTTCGCGAAGCATCACCAGAGATGGTATCGCGGATTGGGGCTCAATGGTTCAATCAATCCGTTCCCCAGCGGAACCGCATCACCGCGACCACCCCGAACAACAGCGTGAACGCCAGTAATACAGCGATGGGCGCAATCGCCGAGGAAAATCCCAAGCCGCGCCAGGTCATGCCGTCCAACCCATCCATTGCCCAACGGGTCGGAACGACCACTGTCAGTCTCTTAAGCCACGCCGGAAAGACAAAAGTTGGCACCCAAGCGCCGCCGAGCATGACCATGATGAGCGTCGCCATGATGGAGTAGCCGCGAGTGGCCTCCACCGTCTCGCCCAGGGCGGCGACCATCAGGCCGAAAGCGGCGGTCATCAACGAGAATGCAGCGCACACTCCCACGAAGCCCGCGAAGCTGCCCAGGATACGGACTCCAAACACCACGCGAGCGAAGCTGAAAAGCACCAACAGAATAAATCCCGCCATCAGCGAGGCGCTCACCGTCCGGCTGCCCAACAGCATGGTTCGGGAAAGAGGCGCGGCCCGAAGGCGCTGCCAGAGCCCGCTCTGTCGAAGCATCAGCAGCGCGATCCCGACATCGAGTCCCATGAAGAGAATGAACTGTACGGCCATGCCTCCGAACGAGTGGGCGTAACCGTTGTACTTGACGTCTAGCCCCGAGGTGATCGCTTGCTCGCGGGTCTCGTAGGGCATGGTCAGGCCGCCGGATAACTCCGTTTGACCGGATGCACCCTCGCGGTCTTGTTGTTCGTTCCATTCCTTCACGCTGCCCAGCAGATTGCGCAAAGCCTTCCGGTCTTCCGCTGGCAGCCGAGCGTCGTTCTCCACCCGCGCCATCGACTCGTCGACGATCTCGCGTCCACTTCTACCGGTGAACATCTCTTTGCTGACCGCCTGCATGACCGCGCCCGTAAGGATGCCCTTCACCATGCCGAGTTCCACGCTGTGAGAAGGGTCATAGAGCACGCCGAGTTCGGGTTTACTCGCACCGGTCTCGCTCGCGCCGGTAAAGAGCGCGTGTCCGGCGTCCCTGCCAAAATCTTTGGGGATGACGATCGCGACGGTCGCTTTCCCCTTGCGAACGGCCTCGCGCGCGGCGTCCAACGTGGATGGCTTTACGTCAAGGTTCTTGTCGCCGGCGAGCTGAGCGATGAGGCCGCGTGAGATATCGCTGCCGTCCTGATCAATCACCAGCACCGGCACCTTGCTGGTCTCGGCGTTGCCTCCTTGCCCGCCGAACAGGTAGCCGAAGAACGAAGCCAACAAGATGGGAACCAGCACCCCGACGACCACGGCCTTGCGGTCGTTGAAGAACAGTCTCAGGTCTTTTCGCACCAAAGCCAGGAACGGAATCATTTGGAGTCTCGAAGGCTCCTTCCCGTGAGAGCGAGAAAAACGGTCTCAAGATTCGGCTGCTCGCTGGAGACATGATTGTAAGAATGGCCGTTCTCGGCCAGCCAGCGAAGAATAACGGGCGCGCCGCGCGTCAGGTCGTGGACTCCAACCCGGAGTGTCCCTTGTTCCAACTCAGCCGACTTCACCTCCGCCAGCGTCAGCATCTGCTCCGGCTTGAAACCATCCGCATGGTCGAGTTCGATGGCAATGACGTTGGTGACCGGCAACAGCTTGTGCAGTCCCTGCAACGTGTCGTTGGCAATCATCTTCCCGTGATCGACGATCACGATCCGGTCGCAGAGGCGCTCAGCTTCTTCCATATAGTGCGTCGTGTAGATGAGGGTTTTGCCTCGCTTCTTCAGCGTCTCGAGATTGTCAAAAATGGCGTTACGGCTTTGCGGATCGACCCCGACCGTGGGCTCATCGAGCAGAAGGATCTGCGGATCGTGAAGCAGGGCCGCCGCCAGGTTCAGGCGCCGTTTCATGCCCCCGCTGAACGTTTTCACTTTGTCGCCGGCGCGGTCCGATAATGCGACCAGATTCAGAGCGTCGTCGATCGCCTGCTTTGCTTTCGCACCAGCGAGCGAGTAAAGCGCCGCAAAAAAGGTCAGGTTGTCGCGGGCGGTGAGCTGGTCATAGAGCGCCATGTCCTGCGGTACGAGGCCGATCTTCAGCTTGACCGGGTCGGTGTCGCTCCGTACCTGCTTGCCTTCGATCAAAACTTCGCCGGAATCCGGACTCAGCAATCCCGCAATGATGGAGACCGTGGTCGTCTTGCCGGCGCCATTCGGTCCGAGCAGGCCGATGGTCTCTCCACGATCGGCCCGAAAACTGACGCCGGTGAGGGCAGTTAGCCTTCCATAGCTTTTCGTCAGGCCATTCACTTCCAGCATGGCTGGGAAGTGTACCACCGCCACATTGAGAGTTGATTAATGCCGGGGGACGATTACGGGCGACGGACCAGCTCTAGCCCTTCTGCGGTCGACCGCGAACCGGTCTGCCCGGGACCTTGCGCTTGCTCGACGGCAAGTTGCCGGGCTTTGACGGGATGGCTATCCGTCCACCGTCAATCGCGGTGATGTTGTTGGCTGCATCGGCGGGGGAGCCTGTTCCGGCGCTTAGTCGCAGAACCGGCCGGCGGATTTCCTCGGGCGCCCCGATCTGTGGGACCTTTCGCAGCTGAGCTTGCACGGCGACGTCGATCGCCGCGGACGAACGCGCGTCCCGCTGACGGAGAGAGTAGCGGGCGAACACGGCCTCGCGGAGATCGCCATGTAAGCGTCCGTACTCAAAAGCCTCAAATTGGACTTCCTGCAGGCCCTCCCTGTACATGCGATCAGGACCGGTGCGTGCGCTTGCGTGCAGTCGCTGAATTCGCGACACAGCACGCTCAATGACGCGAGCGAGTTCGGCGCCGAATTCCGGTGCGCGGTCTTTCTGCAGACATTGCTTCGCGTTTTTGGCGGAAAACCAGGTGGGGCTTCGATCCGCTTCCTGCGGCGGTTCGAGCCCGGTCACTTCGCAAAGGTGGGCAGCGACGCCAAGCTCTGGCTCGGAGGAGGACCCGGCAGAAGATCGCGTGCTTTTTTTCGTATTGGCAGCGTCATGCTGGCGGCGGAAGTAGCGGACGAAGGGCATTTCCTCCATCCGGCCATGAACGCCAGCCTCTTCAATCGCCTCGACGGCAGCGGATTGGGCTTGCGTGAGTCCAGACTCGACGCCGCCTTTGGGGAAAATCCAGCGTCCACCGCGGGTTTGAACCAGCAGAAATTCGATACCGCGTTTGCCCATGCGATAACAAACGGCGGCGACCTGCTGTCGTTCTTTCGAACGTTTTTTCGGAACCTCCTTCGGAAGCCGCGACAGTCGCAGGAACTTTACGGATGGATCATTTATGGATCGGTCAAAGCCCATGGCAGTAGAGTGCGCGATGCGATCCACCTCTGCCTAGAGCAAATCTGGTTCTGGCGCGGGTTCGGGTGCAGGTTCCGGCACTGGTTCGGGCGCAGGCAGGAATCCTTCTACATACTTGTGCCGCCGGCAGCGCCTTGGAGACAGTATCGTGAAGACCATTGCCAACCCACCGGAGACCGGACGTTTGGACAACTTGTATTGCCTTCGTTGTAATCGGGAGCTCGAGGCCGGACACAAATCGGTCGCAGTGTACCTGTTTGCGCAGACGGTGGGAGTGAGGCCGCGCCGAAAATCCTCGGCACAACGCATCTGTTTCTGCCCGCAGTGCTCGGTTTCGCTGGCCATGGGGCCCGCACCGGAGGGCGCGCTCAACCTCGCCGCCTGGCAAATGATCCGTGACATTGTTGGCGCGGATCCGGCTCTAACTGAGGCCGCGTGGGAAAGCCTGCATGGAATTGAAGAAGGCTTGCTCCCAGCTACAGGATTGGCGACCGGAACCAATGGTAGCGCACACCCAACGCGCGCTGGATCTTACCTCGAGTTTTGAACCCTCACTCGAACCAACGTTGGTCTAGAATAGACACCGAGTAATCCAAGATTGACACCGGGAGGTTGAGGTGAGTAGCATCCCTTAAACCGACCGTTCGGTCGGTTTGCTGCTTTCAATCATGATCCAGCATTCTCGCCAACATTCTTAACTAATACATTTGACTAACATCGATAAGGAGTTCTCCAGTGGCCACAGTCTTTTATCAGAACGATGCCAATCCTTCCGCGCTGCAGGGCAAAACCATCGCCGTGTTCGGCTACGGCTCGCAGGGACACGCGCAGGCGCAGAACCTGCGTGACAGCGGATACGACGTGATAATCGGTCTCGATCCCGAGCGTGGATCAGCCAAGCAGGCGCGCGCCGATGGCATGGTTGTGGTCGCTCCGGCCGAAGCCGCCAAGCGTGCCGACTGGATTCAGATTCTCACCCCCGACGAGACCCAGGCCGATTTCTACGAGTCGGCCGTCAGGCCCCATCTGCGCAAAGGAAAGATTCTCGGCTTCTCGCACGGCTTCTCAATTCACTTCAAGACCATCAAGCCTCCGAAGGATGTGGACGTGGTCATGATTGCGCCGAAGAGCCCCGGCCATTTGCTGCGGCGCGTGTATTCTCAAGGCGGCGGCGTGCCCTCGTTGCTCGCTATTCACCAGGATGCCAGCGGACGCGCGCATGAGTACGCGCTCTGCTATGCGCACGGCATCGGTTCGACGCGCGCCGGTGTGCTGCAGACGACCTTCAGAGAAGAGACCGAGAGCGATCTGTTCGGCGAGCAAGCCGTGCTCTGCGGCGGTTTGACTTCGCTAATGCAGAAAGGTTTCGAGACGCTGGTAGCGGCCGGTTACGCTCCCGAGATCGCCTACTTCGAGTGCGTGCACGAGGTGAAGCTGATCGTCGACCTTATCTACGAAGGCGGGTTGAGCCGGATGCGCTATTCCATTTCAAACACGGCCGAGTATGGCGACCTGACCCGCGGCGAAATGGTCGTAGGAGACGAAACGCGCAAGGCGATGAAGAAGGTGCTGAAGCAAATCCAGAACGGAAAATTCGCCAAGGAATGGATTGAAGAGAACAAGAAGGGCGGCAAGAAGTTCGCCAAGCTGCGCGAGGCCGCCAAGCAGCATCCGATTGAAAAAGTGGGCGAGCAGTTGCGAGCGATGATGTCGTGGCTGCCGTCGGAGAAAAAGAAAGCGGCCGAGACAAAGCCGGCGGCGCCGAAAGTGGTTAATGCATAGAAGCAATTTCTCAGTTCCCAGTTCTCAGTTCTCAGAAAATCTCCCGGCCTTCACTGAGAACCGTGAACTGGGAACTGAGAACTTGCCGCCGTTCAGCTAAACTGTCCGCACCATCATGGACCTCAAACATCGCAGTCGTAGCATCACCGACGGGCGCGACCAGGCTCCAGCGCGCGCCATGTACAAAGCCGTCGGTTTCACTGACGACGACCTCGCGAAGCCGCTGATCGCAGTCGCCAACACCTGGATCGAGACCATGCCGTGCAACTTCCACCTGCGGCGCCTTTCGGCCAAGGTGAAGGAGGGCATCCGCGCAGCGGGCGGCACACCGATGGAGTTCAACACCATCGCCATCTCCGACGGCGAGACCATGGGCACCGAAGGCATGAAAGCGTCGCTGGTGAGCCGCGAGGTGATCGCCGACTCCATCGAACTGGTCTGTCGCGGACAGCTGTTTGACGCTGCAGTCTGTATTGTGGGCTGTGACAAAACGATCCCCGCCGCCGCCATGGCGCTAGCGCGCATGAACCTGCCCGGCCTCGTGTTTTACGGTGGGACGATTGCCGCCGGCAAGTATCGCGGCAAAGACGTAACCATTCAGGATGTCTTCGAGGCGGTAGGCGCGAATGCGGCAGGCAAAATGAGCGACGCGGATCTGCTGGCGCTCGAAAACGTAGCCTGTCCCGGAGCGGGCGCATGTGGCGGCCAGTACACCGCGAACACGATGAGCACAGTGATGGAGTTGATCGGCCTTTCGCCAATGGGATTCAACGGCATTCCGGCGATGGATCCGCGCAAGGACGAGGTAGCATTCCGCTGCGGCGAAGTCGTCATGAATCTTCTGAAGCAAGGCATTCGTCCCAGCGATATTTTGACCCACGCGGCGTTCGACAACGCGATAGCGGGGGTGGCCACCACGGGAGGCTCGACCAACGCGGTCCTCCATCTGCTAGCCATCTCGCGCGAAATGGGCTTGCCGCTGGAGATCGACGATTTCCAGAGAGTCAGCGAACGCACGCCGCTGCTGGCGGATTTGAAGCCCGCCGGAAAGTATGTAGCGGCAGACGTGGACGCAGCCGGCGGAATTCCAGTGATCGCCAAAAGGCTGCTCGACGGCAAGCATGCAAACGGTTCAGCGATGACAGTAACCGGAAAGACATTTGCCGAAGAAGCGAACCGAGCGATAGAAACCGCAGGGCAAACGGTGATCGCTCCGTTGAGTAAGCCGTTGAAGACGACGGGCGGCCTCGTCATCTTGAAAGGCAACCTCGCCCCCGGCGGCGGAGTAGTGAAGATGAGCGGCCACGAACGCGGCTCGCAAACTGGCCCGGCGCGAGTCTTCGATTCCGAAGAAGCCGCGATGCAGGCGGTAACCAGCAAGCAAATCAAGGCCGGGGACGTGGTAGTGATCCGCTATGAGGGTCCCAGGGGCGGTCCCGGCATGCGCGAAATGCTCAGCGTGACCGCGGCAATTGTGGGCGAAGGCTTGGGCGAAAGCGTAGCCTTGATCACCGACGGACGCTTCAGCGGCGCAACCCGCGGTCTGATGGTCGGCCACGTCGCGCCAGAAGCGGCTCTGGGCGGACCGATTGCGGCGATTCGCGAAGGCGACCGCATCACCATCGATACCAAGATCCGAAGGCTGGAGCTCGAGATTTCCGACGCCGAGATTGCGCGGCGCCTGGCGGAATGGAAAGCCCCGGCGCCGCGTTACAAAACCGGAGTATTCGCAAAATACGCGGCTTTGGTAAGGTCGGCTGCAGAAGGCGCAATTACAACGCCTACCCCCCAGAGTCACTCCAAGCCCTAGCAGGCCGCAGAGGACTCGATCGTGCACCTGATCTTGAGTGGCACAGCGCCTCTGCGCTGCGATAACTGGGAACCTTCCCAGAATTCTCCAGCGTCACCTCACTGGGCTCGCGACATCGCCTTCTGGAAATCGCCTGCGGTGGTGCGATAACAAGGCAGCACTGCGTTTAGGTCCAGGGAACGCAACGCTGCTGGGAGTTCTGGGTACTCTGTGGCTGGATGAGTTGGGTCGGTGTGAGGCTGTATTATCTGCCCCAATGACTCGTTACAGCTCGGATCTGGGGTTACGCGCAGTTTGATTACCCGCGGCGGCAGGTTGTTGAGATTATATTCTGACAGCCGCCGTTGATAAGGAAGAAATTCATAAACCAGCTTGATGAGTTGCAGTTGGTTGCCAACCCGTCTCTTGGCGACGAAGACTTCAAAATTGGAAAAAAAGGAAGTACCTGGCGCGGCAAACACCACTCCCAGCAAACCGAGAGGCAACTCTTCTACGGTAGATTTGTCTTCGTTGTTGCCGGCTGGTGCGGGCGAAGACGCGTCGACCGGCAGGGGATCCATTGGCTCCAAGAGCTTTCCCGGTCCACCCGCGCCAGAGGCACCCGCTCCCGCAACTGATGGAGGAGGCTGCACGATCGGTGAGCCATCTCCGGATAACGAGCCTAAGCGTCCACCCGCGCCAGAGTTGCCCGCACCGTCAAGCGATGGAGGGGGCGGCACGACTTCCGAACCCGCACGGGAAAGCGAGCCCAACCTTGTACGTCCAGCAGGGCCGCCTGAACCCTGGACCGAAGGAGGCGGTGGTACCACTTGCGAACCCGCGCCAGCCATCGAACCTAAGCGTGCATCTCCAGCAGCCTTGCCCGCAGCCTGAACCGACGGGGGAGGGAGTACGACATTTGGCCTCGCGTCGGAAAGCGAGTCCAACCTCACACCTCCAGCAGAGTCGCGGGGGCCCTGAACCGAAGGAGGCGGCGGTACCACTTGCGAACCCGCACCAGCCATCGAACCCAACCGTGCATCTCCAGCAGCCTTGCCCGCACCCTGAACGGACGGGGGAGGCGGCACGACTCGCAAGCCACCCGTATTGGGCGCCTTCATAGCCCGTCCTGCCGAAGGCTCTCCAAGCTCGGGCGCAGGAGCAACCGCAGAAGATTGAGGCAGCGTCCACCGGCGAGCTGTAGCTTGGTCGACCTGCGGTTGCGGGGCCACCACCCCGGATGGTCCCGCCAACGAGTTCCGCTGCGAGCCCGCGGTGGCTGAGAGTGGGACCATCGGTGTAACCGGATGGGAGCCCAGGAGATTCGGCATCTTGGCCGTGGCTTGCTTGATGTCAGGTGGTGTGACGATGCTCGGTTTTTGCTCTGGCGTCACTGGCATCGCCGGCTGATGTGCCGGTTGTCGTGCTGGTTGACGTGCCGGCGCATGCTTCACTCGCGACCGCGCCCGAACGCTCGGCGCTCTGCTCTCGGCTGCTCGAAAGGACCGAGTCGGTGGGTAGTAGGTGATAGACCTGTGGAACGCATCTCGCTGCGGGAACAGTTTTACCGATACCCATACTCTGGATTGGCCCCATACGAACAGAATAATTATCAGCAAATGCAATAGCATTGACTCCATGACCGAGGACCAGGGAGCGCCGGAGGGGACGAAAACGTCGCTCCAGAACCGTGCAGGCCGTGAGGTGATAGGGATCTGCGGGACTCGCCGCGACAAGAGCAGGTCTGCCAGATTGCGGAAGAACACACGATGGCGCGGTTCCAGTTCGATCAGCAGCCTGAGACGGGGTACGGGCCGTGAGCGCGGAGCTCTCTGGTTTGCGATTAAAACCCCAGGGGCTTTGTCCATGGATACTCGCTGGCGGGGGGAGAAAAACTGACCCGATTATAGCGCCATTTCACCAGCAACCGGCGAGTACCCCGGTTACTGGATCGCGGCATCGGTATTCTAATCCGAACGCCAGATGACTCTCCAGCTTTGAACGCCGGGATTTGGCTTGTTGATGCGATCTTATTCGTTACTAGTTAATATACTAAAAGTCAACAGTAGGGAAGACCCACTCTAGCGCCTAATGCTCGGACTTGGTTAGACTGCTCCTTTCTTACCAAAAGGAGCAAACCATGTCGAAGCTAATCGTTCGTTTCCTCGCCATCCTGGGCGCTCTCGGGCTGATCGGGATGGTCATCGTGCTGGTGGCTGTGATCGGCTGGAAGGGCAAAGTTCCATTCAAGACGATTCTCGAAGCCAATTTCGAGCAGACGTTTTTGGAGGACGCACCCGACACGCCAACAGCGCAGTTGATGTTGAACGAAAAACAAACGCTGCGCGACGTGGTGGACGCCATCGATCGCGGAGCGAGCGACGATCGCGTCGTCGGCATGATTGCCAAAATCGGCGCGGCTCCGATAGGAATGGCGCAAACCCAGGAAATTCGCGATGCGGTCCAAAGATTTCGCGCGCACAAGAAATTTGCGGTCGCCTACTCGGAAACTTTTGGCGAGTTTGGCCCAGGCAACGGCGCTTACTATCTGGCGACAGCGTTTGATCACATCTATCTGCAGCCCTCGGGTGACGTCGGACTGACGGGCATCATTCTGGAGTCGCCCTTCATCAAAGGGACGCTCTCCAAGCTGGGCGTGACTTTTCACGGCGATCACCGCTACGAATATAAGAACGCGCTCAACTTCTACACCGACACCAAGTACACGGGGCCATACAAAGAAGCGATGACTGCGATCATGACTTCATGGTTCAACCAGATGAAAGATGGCATCTGCCAGGCGCGGCAGATTGCGCCGGAGAAGTTTCAGGCTGTGGTGGACGCTGGGCCGTATCTGGGCAAGGAAGCAGTCGCAGCGCAGCTGGTGGACGCAGTTAAGTATCGCGACGAGGTTTACAAAGACATAAAGAGCCAGGCGGGTGACGGAGCGGAGATCCTCTACCTCGACAAATACCTGAGCCGTGCCGGGCGTCCGCACGATCGCGGGAAGACGGTGGCACTGGTGTTCGGCGCCGGCGACGTCACCCGTGGCAAGAGCGATTACGATCCGGTGCAGGGCACCCAGAATATGGGCTCGGATACGGTGGCAGGCGCGATTCGGGCCGCGGCGGAAGACAAGGACGTAAAGGCAATCCTGTTTCGCGTGGATAGTCCGGGGGGTTCGTACGTCGCTTCCGATACCATCTGGCGGGAGGTGGCGCGGGCGCACCAGGCCGGCAAGCCGGTGATTGTTTCGATGGGAAATCTGGCGGGCTCCGGCGGATACTTTGTGGCCATGGCGGCCGACAAAATCGTGGCCCAGCCGGGCACCATCACCGCTTCGATAGGAGTGCTCGGTGGAAAAATGCTGACCAGCGGCTTGTGGGACAAAGTCGGACTTTCGTGGGACGAAGTGCACCAGGGCGAGAATGCAACGATGTTTACCGGAACGCACGATTACACGCCCGCGGAGTGGGGACGATTCCAGGCGTGGCTCGACCGCGTGTATGTGGATTTCACAGGTAAGGTTGCCGATGGCCGCAAGCTGCCAAAGGAGAAAGTGCTGGAGATTGCAAAGGGCCGAATCTGGTCCGGCCAGGACGCGAAGAACCTCGGCTTAGTCGATGAGCTAGGCGGCTACGACACCGCACTGAAGCTGGCCAAGAAAGCAGCCGGAGTTCCCGAAGGCGACGACGTCAAAATCGTAGTCTATCCGCGCCCCAAAACTTTTTTTGAAAGCGTAATCGAGCACCGCGGCGCGGATAACAGCGAGAAGGAAGCGGTAGGGCAAACGCTGGCGCGGATCCTGCAGGTGGTGCAGCCCGTGGCGCGCCAGCTGGATGCTGTGGGCATCAAGAATAGGGACGATAAGGATCAGGAGGACGTGCTGAGGATGAACCCAGCACCCAGTACTCAGTAACCAGTACCCAGCAGTTCTCAGTTCTCAGTTCCCGGTTCTCAGTGAAACCTAGGGATTCTTCTGAGGTCGGAATAGTTATTTAGCTCGGTTTACCAAGCCTTGCATTGGGTAGCGAACTTGGTCTGCCAGGCATGGTACCGGGTTGCTAGGTGGGTATGGCTGTTGTGCGTCATTTGGCGGGTTCAGACACTTGACGCGCGCCCACGCGAGGACGGCTACGGGAGCGAATAATCGAAGGTCCAGGTGTGTTTACCCTGAGCGTCGATATGGATGATGAGCGAGCCAGTGAGTCCGGTCAGTT
>Ga0181536_10004118_pt1 | contig 15543 bp, 18 predicted proteins | sample PEATcosm2014_Bin_41_FD_121105 | JGI IMG/M metagenome (GOLD analysis project Ga0181536, IMG submission 121105) | Peatland microbial communities from MTU Mesocosm Facility, Houghton, MI, USA - PEATcosm2014_Bin17_60_metaG | ecosystem: Environmental > Terrestrial > Soil > Wetlands > Peat | place... | reverse complement strand
TGGGGCGACGCGGACGGCATCGTTTCGACGGCATACGGGGAGGCGTGGCGGGCGGAAATCCCCGGCGCCACGCTGACCGTGATTCCGCGCGCGGGGCATTACCCGCACTGGGAACAGCCGGAAGCGTTCGCCGCCGCGGTCGCCGCATTCACCAATAAACTCCAGGAGACGAACTGATGCGCACCTGGTATTTCTCCGAGATGGCCTATCACCCGGCATGGGAAAAGGGCCTGGCACGCGGTTCCCTGCGGGTGAATTTCCCCAGCGAAAACCTCGATCCCGAGGTCGCCGGCAAACTGCTCAACCGCTATCTGGATGAGTTCGCGCTGTGCGACGAAGTCGGCATCGACATCATGGTCAACGAGCATCACAGCACGGCGACCTGCATGACCGTTTCGGTGCCGATGGCGCTCGCGGTGATCGCCCGCGAAACCAAAAAATCCCGGCTGCTCAGCCTCGGCAATCCGATCGCCAACCGGCCCGATCCGGTGCGCGTGGCCGAGGAAATGGCGTGGCTCGACTGCCTGTCCGGCGGCCGGCTGGAGATGGGTCTGGTCAAGGGCGCGCCGTATGAAATCGCCCCCGCCAACTCCAACCCCGCCCGCCTGATGCGCCGCTACTGGGAGGCGCACGACCTGATCCTGAAGGCGCTGTCGACCACCACCGGGCCGTTCAACTGGGAAGGCGAATACTACCACTACCGCAACGTCAACATCTGGCCGCGGCCGATCCAGCAGCCGACCCCGCCGGTCTGGATGACGGGCATGAGCGTCGACACCGGCACCATGGCCGCCGAGCGTGGTCACGTTGTCGGAACGTTGCTGTCCGGCGGCACCGCGAAGCCCATGTACGACGCCTACCGCAAACGCGCCCGCGAACTGGGCTGGGAAGCCGGAGCGGACCGTTTCGCTTATGCCGCGATCATCGGCGTCGGCCATACCACCGACGAGGGCCTGCGCCGCGCCGACATCATCGCGGATTACGTGCGCACGGCACCGGTCGTCGCCGAACCCTTTACCAACCCGCCCGGCTACAACTCGATCGCCGCGAACACGATGATCTTGAAGGGCGGTCCGCGGGCGAATCGTTTCGTCAGCGACCGCCACGGCGAGCCGATCAACCACCGCACCGCGAGCGTGCAACAGTTCATGGACACCGAAACGGTGTTCGCCGGCACGCCGGACGAGGTGTTCGAGCAGATCAAGACCTTCAACGCCCGCATGGGTGGTGTCGGACACCTGCTGTTCTTCGGTCAGGGCGGCCTGCTGACGCATCAGGACGCGATGGACAACATCCGGCTGTTCGGCAAGGAAGTCGCGCCAAGGCTGCTGGAACTGAACGCGCCCGCCCGCGCCGCGGCCGAGTGAGCGAACCCACTTCGCTACGGCTCGAACGGACCCAGATCACCGATCTGGGTCCGATCGGCGGTATGACATCGTTGCGCGAGCTGATCCTGACCCGCACGCCGGTCAGCGACCTGGCACCGCTGGCGGCACTGACCAACCTGGAAACCCTCGGCCTGCGGCTGACCCGCATCACCGACCTGACACCGCTCGCCGGCCTGACCCGGTTGCGCAACCTGATCCTGTCCTTCACCGAGATCGAGGACGTGACACCACTGGCCGGCCTGACCGGACTCGAGAGTTGCCATCTGACCGGCACGTTGGTCGCGGATGTCGCGCCACTCGCGCGGTTGAGCCATCTGACACGGCTCGATCTTGGCGGCACCAAGGTCGCGGACATCGCGCCACTGCGGGCGCTGGTCAGGCTGCAAGGCCTGCAACTGGCCGGGACGCGCGTCAGCGACCTGTCGCCGCTCGCCGGCATGACCGAGCTGCGCTTTCTCGATCTTGGCGACACACCGGTCGCCGATGTGACACCATTACGCGGCCTGATTTCGTTGCGCGAGATCGATCTGCGCGGAACCAACGTCACCGATGTTTCGCCGCTCGCGGCACTGACCGGCTGCGCGATCATCACGCGATCGAACCCACGCCGCCGCCGCCGTTGAACCGCCGCGATCAGCGGTCGATCCGCCGCACCCCCGCCGGAGACGCCACCAGCGCCGTCGTCGCCAAGCCCAGGAACAGGCCGGTTTCGACCACGCCGACGACCATCGACAACGCAAGCTCGACCGCCGCCGGGTCGGGCAGCGCATTGAACTTGCAATGCAAGATCAAATTCCCCCCGTCCGTCCAGACCGCCTCACCCTGGGCGTCGCATTTCAACACCGGCTGACATCCCAATGCCGCGAGCCGCGCCCGCGTCGACTCCCAACCGAACGCGACGACTTCAACCGGGATCGCCACGCGCCCGCTCAATCGCGGTGCCAGTTTCGTTTCGTCGGCGATGATCACGAGGCGCCGGCTCATCACGGCGACGATCTTTTCCCGCAGCAGCGCGCCACCCATGCCTTTGATCAGGCTCAGGTCCGCCTCGCCGATCTCATCCGCGCCATCGATGGTCAGATCGATCGGCGTATCCGTCGGTGACTCAATCAGCGGAATGCCGAACGACCGCGCCAGCCGCGAACTCGCCAGCGAGGTCGGCACGCCGGTGAACCGAAGTCCGTCGCGGAACCGCTCGCCCAACTTGCGGATGGCATGACTGGCGGTCGAGCCAGTGCCGAGACCGACGAGCATCCCGGCCTCGACCATGTCCACCGCGACGGCGGCGGCGCGCTGCTTCAGCGTGTCGCGATCCATCAGGCACGCACCGCCCGAAACACAAGCGGCCAATCGCCGGAACACACTTTGGCCATGCCGCGATCCCGCGGAGGCGCAGCCAGCTCCGGATCGCGGCGGATCCCCGGGATATCGGCGATCGCGGCGACCACGGCGGCGGCCACCCCGGCCTGCCGCATCGTGGCGCGCATGCTCCGATCCACATCGCCGGTGCGGCGCGGCCAGCCGGCGCTTGTGTGCCTGTCGATGATCATGGCGGCTCATTACCGGATCGCGCCGCCTCTGGCCACCGGTCGTCCGGCCCCATCCAGCGCCATTCCCTGGACCTGGCGAGGCAGCGTCCGCTGGCGGATTCCGGGCCGGAGAGCGCGCGATTCCGCCGCTCCCGGCGATTGCCTGGCGGGTTGATCTTGCGTCACGCGGCCCGGATGCGCATGTTGCGGAACGGAGACCGAGAGGGGAGCCAGGATCATGGACGGCGGGAGCGACGCCAGGCGGATTACCATCCACGCGCCGGAAGATTTCGAGGGGATGCGCGCGGCCGGCCGGCTGGCGGCGGAGACCCTGGACATGATCCACGCTCATGTGCAGCCGGGTGTGACGACCGGCGCGCTCGACCGATTGTGCCACGACTTCATCGTCGCGCGCGGCGCGGTGCCGGCGCCGCTGAACTACCGGGGATTTCCGAAGTCGATCTGCACCTCGATCAATCACGTCGTGTGCCACGGGATTCCCGGCGACCGACGGCTGGTCGCGGGTGACGTGCTCAACATCGACGTTACCGTGATCCTGGATGGCTGGCATGGCGATTCCTCGCGCATGTACGCCGCCGGCCAGCCATCGACCAAGGCGCGGAACCTGATGGACGTCACCTATGAGGCGCTGATGAAGGGCGTCGGAGCCGTCAAACCCGGCGTCACGCTTGGCGATGTCGGGCACGTGATCCAGGCCTTCGTCGAGGGCCATCGGTTCAGCGTGGTGCGCGATTTCTGCGGTCACGGCATCGGCCGCCGGTTCCACGAGCCGCCCAATGTGCTGCATTTCGGCCGGCCCGGCGATGGACCGGTGCTGAAGCCCGGCATGTTCTTCACCATCGAGCCCATGGTGAACGCCGGCCGTCCCGAGGTGAAAGTGCTCGACGATGGCTGGACCGCCGTCACCCGCGACCGCTCGCTGTCGGCGCAGTTCGAGCACATGATCGGCGTCACCGAGACCGGCCATGAGATTTTCACGCTCTCCCCCGCCGGGTTGGACAAACCGCCGTTCAGCGTTAGCTGATCCTTCATCATGGCCGGCTAATGTCCCCGCCAGGCGGAATGATGAGGCGGCATGGCCAGGCGGGCGGCACGGAAGGGCGTCTCCGACGCGGTGGATGGCGATCTGTTCGGCGGTTCCCCGGAGGACGCCGCGGCACTCGGCGCCGAGGGACATCGCAACCGCATGCGCGCGCGGCTCCTCGCCGCTGGGCCTGACGCGCTGGCCGATCATGAAATGCTGGAAATGCTGCTGTTCCTGGCTTTGCCGCGGCGCGACACCAAGCCGATCGCGCGGGAACTGCTGAACCGGTTCGGCGGGTTTGGTCCGGTGGTCACCGCCTCCCCCGGCGAGCTTCGCGCTGTCGAGGGTCTGGGCGATGCCGGGATCGCGGCGCTGAAGCTGGCGCAGGCAGCGGCGTCGCGGCTGTTGAAGGGGGAGTTGGCGGCGAAACCGCTGCTGCGCTCGTGGGACGCCTTGAGCAATTATCTGCGCGCGGCTCTGGGCCACGAGCGAACCGAACAGTTCCGGGTGTTGTTCCTGGACGCGCGCGCCCGCCTGATCGCCGACGAGATCATGGGGCGCGGCACGATCAATCACGCCCCGGTCTATCCGCGGGAGATCGCTCGCCGCGCGTTGGAGCTGCATGCTTCGACGGTGATTCTGGCGCATAATCACCCTAGCGGTGCCACCGAGGCTTCCCGAGATGACATCGCCATGACGCGGGAGGTGCGGCGCGCGCTGCAACCTCTGGGGGTCATTTTGCACGACCATCTGATTGTCACCGGCGATACCTGCATCAGCATGCAACAGCAGGGGCTGCTGGTGTGAGGCCAACTGGCGGCAAGGCCGGCCATGCCGCCGAATTCCGCGTGACATACTCGATGCGGCCGCCGGCACCACGCTGTCGTGGTAATCGCAGCGGTTGAGTCCTTGCCTCGCGGTGCATGGCGGCCGTGCCGCACTGCACCGGCCGGGCCGCGGCCAATGCAAAGAATTTAACCGCGGATGAACGCGGATAAGAATGATAGAATTGTTCCGGAGTCGTGCCTGTTCTGGTCAGGTTGCATCGGCCGCTGCGCCGCCCCTGTCATTGCGAGCGAAGCGAAGCAATCTCCACGCGCGGGCAGATTGCCTCGCCGCGCTTGCAATGACAGGACAGTGAGTTCGTCACGCTCAACCTGTCCGGAATACTCTGGCGTCATGGCCCGGCTCGTTTCAACGTGACCCCTTCGGACAACGCGTTACACCAAACGGCGAAAAGAATGACGTACGCATCTCCCGCCGTCATGGCCCGGCTCGTCCGGGCCATCTGGCGCGGCACGATGCGGATCAGATGGCCCGGACGAGCCGGGCCATGACGAAGAGAGCGGACCAAGAGTCAATCTCTTCGCCGGTTGGTATTAAACGTAATCGAACAGCGCCATGAACCCGAAATCCATGTGAATTTGCTGGTGACAATGGAACAAGGTGCGGCCCGGATTGTCGGCCACGAAATCGACCTCGAGTTCCTGGAAACCGCCCAGTATGACGACGTCTTTGATAATGCCGGCGGTCGGCTTGCCGGCGACACGGGTTAATTCGAAGCTGTGCCGGTGCAGATGCAGCGGGTGAATGTCGTCGCTGCCATTACGAAACTTAAGGCGATAGCGGCGGCCCTGTTGCAGCTTGAACATCGGCGTCATGCTATCCATCGAGAATGCCTCGCCGTTGATCGTCCACAGATTGAAGCCATGCGCGGCGGCGTTGCGCATAACGAACAACATTTCGATGGTCTCGTCCGGTGTGGCCGATGTCGCGGCTGGATTTCCGAAACGCGTGTAATCCCATAGGAAAGGCTTCGGTTTCACCCATTGCGGCTTGCCGGTCCGGCCCGCGTATTCGATCACGATGCCCATGCCATGACCGCGATCGTCATCGCCGAGATCGCCCAATACCCAGACGCCGGGGTGCTTCATCGCGACGATCGCGGAGATTCGTTCAGCCGTGCCGAGCCACAGTACCGGGACCTCGGCTTGCACCGGTACGGGATTGCCGTCGAGCGCCACGACCCGGAAAACATGACCGGGCAACGCCAGGCTGCGGATCTCGGTCGCGCTGCCATTCAATACGTGGAACAGGACGCGTTCGCCTTGCCGCACCCGGACCGGTTCGCCGTGACCGAGCATTTTGCCGTTGATGCTGAACAGCCCATAGCCGACCTCGTATCCTCTGGGCCAGCCTTGGTTCTTCGCATCTGACGCCGCGCCGATCGCCATCAATTCCCTGATCATGTCGCCGGCGAGAAAATCCGCGCTCATGTCGCCCTGCGTACTGAGAGTCGGATTGAACTCCTTCAGGACCAGGAAGACTTCGCGATCATAGGCTCCCGCGTTGATTTTGGGTTCGATGTAGACCGGCGCCACCTGGCCGGTGTATGGCCCGCGGGCAAGGTCGGCACCGGCCCGAACATGGCTATGCGCGAAGCGAAAGCCGGCCGGTTTCGGTTCGAAGACGATCCGTTGCATGCCGTGCGCCGGGACGAAGGGCGAGCCTTCCTCGGCGGCGCCGTCGACATCGGTGGGGATCGTTTGACCATGCCAATGAACCAGTTCAGGCGTGTCGGTGTCGTTGTGAATGTCGACGACGACGCGCTGGCCTTCGGTGAAGCGTAGCAGCGGCCCAGGAAATTGATCGTTGTAAAGTGTGGTGGACACGACCTGATCCGGCGCCAGCTCCACCAGACCGGTGGCGATCCGCAGCGTGACGTCGGCTTTTTCAACGGCCGCGGTTGGCTCGGCCGCGTTGCCATGCATGGAGTCGCCTTGCATGGCGTCGCCGGCGGCCCAGGCGCCGAGCGGCGCGGCGGGCGCCAAGGCGGCGAGTTTCAGAACGGAGCGCCGAAGAATCGGCATCGCTTTGGTCCTTTCGATGGCGGCGGCCTGGTCAGATCAGGTCCATCCCTTCGCGTTCAGTTGCGGAACGATTTCCGCGTGCTCAACGCCGCTCCGCCGCATCATGGTCCCGGTTCGCCGGGACCAATACCAGCAATGCGATCCCGCCGGTCACGGCGAATGCCGCGCCAAACAGAAACACGCTGGCGTGTCCAATCTGGTCCCAAAGCCATCCGGCGACAAGGCTGGCGACCAGGCCGCTCAACCCCACGGTCGTATTATACCAACCGACCCCGCTGGCGCGGAGGTCCTCCGGCACGTAGTCGCTCGCCAAAGCTTTGCCGACCGAACGGACGGTGCCTTGAAAAGCCCCATAAAGGATGAATAACGCCGCGATGAGCGCGACGTTCTGGGTCAAGGCGAAGCCGAGATCGGCGACCAGGACGATGACGTAGCCCAGGAGCAGGATGCTCCGGCGGCTCATTCTGTCCGACAGCGCACCCATCGGGTACGACACCAGCGCGGCCACGAGATTGAAGCCCGCATAGATCAAAATCGTGTCCATCAACGAGGCGCCGATATCCCGCGTCCGCAGGATCACAAACGCGGTGCTGGAATAACCCAGTCCGAATAACGCGGTCGCCAGCAGGTATTTCCAGTAATTCGCGGGAAAGCGCCGCAAGCTGAAATCGAGTTTCGATTTCGCCGCCGCCGGTGCTTTCGGTTCCTCAACAAGCACGATCATGCAGAAAGCGAGCAGACCTGGGATGATCGCGAGGTAGAAAATCAGGTGGATCTCGATGTGCCACACGATGAGCAGCAAAATAGCGAGCAACGGCCCCAGAAAAGCGCCCGCGTTATCGCCGGCGCCTTCCAGTCCGAACGCCCTGCCGCGGTTCGCCTCGTCCACGGAAGCCGCGATGAGCGCATCGCGCGGTGCCGAGCGGGTACCGGTGCCGAACCGATCCAGGAAGCGTCCGCCCAATACGCCTTGCCAAACCGTGGCGAGGCCCATCACCGGCTTGGCGATCGCCGCCAGCAGGTAGCCGGCCAGGGCGAGCGGCTTCCTCCGATGCAGCTTGTCCGCCAGCGAGCCGGAAAATCCTTGGACGATGTTCTGTGTCGCCCCGGCGACGCCCTCCACCAGACCGACCACGCTGCCGCTGGCGTGCAGGGTCTGGGTGAGAAAAATCGGCAGCACCGGATAGAGCATTTCCGTGGAGATGTCGGCGAACAGGCTGGACCAGGCCAGAAGAAACGTATTTCGCGAGAGGCCGGCGAAGTATCGATGTTTTGTCGCGACCGCCATGATTTTCGCGCCTCAACGAATTCGGTTGCCCGGGGGACGATCCACGACGCGCGTGACCCGCGCGGTCAGGATCTGGCCGGCATGCCCACCGGGGGACTCGAACCCCCACGCCAAGAAGGCCGCGGATTTTAAGTCCGCTGCGTCTACCATTCCGCCAGGCGGGCAGTGCGCCGGTTATAACAAGCCGAGCCCGCCGACCGCCACCCGGCAGCCGGAAGCGTCAGGGGTCCGGCGGCGTTTCCTCGGCCGCCGGGTCCGCAGGCTCCTCCGGCGGCGACCGTGTTCCATGCCGGAACGTCACGATCGGTTTTCCCTCGGGGTGGGCCGCCATCATCGCGGCCCGCTCGGCCTCCGCCTCCGGATCGCCGCCGGTGCTGATCAGTTCCAGTTCCACCACCGAATCCTCATCGTCGAACCGGTGCGGTTCGACCGGTGCGTCCGGATCGAACCGTGCCGAAGCAAAGCGAGCCAGCGCGTCGCCGGTGAAAATCCGCTCCCTCAGGTCGAGCGGTCCGCGGGTACTGGGCTGCCCAGGTTCCGCCGTCAGAGCATCCGGCGGCGTGACCGTCACCGGCGGTTCCCCCGGATCCGGCGGTGCCTGATCCTTTGCCACGTTGACCATCCGCCACGGCCCTGGGCGGGTCGCGAGCGCGACCATGATCGGGGCCTCGCGCGGGATGTATTGCACCACCGCCGGCTTCGGCGTGTAGCCGGCGAGGCTGCCGGGCGTCCCATCCGGACGGGTTTCGATATCCTCCGGCAGTTCCGGCACATCGACCAGCCGCGGCGCGCCTGCCATGGGCGGGTCACCCGGCTCCGGCGGCGCATCTTTCGCGCCCGAACCCGCGGCTTTCGCGCGGCTGCGCTTCGGCCGCCGCCTGCCGCCGATGACAGCGTCCCCGGCCGGATCGTCCGCCCCCAGTGGTTCGGCTGCCGGAGCATCGTTTGCCGGTTCGGCGAGCGGCGGAGCGCCGGAGGGCGGATTGTTCGGCATCGTCGGCGGCGCGCCGGGCACCGGCGGTGGGGGGGACTCCTTGGGCCGTTGCGGCAACGGTTTGGTCTGGCGCCGCTCCAGGTCGTGCGTGATCGACGAAAACATCCGGTTCAGCTGCACCGCGTTCGCCCGCTGCTTGATCGCCACGGCCACCGGCGTGTCGGGCAGCATGGCGTGCCGGAGGCACTCCATGATCGCGCAGTGTGTCGCGACGCCCTGGGCCGCCAGCATGCATTCCAGATGATCTCTGGGATGAAATGCCCAATTATATAGTTGACAAAACAGGGTTGCCGGGCGCATACTTCTTCCAACGAAGGAACTCGCGATGACCCTTGATCTGACAGACCCCATTTTCCACGACGAAATCAAAGCCCGCGAGTGGCTGGAAAACTACCGCTGGCCGAATGGCCCATACTGCTGCCATTGCGGAAGCCTTCGTGTGGCGCCAATGGGCGGCAAGTCGGGGCGTCCCGGCCTGTACCACTGTCCGGACTGCCGCGGCCAGTTTACCGTCATGACGAACTCAGTCATGGAAAGCAGCCACATCAAGCTTGCCAAGTGGGTTCTGGCCATCCGTTTGATGGCGTCCAGCAAGAAGGGCTTCAGCGCGCATCAATTGCATCGCTCCATCGGAGTCACCTATAAATCGGCCTGGTTCATGTTCCACCGCTTACGCGAGGCGATGTCTGACCCGTCGGCCCCGCCTATCGGTGGCGAAGGCAAGATCGTGGAAGCGGACGAAGCCTACCATGGCCGCAAGAAGGCGCCATCCGAGATGCCCGCATATCGCCAGGGTCGTCCGTATCTCAAAGGCGGCAAGAACGGGGGAGCGCAGAAGCGTCCGATCGTTGCCCTGGTGGAGCGTGGCGGGGAAGCGCGCGTTACCCATATGGGCCACGTCACCGCGAAGAACATCGGCGCCTTTATGGCCAAGAATGTGGACCTGAAATCCCGCCTGAACACGGACGAGAGCAAGCTGTACACCACCCTTGGCAAGGATTTTGCGTCCCATGAGGTCGTGAACCATGGAGCCAAGGAATATACCCGCGGCGATGTGACGATCAACACGGCGGAAGGCATGTTCGGTGTGTTCAAGCGCGGGATGGTTGGTGTTTACCAGCATTGCGGGGAACAGCATTTCCAGCGGTACCTGGACGAGTTCACGTTCAGGTTCAACAACCGCACCAAGCTGGGAGCGGAAGATAGCGAGCGTGCGATCAAATTGGCTCAGGGCATGGAAGGCAAGCGCCTGACCTATCGGCGGATTGCTGGCCAGGGGGAAGGCGTGGAAGGTGGCGCCGGTTCAGGGGGAACTGTTTGAAAGGCGTCCCGCCCGCAGGTTCGTGAATCTGGACAGCATCGAGTACGTCACCCGTCCGAAGGAAGGCGGCGTCGTAGTGGTCGGGAGGCGCGGCGCCGCCGAGGTTCACATCAACGTGCCGGACGCTCTTTTGCCGGAGTTGATCGCGCGGTTGAGGCGGCCGACCGGCGGGTAGTCTTTCCCTTGATCTGGGACTGCGGTTTTGGGGGCGTCGTCAGGAGTCGGCGCGCGAGTTCACCGGCTCGCCGTTCGGCTTCCTCGGGCGGGTAGTCATCGTCCTCGGTCGGTTCTCGTTCCATGGCGCGATTCGGACTATCGTGTTAATCATTGTCGAGCTGTAGGCGGCCGGTGCTTTGGGGGCACCGGCCCACAGCGGACGCGAATGTCACAACCACTCGCGGGCCACCTCCCGGTCGTATATCACGGGATTGCCCGCTCCACGAGCGAGGTAATAAGAAATGCCAGCGCGCCGGAAGACGCATCTTCAAATTACAGAGTTTGGCGAGGAAGAAGTTGGGCTCCAATGCGACGGCAGTCCGATCCTATCGGGCGATGGTTCCATCTCCGAGGATCTCGTTTGCGGGCAATGTCACCGAACCCTGTTTCTCGCTCTCTCGCGCGACGCTGTGTTCGCCGAATTCGCCAAAAGCAGCCACCCGTTCACTAACCGGCACGGGCGACGACACCCTTTCGTCGCCGTGTGCGACTGCGGTGCAATCAATCGGGTGTGGCCCCCACCGATCGACTAGCCACGCCGGGTAGTACGCAATGACCGGCTTGCCTTGCAGCGTGAGGCGAAAGACAAAATGGGTGCCTCTGCGCCCGAGATAAACGGCGACTTCCATGCGGCACACATGGTGTGTCAATTGCGGGTCTGCTACATCACCAGAGTCGTTCCGCCCCCGCGAACAAGGCGGGGGCGGGGCGGCTGGCGGACCCGGGGTGGCCGTCCACGCCTTGAGAACGGGCGGTCACCTTCGGGTTTGCGGGGGCGAGGGGTGCCGGACCCCAGGGCTGCCTGAGAAACCGTCCGAGAGGGTTCGATTCCCTCCGCCTCCAACCGAGCCTGCGTCTTAGGCTCAACCTAATGGGATACATCCCATGAGCATTTTTGCATAGTATGCTTTCGGCATATTTTCGCCGCCGCCATGGAAATCACGCATTCCGAGACACCCTATAGCCGACCTGTCACGCAAAGGCAAATTGTCCCAGGAACCCTGTTTTGGCAAGTATATAATTAGGATGAAATACCCAATTATATACTTGACAAAACGGTGATTTAAGGCGCATATTCCTCCCAACGAAGGAAGCCGCCATGATCATCGATCTCACCGACGCCATCTTCCACGACGACGACAAGGCCCGCGAATGGTTCGAACAAGCGCGCTGGCCCAATGGCGTGAACTGTGTACATTGCGGAAGCCTTCGCGTTACCCCGATGGGCGGCAAGAAGCATCGTCCCGGCCTCTACCACTGCCCCGATTGCCGAGGTCAGTTCACGGTGCAGACCGGCTCCGTTATGGAAAGCAGCCACGTGTCCTTGACCAAGTGGGCGCTGGCCACCCGGCTCATGAACGCCAGCAAGAAAGGCATGAGCGCGCACCAACTGCACCGTTCCATCCACGTCACCTATAAGACGGCCTGGTTCATGTTCCACCGCCTCCGCGAGGCGATGTCCGATCCGAAGGCCGCGCCGATCGGCGGCGAGGGAAAGATCATCGAAGCTGACGAAGCCTACCACGGCCGCAAGAAGGCCCCTTCCGAAATGCCCGCATATCGCAAGGGCCGTCCCTACACGAAGAGTGGCAAGAACGGTGGCGCCAGGAAACGCCCGATCGTGGCCCTGGTGGAGCGCAGCGGCGAGGCCCGCGTCACTCATATGGGCCACGTGACCGCGAAGAACATCGGTGCGTTCATGGCCAAACACGCGGACATGAAATCGCGGCTGATGACGGACGAGAGCAAGCTGTACGGTTCGCTCGGCAAGGAGTTCGCCTCGCACGAGACGGTGAACCATGCCGCCAAGGAATATGCCCGCGGCGATGTACACTCCAACACGGCTGAAGGCTACTTCGGGGTGTTCAAGCGCGGCATGGTTGGCGTTTACCAACATTGCGGCGAACAGCATTTCCAGCGCTACCTGGATGAGTTCACCTTCCGCTTCAACAACCGCAGTAAACTCGGGATCGAAGACAGCGCCCGCGCGGTGAAGATGGTCAAGGGCATGGACGGCAAGCGCCTCACCTATCGGCGGATTGCTGGCCAGGGGGAAACTTTGGAAGGCAGCACCGGTCCAAGCTGAACTGTTCGAGCGTCAGCCCGCTCGCAGGTTCGTGAAACTGGACTCGGTCGATTACGCGGTGCGGGCGAAGGAAGGCGGAATCGTCGTTGTCGGCAAGCGCGGCGCGGCGGAGGTCCATATCATTGTACCGGACTCACTGATCCCCGCGCTTATCGCCCGGCTGAGGCGCCCGGCCTGATTGGGCGGCGCGTTCCGCTTCCTGCCGTTTGGTCATGTGCGGTCTGGGTGGCGTGTTCAACAGTCGGTGCGCCGTTGCCCTGGCCCGCCGCTCAGCTTCCTCGGGTGAGTAGTAGTCATCGCTGTTTGGTTTGGCTGTCATGGCGCGACTCCGGCCAATACGCTACGGATTGTCAAGCCGTGGTTGGCCGGGGTTTGTCGAGAACCCCGGCCCACGGCGGACGCGAATGTCATCACCATCCGCGGGCCGCGTTCGCGCCATGTATCATGGCTGACGGCGCCCGCTCAACGAGCGAGGCCAGGAACCACGTTCTCAGTCAAGGAAGCCGTAACGGCCATTCTATTGCTGCTCCTTGTTGTACTTGGTGCGGAGGCCACGCATTGGCAAAACGTCGCGGCCAGGACGGGCGCGAGGGGGGATATAACGAGTAGGCCAGAAATAGACAGCCAAAGGCAACCCCGCGTACAGAACCAAGGTTCCGACAGCCAGCCCTATGATCTTGAAATCAAAGTGCTGACCCTCGTTTTGGGCATTGCGACGTTGGGAGTTCTCGTTTTTCAGGCCGTGATTTTTCGCGGTCAGCACGACATCATGGACAGACAAATTCAGGCGACCACCGCCAGCCAGCGGGCCTTCGTATTTGTCGAGGACTTCGACACGGATTATGTTCAGACATTTGCCCCACGCGTTCAGAACCTGCCTTCCGGGGGCGTAAGTCATAGTGCTGAACCGCAATTCACTCGTTTCGCGGTGAAGCCCCGGTGGACGAACAGCGGAACAACACCAACCAGAAATATGCGCGTCAAAGTCAACTGGATTCAGGAGTCGGCATCGGCCACCCCAAAATTGGCGCATGCTTATACCCGGCCAGAATATGGCGCTCAGGCTATGTTTCTCAGTCCCCGCGCAACCGAATGGAGTGAAGCCATTGTCATCGACCCGGTTATTGCTACCAACGCACTGCGCGATAGAACTCGTATCTATGTTTGGGGCCGGGTTGATTATGACGACATTTTCCCAGGCACTAGGCACCATTTCACCGAATGGTGCTACGTGATCCACATGGACAAAAGCGGGGCGGGCGTTTCCCCACGCTTCGTCGCCCATGGCGACTACAATAGATCCGATGAAGACGATTAACACTAACCTGGCGAGGAACGCTAGAACCGGATGACCGACCGAAACCCCTTTGACGCCGCACGGCTTAAACTCCGCCGCGCGCGCAGACATATCGATGAACTTACGGAACAACTGCGCGCCTACATCAGCCGAAGCCCTTTTTATTTGGAGTTGGCCGACGCCCCCTCTTATCTGAACGGCAAAAAATGGGTGCTTCACGTGGTGGAGTCTGTGCCGTCCGATTTCTCTGCGATCATCGGCGACGCGATTCATAACCTTCGATCCGCTTTGGACCTCATGGCTTGCGAACTCGTCCGCGCCAACAACCAAAGCGACTCCGGGGTGTATTTTCCGTTCGCTGAGTCCGCGACCGAGTTGGAAGGCATGATCGCACGCCGCCATATGGACCGCGCGAGCGCCCAGGTCGTAGACCTCATCAGAAGCACCGCACCTTTTAAGGGTGGCAACGCAGCACTCAGAGCCATCCACGACTTGGATATCATCGATAAGCATCAGTCACTGATCCCAGTCTTTGACATGGTCGGCACGCCAGAGGTGCCGGGGATGCCTCCGTCCAGCGTGGTCTTCACCATGGGTCCAATCGAGGGCGGCATGGAAGTCTTCGCGTCGCGCGAGCACGCGACCTTACCCGCTGGCTATCGGGCGTCCGGCACATTCGTTTTCCGATTCGGTAGTGGCGCCCTCACCGAAGCGGGCCTGGAAGGCGGCCCCCTGGGTGGCGGTGAAGTCATTCCAACGCTTGTAAGCCTGGCGGACCTGGTGGACAGCCTGAACGAAGCGTTCTCTCTGATCGTCTGAAGACTGAGGGGCGCTGCACATGCTGCCCACCATAGCCAGCCTGTCATGCCCTGGCAAATTGTCCTAGAAACCACGTTTTGGCAAGTATATAATTAGGATGAAATGCCTCAAGCATGGTGAGGCCGGCGGCGAGGCGGACTTCGGTCTCATGTGGCTCTTCGTCGTTGTCATGCCAGATGGCCTGGATCACCGAGCGGGCGATTTCTTCGGAGAACGATGGGCCGAACGACATGAGTGGCGCGTCGGGGCGGTCGGGATACTCGGGTGGGAACAGGGTCGGCATGCGCTGAAATGAACTCACATTGGACGATAAGATTGTGGAAACTGCCCTATCGAAGGAATAATGTCAAGGAGTTTCACTGTCGGGACCAGGGCAATCGCATTTGAACCCCAACGCCGGACCGGAGCTCGACCGTCGGAGGCTGCCGCGTCTCGAAGGGCCGGGCGCTCGCCAATCGGCCCCCGGCCCCGGCATGGCACGGTGTATCCGTTCTTATCCCTTCTTATCGGCGTTCATCCGCGGTCAAAAAATTTTACTTTCGTCGCGGCGAAACGGAACGCCCGCCGGAACGATGCGGTGGTGCGGCAACGCAAGAATTTTACCGCGGATGAACGCCGATAAGAAGGGATAAGGCAGGATGGAATGTGCGGTTGAAACCGCGAGGGTCATCTCTTGCAACAAATCTTCAG
>Ga0181536_10004113_pt1 | contig 15554 bp, 14 predicted proteins | sample PEATcosm2014_Bin_41_FD_121105 | JGI IMG/M metagenome (GOLD analysis project Ga0181536, IMG submission 121105) | Peatland microbial communities from MTU Mesocosm Facility, Houghton, MI, USA - PEATcosm2014_Bin17_60_metaG | ecosystem: Environmental > Terrestrial > Soil > Wetlands > Peat | place... | reverse complement strand
CATCCTGGGCATCCTCGCCATCTTCCGCATGCCCACCGACATCTTCCCCGAAATCGACATCCCGGTGGTCAGCGTCATCTGGTCCTACGCCGGCATCTCCCCCGAAGAAATGGCCGAAGTGGTTACCATTCGCTGCGAGCGCTCCTTCACCACTTCGGTCAACGACATCGAGCACATGGAGTCGCAATCGCTCCCCGGACTGTCCATCATCAAGATATTCTTCCATCCCAACGCCAAAGTCGAAGCCGCCGTCGCCCAGTTGGCCGCCGCTTCGCAAGCGGTGCTGCACTCGCTGCCCACCGGCATGACGCCGCCCTCCATCCTGCGCTATAACGCCTCCAGCGTCCCCATCCTGCAACTGAGCATTTCGTCCGACACCATGAGCGAGTCGTCGCTCTACGATTACGGTTACCAGTTCATCCGCACCCAGATGGCTACGGTGCAAGGCGCAAGTTTCCCCTTGCCCTATGGCGGCCGTCCCCGCCAGATCATGGTCGATATTGATCTGAAATCGCTCTACGCGCAAGGCCTCTCGGCCAACGACGTGGTCAACGCCGTGAATGCGCAAAGCCTGATCATCCCCTCCGGCATCGCCAAGATCGGTCCCAACGAATTCGTGGTGCGGCTCAACAGCCTGCCGCCCTCGGCCGAAGCCTTCAACAGTCTTCCGATCAAGCAGACCAACGGGACCACCGTCTACCTCCGCGACATCGGCCACGTGCGCGACGGCTACGCCATCCAATCGAACATCGTGCGCCACAACGGCAACCGCTCCATCCTGCTCACCGTCCTGAAAAATGGCGGCTCCTCGACCCTCAGCATCGTCGCCAAGATCAAGGAGATTCTGCCGCGCATCCGCTCCACGCTGCCCGCCGCCTTGAATCTGAAGCTGCTGTTCGATCAATCCATCTTCGTGCGCGCCGCCATCAATGGCGTGCTCAAAGAGGCCACTATTGCCGCCCTCCTCACCGGCCTGATGATCCTGCTGTTCCTCGGAAGCTGGCGCTCGACCATCATCGTCTGCATCTCCATCCCGCTCTCCATTCTCACTTCGCTCGCCGTGCTGAACCTGCTGGGCGAAACCATCAACGTCATGACGCTCGGCGGACTCGCCCTAGCCGTGGGCATCCTGGTGGACGACGCCACCGTCGAAATCGAAAACATCCATCGCAACCTGGGCCAGCGCAAGCCCATCATCAAAGCCATCCTGGATGGCGCGAGCCAGATCGCCGTCCCGGCGTTCGTTTCCACGCTGTGCATTTGCATCGTGTTCGTGCCGGTCATCTTCTTGAGTGGCGCAGCCCGCTACCTGTTCACGCCTCTGGCGCTGGCGGTGGCGCTCGCCATCATGGCGTCGTATCTCCTTTCGCGTACCCTGGTCCCCACCATGGTCAAGTACCTGCTGCGCGGCGAAGCCAGCCGCTATCAGAGCGAATCCGGCGAAATGGAACATGCGGGGCACGGATGGTTCGCCCGCATCCACCACGGTTTTCAAACGCGCTTCGAGCGCATGCGCAACGCCTACCGCCGCCTGCTGGGTTCCGCCCTGGCCCATCGCAAGCTGGTAGTCGCGTGCTTCGGGCTGATCGTGGCCGCCTGCGCCGCGCTCCTTCCGTTCATCGGTACGGACTTCTTCCCGCAGGTGGATGCCGGCCAGATCCGCCTGCACGTGCGCGCTCCGGCCGGCACCCGCATCGAAGAGACCGAAGCCTATTTCAAGCAGGTCGAGGACACCATCCGCCAGACCGTGCCGCCCGCCGAGCTGTCCGATATTCTCGATAATATCGGTTTGCCTTACAGCGGCTTCAATATCGCGCTGAGCGACAGCGCCACCATCGGCTCCTTCGATGGCGAGGTGCTGGTTTCCCTCAAGCCGGACCACGCTTCCACCTGGAACTACATCCGCGATCTGCGCCATCGCCTGAACCGCCAGTTTCCCGACCTGACGTTCTTCTTCCAGCCCGCCGACATCGTGGGCCAGATCCTCAACTTCGGATTGCCCGCGCCCATCGACGTGCAGGTGATCGGGCCGCTCACCAACGCCCCCGCCAACTATGCGCTGGCCCGCCAGATCACGGCGCGCCTGGCCCGTATCCCCGGCGCGGTGGACGTGCACCTGCACCAGGTCGTCGATGCGCCCGAGCTGCGCTTCAATGTGGACCGCACGCGCGCCGATCAGCTTGGCCTCACCCAACAGGACGTGGCCAACAGCCTGCTGATCTCTCTGAGCGGCAACTTGCAGCTCGCGCCGAACTACTGGATCAATCCGCAGAACGGCGTGGACTATCCGATCATCGTGCAGGCGCCCGAATACCGCATGTCCTCGACCGCCGAGCTGCTCGATACGCCCGTGCATGCGGGCGGCGCAAGCGCCCAAAACCAGTTGCTCACCAATGTGGCGCACTTGGATCGCGGCGCGACGGCTTCGGTCGTCAATCACTACAACGTGCAGCCGCTTTACGATGTCTACGCCAACGTGCAGGATCGCGACCTCGGTAGCGTGGCCGGCGAGGTGCATCGCGTGTTGGACGATTTCAGGTCCAAGCTGCCCAAGGGGAGCTTCTTCGAAACCCGCGGCCAGGTCGAGACCATGCGCACCTCTTTCATCGGCCTGGGCGTCGGGCTGGTGTTCGCGGTCGTTCTCGTGTATTTCGTGATGGTGGTCAACTTCCAATCCTGGCTCGATCCGTTCATCATCCTGATGGCCTTGCCCGGCGCGCTCTCGGGCATCCTGCTGATGCTCTTCGTCACTCAAACGACAATCAATGTTCCATCGCTGATGGGCGCTATCATGAGCATTGGCGTGGCTACGGCGAACAGCATCCTGCTGGTGAATTTCGCCAACGACGTGCGCGCCACCGGCGCCGATTCGATCACCGCCGCGCTGGAAGCCGGGTACACGCGCCTGCGTCCCGTGATGATGACGGCGCTGGCCATGATCGTCGGCATGCTGCCGATGGCGTTGGGCGTCGGTGAAGGCGGCGAGCAAAATGCCCCGCTGGGCCGCGCCGTCATCGGCGGACTCCTGCTGGCCACCGTCGCCACGCTGTTCTTCGTGCCTGTCGTCTACAGCGTGCTGCGGCGCAATCCGCCGACTTATCTCGAACACGAGGCCGAGGTGCAGCGGTATGACCGTTGATCCTGTGGGGCAGGGGAGGGCGGCCAATCTTGGCCGCAGCCGCCTTTTCAGGCGGCCAGAGCCGGCTGAAAGCCGGCTGCGGGCAAGATTGCCCGCCCTCCGATTATGCACAACTCGAAAACTAAGTGGCATGGGGCACCTTGCCTGCGGCGGCCTCGCAGACCGCCTTCTTGGTGGCCTATGATTGTTGATCCCGCCCCCGAAACCGCCGCCCGACCCAAACCCCGCACCGGCCGCCGCGGCCTGCTGGCGTTTTTCGCGCTGATCGGCGTGCTGGTGGCCGCTGCCGTGATCGGCGGCATCCTGCCTCGCCTCACCCGCCAGAAGGCGCTCCTGTCCGCCGCGGAAACTCAGACGGTCGAGCGGCCGATCGTCGAAGTCGCCACTGCCCGCCCGGCGCCCGCACGCTCCACGCTCGATCTGCCGGGCGACATGCAGGCGCTGGTCGATTCGCCGATTTTCGCCCGCGTAGATGGCTACCTGCGCACCCGCTTGGTCGACTATGGCGATCGCGTCAAGACCGGCCAGCTTCTGGCGGAAATCGACACGCCCGAACTCGACCAGCAGATCCGCCAGGCGCGCGCCGCCGTTTCGCAGTCGCAATCCGCGCTCAATGAGGTGAAGGCCGACCTGGATCTTTCCAAGGCCAACCTGAACTTGGCGCGCCTCACGGTCGAGCGCTGGCGGCGCTTGGCCAAGGGCGGTGTGGTGGCCCGCCAGGAAGCCGATCAGAAAGAGGCCGACTTCGCCGTAACCGAAGCGCAGGTCGCCAGAGCCCAGGCCAGCATTGCAACTACCCAGGAAACCGTGCGCGCGAACGAAGCCAATCTGCGGCGCCTCGAAGAGATGAAGGCGTTTGCCCGCATCACCGCGCCGTTCGATGGCGTCATCACCGCGCGCAACGTGGATATCGGCACGCTCGTCAACTCCGGCAACGGCGGCACGGCCCGCGAGCTGTTCCACATCGCGCAGATTCAGGTGCTGCGCATCTTCGTCAACGTGCCGCAGACCAATGTCGCGTCGATGCATCCCGGGCAAACCGCCGAGCTGCGCGTCGAGGAACTGCCCGGCCAGGTCTTCTCCGCCCGCGTCACGCGCATCGCCAATGCGCTGGACACCAACTCGCGCGCCATGCTGACGGTGCTCGAAGTGCCCAATCCGCGCGGCGTGCTCATGCCCGGCATGTACGCGCAGGTGCGGTTCTCCACCGGGCGTGCGGAAGCGGCCGTGCTCGTCCCCGGCGACGTGCTGATCCTGGGCCGCCAGGGCCCCCGCGTGGCGGTCGTCGCGCCGGACCATCGTGTCCACCTGCGCCAGATCCGTATCGGACAGGACTTAGGCTCCGAAATAGAAGTCGTCTCCGGCCTTTCCGCGGGCGAATTGGTGGTGGCGAATCCGTCCGACACCGTGCGTGAGAACGCGCTGGTAGAGGTGCGGAACATCGGCAAATAACGTGGCTCGTAGCCGGGCAGCAAGATGGGAACCCCGGATAAGGCTGCTGCACGAGAGGTCAAAACGGAAATGCCGGATGGAATAGCTTCTCGTGGTTCCAAGCAGGAAAGCAGTGCCGAGCACGGTCGGGCAAACGCGGTGTCCTGGCGCGACCGCATAACTGGCGCCGTCCTCGTGTCGATCGCGCTGGCTGCACAAACCCACTGGATGGGCCCCGCCATCATTCTTCTCAGTGGCGGTTTGGTCTTGGTTTATGGTGTGTGGGCAGCAGCTCGCTGGAACAACGATGCCGCCGCGGTTCTTCCCATCTACCTGCTCGCCATCGTCGTGCAGTGCCTGCATTTCACCGAGGAGTATGTAACTGGCTTTCAGCATCAGTTCCCAAGACTGTTCGGCGGCGATTGGAGCGATGCGCGCTTTGTGACGTTCAATATGTTGTGGCTCGCTGCTTTCGTACTGGCGGGACTGGGTGTCTACCGGCGAGTAAAGTTGTCCTACCTCATTGTTCTTTTTCTCGCGCTCATCGGGGGCGTGGGGAACGGCACCGCCCATCTGGTGTTGAGTGCAATGTACCTTAGGTACTTCCCCGGCGTCATAACCGCCCCCTTTTGCCTGCTCATGGGTATTCTGCTGCTAACGCGGCTCTTTGCTGGAAACGCGGGCACGGCAAAAGAGGCGTAACGTATAGGCCCAGCGCTATGGATGCGATGGACGAGACGTCCAATATGAATGAAGAGGTGGCGCCCGATGCAAAGGGAGCAGAACCGAGCCGCCAGGTTGGAGGCGCGTATCACTCACCTTACCCACGCTATGCCTGGCGAGAAATACATGTCAAGCGCCGCGTCAATAATGTGGAAATAAGTTCGGAATATCGATAAATAGCGCTCCGACTCTTAGTGGAGTATAATTTCCCTATCCGCGTTCTAGGGAGGGGAAAATGGAGCGCCGTTACCCGAGGACAGGCCTGCTTTTGCTGGCACCGCTATGGATGACGCTGCTGGCGTCGCCTTGTGCAATTGCCAAGAACAAAGATCCGGAACACGATCCCGAGCAGATCGGAAGCCGCGACGTCGGCAAGGGCGTCAACTTCTACTCTATGGAGCGGGAGATCGGCCTGGGCAAGGAGATGGCTCAGGAGACGGAACGCCAGGCCAAGATGGTGGACGATTCCGCGGTCACGGAGTACGTCACCCGCCTGATACAGACCGTGGTGAACAACTCCGACGCGAAGGTGCCGTTCAGCATCAAGGTCGTCGATTGCGACGAAGTCAACGCGTTCGCCCTGCCCGGCGGTTTCATGTTCGTCAACACCGGCCTGATTATGAGGGCCGACAACGAAGCCGAGCTGGCGGGGGTGCTGGCGCACGAGATCGCGCACGTGGCCGCGCGCCACGCCACGCGCCAGGCCACCCGCGGCCAGCTCGTCAACTACGGCACGATTCCGCTGATCTTCATGGGCGGATGGGCCGGCTATGCGGTCCGCCAAGCCGTGGGCCTGGCCGTTCCCCTGGGATTCCTGAAGTTCTCCCGTAACATGGAGGCCGAGGCGGATCTGCTCGGCCTGCAATACATGTACAAGGCGGGCTACGATCCGACTGAGTTCGTCAACTTCTTCGAGAGAATCGAGACCCTGGAGAAGAAGCAGCCGGGCGCTGTCTCGAGGCTTTTCTCCTCACACCCCATGACCGGCGATCGCATCCGCGCCGCGCAGAAGACGATTCAGCAGGATCTGAAGTCCACGCCGCAATACGTGGTGGATACTTCGCAGTTCCACGACGTGCGCACCCGCCTGATCATGCTGGGCAACCGCCTGAAACTGGGGTGGGACCCCGGCCGCCCGGTGCTGCACACGCGGCCGTCGGCGAAGGTGGAAGACGGCGATGGCGACGGGCCCACGCTGAAGCGGAACTAACCTGTGGGGCAGGATGGAGTCCTGCGCGCCGATTGCCAATCGGCGCAAACCCGCCCTGCCCTCGCAAAACAATCTCAACGTTTCGGCCGGCCGCGCGGTAATACCTATTAGAAATGGAGCCGGAAGGTATTGCGCTGCCGATGACCGCTTATCCGCGGGAAAACTCCGGCGAGGTGGCTGCCTTCGAGCGCATCATGTCGCAGTGCGAACGCCGCGTGCTGCGGGTCGCGCTGCGCCTGTTGAATAACCCGCAGGACGCGCAGGATGCCACCCAGGAAGTCTTCCTGCGGCTCTACCGGCACCTCGGGAATCTGGACGAGGCGCGCGGTTACGAGCCGTGGCTGTACCGCGTGACGGTAAATGTCTGCCGCGATATCGCGCGCGCCCGGCGCCGCTCGGTCGGGCTGATGGAAGTGCCGGAGCCGGCAGCCCCGCAGCCGGATGCTTGTCACGATGCGGAGCGCGCCCAGCAGCGGGAAATCGTCCGGCGCGGACTGAGTCGCCTGGGCGAGAAGGAGCGCGCGGCGCTGGTGTTGCGGGATGTGGAAGGCCTGTCCACGCGGGAAGTGGCAGGGATTCTGGGTTCTTCGGAGAATACGGTGCGCTCGCAAATCTCGACGGCGCGCCTGAAGCTCCGCGATTTTACCGGCCGCCTGGTGAGGAGGCGATCATGAGCTGCTCGAAGCTCGAAACCGATATTGCGCTGTACGCCGGAGGCGATCTGCCGCCCGGGCGCGTCCCGCGCGTAGAAGCGCATCTCGGGAAGTGCGCGGATTGCCGCGCGCTGGCCGAAGAGTTACGCGCCGAACAGGCGCTGCTGAGCGAACTGCGCGACGAACCGCTGGAAGACGCCATGGTGGCGCAAGTCCGGCAGCGCGTTTTGGCGGAAGCAAGGAGGGCGGGGTTCACCCCGCGCGGGGCTTTAGCCCCGCTGCTTGCATTGGCGGCAGCGCTGGTCCTGGCAGTGGTCCTGGCGTGGCCAAGGCATCGTAGTGGGGCAGCGCCTCGCGCTGCGGCGGCGTCTCACGCCGCCCAGGCAGGGGCGGGCCGGGGGCCCGCCGCAGCTTACGGAGCTGCCCCACTTGCGCGGAAGAGCCGCCACCATGTCCGCCGCGCGCCTACGGCTCAACCCGGCCCGCCATTGCTGGTGCAGTTCGTGACCGACGACCCGAACATAGTTATTTATTGGCTGGTGGATCAGAAACCTCAAGGAGACTAAAAATGAGAACCGTGAAACGAATCTTACCCGGTCTGGCCATGGCAGGCGTGCTTGCGGCCCAGACCGCAACCGCGGTGCCGCCGCCGGCGGAAACCCGCACGCCCGAGCCGCCCCGCCAGCAACGCGTCTTCATGCTGAAGTATGCCGATGCGCGTCAAGTCGCCGATGTGCTGGCCGTCTTTGGCTACGGCATCAGAGCTGACCGGGACATGCACGTGGTCGCAGTCAGCGCGCCGGCCGAAACCATAACGGCTGTCGAGGACGCCATCAAACGGCTGGACGTGCCCGCCGCGGCGCCCAAAGATATCGACCTCGTCGTCTACATGATTCTGGCGTCGGAACAGCCTTCAGCCGACGGCAACCTGCCGTCCGAACTGCAGCCCGTGGCCGACGAAGTGAAGAAGATCTTTTCGTACAAGAGCTTCCGATTGCTCGATTCGATCCTGCTGCGGACTCAGCCCGGCAATAGGGCGACCGCCGACGGAGTCATCGGTGAGTCGAAGACATCTTACAGGTTCGAGGTTAAGCCATCGGCCGTGACCGAAGACCCCCAGGGACGTCTAATCCGGCTGGACAATCTCAATTTGACCTTGCGCCTGTCGGGAGATCGCGAGGCTGGCATCCGCACCGAAATCACCGTGCGCGAAGGCCAGCGGGCGGTAGTCGGTAAGTCGAATATAGGCCTCGGCCAGTCGCTCATCCTGGTGGTGACCGCGAGAGTGACGGAGTAGAATACCGCAATGCATCAGCTACGGTATGCCGCCCGGCTCCTGGCGCGCACGCCGGGATTCACCATCGTCGCCGTGATCACGCTGGCCCTGGGGATCGGCGTGAACAGCGCCATCTTCAGCGTCATCGATGCCGTGCTGTTGCGCCCGCTGCCATATCCGCACCCGGAGCGGCTGGTGTCGTTGTTCGAGTACGATGGCAACGATCCGGACAACCGCGGCGGCGTAGCGCCCGCCAACATGGGCGGACTATAACCAGAGCCACGTTTTTACCGGCATCGCGCACGTGGGCACGCCGGGCATGAACCTGACCGGCGCAGGCATGCCCGATTGCGCCTGGCTCTGGGCGCGCAACGCCGCAACATCCTCAGCCTGACGATGGCGCGCGCCTTTCGCCCGATCCTGGCGGGCCTCGCCTTCGGCCTGGCCGCCTCGCGATTGCCGACCAGCCTGCTTTTCGAAGTGAGGCCGTCCGATCCGGAGACGTTCGCCCTCGTCGCGTTGCCGCTCGGCGTGGTCGCGCTGGGCGCTTGCCTGATCCCGGCCCGGTGCGCTACCCGCGTCGATCCAATGGTGGCGCTGCGCTACGAGTGACGCTCAACGCAGCCAGTCGCGGAGGGTTGACTCACCCTCCATGCCCGACGCACTGCGCTTGATCTTTCCGTCCGCGCCGATAAGAACGAGCTTGGGCACCCCGCCGACTGCATAACTCTGTGCCGCGCGGCCATCCGGATCCACGAGATTCAGCAGATGAAGCGGCCGCATGACTTCCCGCGCGCCATCCACATCTCCGACGTTCACGCAGGCGATCTCCACACCGTTGCGGGCCGCCTCGTCGTGCAGATTGTCGAGGATCGGCAACTCGTGCCGGCAGATTCCGCAGTTGGTGCTCCAAAACACCAGAAGGACGGGTCTGCCGCGGAAGGAATCGAGACGATATTCGCCGCCGTAGGCTCCCTGCAGTGCGAAATCCGGGGCTTGGCGCCCGATCTCGTTGTGCCGGAATAAGAGGAACACGGCGACTGCGGCTGCAATCCAAATCAGCGGGCTTGACGACCGGTCGGCCATGGCACCTCCCAGCATATCAATCGGCTGGAACAACCACCAGGCCTAGCCGCGCGCCGGGCGCTTACCTTCGTGAAGGGTGTCGAGCAGCCGCTCCGTAGCAGCCGCGATCTCCCGGACGGCGGCTTCAAATGCCGCATGGTTCGTCCGGGACGGCTTGCGGAAGCCGCTGACCTTCCGCACGAACTGGAGGGCCGCCGCGGAAATCTCCGGAGCGGTGGCGGGCGTATCGGGACGCCTGAGCACTTTGATGCTGCGGCACATGGCAGAAGCATTATCGTACATAATTCGCCCGCTTTGCGCCGGCGGATTATAATCGGGTCTGAAACAGATGGAGGCCCAGCCTGGATCGCACGGTACAACGACGATTCGCCCGGATCAGGGAAATGGCCGACCGCGTGGAAGAGGAAGCCGGCCGCGCCGAATGGGAGTCCGCGCTGGCGCGCGCGGTCACGCTGCACAGCGACGCGGCGTTCATCGTGGATTGGCTGCGGGGCCAGACGGAGTATCGCAGCAGTGCGGCGCCGCCTGCCGGCGCGGACACCTGGGAACCCACCGCCGAACCGTCTCTCGGCAATGTCAGTGAACCCTTGAGCGGAACGCTGGACGCCGATTTGCCGGCAGCCAGAGAATAGTTAGAACCGTGGCGCACGCTTCAGCTCGCCAGGGGCGAGCTTTGCTCGCCGAAGAGCGGGGCTCAAGCCCCGCGCGGGCTCAAGCCCGCCCTCCATTGCTGTGCTCACCGAATGTAGAAACTCGAGTGGCGAGCTTCAGCTCGCCACCTTCGGATCGCCGCCAGACCGTGGGCTGAAGCCCACGGCGGCACGCTGAAGCGTGCGCCACTCATCGAACCTGCGTTGGCTAACAACCCAGAGCCTTCAAAATAGCGTCCGTATCATACACGCACCCGCCCCACGTGCCGCCGCTCACTTGTTGTAGCGCTGCCCACAGCCGGGTCTCGGGAGGCAGCGCAGGGTCCGGCGCCAAGTCGGGGCGCAGGGGCCGCGCGGCCAGCACGCGTGCGCCCTCCGCCGCGCCGAACAAATCCGCGCCGTGCCCGACCAGGTTCACCGAGCCTTCCAGGTTGACGCGGTCCACCACGATCTCGATGACGTCTCCGTCCAGCACCTTGCCGATAGGCCCGCCGGCCAGCGCCTCGGGCGAGATGTGTCCGATGCAGGCGCCGGTGGAAACGCCGCTGAAACGCGCGTCGGTGAGCACCGCGACGTGCTTGCCGAAATCCAGATACTTCAGCGCCGAAGTGATCTGGTAGGTCTCCTCCATGCCGGAACCCATGGGGCCGCGGCAGATCAGCACGATGACATCGCCGGGATGCACGCGGTCCGGCCCCTGGCTCTTGATGGCGGCGATGGCATCGGCTTCGGTGCGGAAGACGCGCGCGGGGCCGGTCTTGCGGTAGATGCCATCGGGATCGACCACGCTGGGGTCGATGGCGGTACTCTTGATCACCGAGCCTTCCGGCGCCAGATTGCCGTACGGGAAGGTGACGGTGGAAGTCAGTCCGGCGCGGGCGGCGCGGGCAGGGTCCATGATTACATCGTCCGGATCGATGCCGTCACGCTCCTGCAATATGCGGCGCAGCGCGGCGCGGCGCGGGGATGCTTCCCACCAGTCGAGCGTGGCGTCGAGCGTTTGGCCGCTGACGGTGAGGACGCCGGTGTCGAGCAGTCCGGCGCGCCGCAGGTGCAGCATGACTTCGGGGACTCCGCCGGCCAGGAAGACTTGCACGGTCGCGAACGAGCGGGGGCCGTTGGGGAGCGCATCCACCAGGCGCGAAACGCGGCGGTTGGTGACAGTCCAATCGGCGGCGGTGGGGCGCCGCAGGCCAGCGGCGTGCGCCACGGCGGGCAGGTGCAGAATCAGGTTGGTGGATCCCCCGAAAGCCGCATGCACCACCATGGCATTGCCAACCGAGGCGTCCGTCAGGATGTCGCGCATCTGCAGACCGCGGGCCTCCAGCGCTAGCACGGCGCGGGCCGAGCGGCGGGCCATATCCAGCCAGATGGGATGTCCGGAGGGCGCCAGCGCCGAGTGCGGCAGCGACATCCCCAGCGCCTCGCCGACCACTTGCGAAGTGGCCGCGGTGCCCAGGAACTGGCAACCGCCGCCGGGCGTCGCGCAGGCGCGGCAAAGATTCTCGGCGGCCGCTTCCAGCGTGATCTGGTCATGCGCGAAGCGCGCGCCGACGCTTTGCACGCGCGCGGCATCTTCGCCCTCCTCGGCCAGCAGCGTGACGCCGCCGGGCACCAGGACGCAGGGCAGATCGTGCATGGAAGCCAGCGCCATCATCATGGCCGGCAGCCCTTTGTCGCAGGTGGCCACACCGATAACACCGCGCCGCGTGGGCAGCGAGCGGATCAGGCGGCGGAAGACGGTGGCCGCATCGTTGCGATACGGCAGGCTGTCGAACATGCCGGTGGTGCCCTGTGTGCGGCCGTCGCAGGGGTCCGTGCAATAGGCCGCGAAGGGGATTGCGCCCAGCGCTTTGAGTTCCCGCGCGGCAGCTTCCATCAACAGGCCGACCTCCCAGTGGCCGGTGTGAAACCCAAGCGCGATGGGCGCGCCCGCGGCGTCGCGGATACCGCCGTGCGTGCTGAGGATCAGGATTTCCTTGCCGCCCAGCGCGCGCGGGTCCCAACCCATGCCGGCGTTCTGGCTCCAGCCGAACAGGTCGCCGGAAGGGCGTGTGCGCAGCATTTCGCCAGTTACGGGAAGTGCGCCTGCGGGGCCGGGCGCAGTGGTGCGCACATCGAACAGCGAGGGGTCGCCGGAATCAAGAATCGGGTTGTCATTCATCAGGGATTCGCAGGGAGGCGAACAACTCGTGCGATCCGAGCGAACGCCAGAAGGCGAAGATGGCGATGCCCAGCAGGAGCGCGAAGCTCGCCAGGCCTGCCGGGGCATACCAGGCCTTCCAGTCCGTGCCGAGCGTGATCAGGTTGGAGCTGTCGATAAAGAATATGGCAGCCACAGTGGCCACCAGCCCGAGCCGCAGCAATACAAAAATCAGCACGGAGTACATGCCAATATAAATGGCGAGGAAAACCTTCCAATCGGGAGAGGAAAAAAGTCTGCCGCTGCTGAGCAGCAGGAGCAGCGCAGCCAGAATGGCGGCCAGCACGTCTCTTTTCACCATCCGGCGCAGCCCGCAGATGGCGAAGAAGACCAGCAATCCGAAAAACAGAGCTCCTTGCATGTTGTTTGCGAAAGCGGCCAGCCATTGGCGGGTTCCCAATGAGGAAGCGAGCCCGCCCAGAGGGACCAAACCGCCAGCCTGCCAATCGGAGACCCACTCGGCCGCAACCCACACCACGGCGCCCACCGCCGCGCCAATCAAGATGTGGGAGCCCACTTGCGCATCCAGCCAGCGGCCCGCCAGCAAGCGGCTCCAAGTGACGATAGAGTGCGGCCAACGCGCGCGCACCAGCGGTTCCAAAGCTATGTAGAGCAGCGCCAGGGTGGCGCCCCACATCAGCCATGCGGCGCAGTTCGCGAAGAAGAAGGGAATCATCGACTCATCGGGGACCGGGTGCACGGTGCCGATCCACGCGACGAAGCCCAACAGACAGCGCGCGATGCCGAGGCGCAGCGCGCCCTTGCGGTCGATGTGGCCCAGCCGCCAGTTGCGACGTGCAAGGAGCACGATCGAAAGCAAGCCGACGAAGGAAAGCGCCAGCAGCACGACGTCGCGGACGCGCGAGGCCGCGTTTTTCGCCGGTGCCGCGGCGCGTTTCTTCGGCCAATCGAAGTGGATGGCCGCCTGGGTGATGCGCCCCTTCCAGGAGGCCAGATCGACAGTCAGGTTGAGGCCTGGGATGCGCGGATGCGGCCCTTTCCAGGAATGCACTTCGCTGGACGCGCCGGCCGGCACGAATGCGGCGGGGACCTCGGTGAACGCGGCCAGGTCGAGGCCCGCGGCGCGGAAGACGGCTTCGGGCGCGACGGGGGGAGTGAGGGCCTGCGCATCCTGGTACGGGTTGGCCTGAAACTCACGCAGCCGGCCGGCTCCATCCAGCGCCACACGCAGCATTCCAGGCTCGGTGGGAGCCGGATTATTACGGTCTACCTCGCCGTAGGGATCGGCGGACAGCGGCGAGAGGCTCTCGCGGTAGTTCGCAAGGATGGGAGCCTCCGCCGCCAGCCATTCGTCCCATTTGTGCGGCTGCGGGAGTTGCTTGAGGCTGTCCAGCAGGTCCCCGCGGTCGTCGATCGTCAGCGCAAAATCGGCGGGCTTCTTGGGATAGCCGAACGACGACGCCATTTCGCGCGCCTGATGCGCCAGCACTTCCGGCGGATTGTCGAGCGGAGTGTGCATTACGGCTGCGTATCGCGCGCGCAATGCCACCACGGTGCACAGACAGACCACGATCGCGAGCAAGCAAGGGATCGAATACCTGGGGGCGAGCCCTTCGAGTTTGCCCGCCGCCGCGACCAGTTCCGGCGAGGGCATCTCACCGGCGGCTAGGGCTGCGGCCAGCGGATCTCCGCCGGGCAACGCGGCCGCGACGGATAGAGCATTTGCCGGACGCCGGGCCGGATCGGGATCGAGGCAGCGGCGGATGGCTTTCTCGACGCCCGGATCGATATCGGCCGCGATGGAAGTCATGCTGGTTAATTGCGCCGATTCCTGCTGGCGCAGCATGGCCTGAACGGTATTGGCGTCGAAAGGCCGCTTGCCGGTGAAGAGTTCGTAGAGCACCAGGCCCAGCGCGTAAATGTCGCTCTTGGCGGTGACCTCCGCTCCCCTCAGTTGCTCGGGCGCCATGTAGGCGGGCGTGCCGTTGCGGACCTCCGCGCCGGAAAGCTGATCGGCGATGGCGGCCAGGCCGAAGTCCATGATCACGACATCGCCGCGCTTGTTCATCATGATGTTCTGCGGCTTCAGGTCGCGATGGATGATGCCGCGGTCGTGCGCGGCGGCAAGACCGGCGCAAAGTTTGCGCGCCGTTTCGAGGGCCTTATCGGCGGGCAGGCGTCCGATGCGCAGAAGCAGCGATGCCAGATCTTCGCCATCCACATACTCCATGGAGATGAACGGCATGCCTTCGACCTGGCCGATGTCATAAACGCGGCACACATTGGGATGCGAAACCTGGCGGGCGATGCGGACTTCGGCGTGAAAGCGCTCCAGCAGGCGCTGGTCTTGCGCGGCTTCTTCGGGCAGGAACTTCAGCGCGACCGATTGGCCCAGGGCGAGGTCGGTGGCGCGGTAGACTTCGCCCATGCCGCCGCGGCCGAGCAGTCCGATGATGCGGTAGCGTCCGCCCAGCAGAGTGCCGGGAGGGAAGCGGCCTTCGTCGACGTCGGAGGAGGAAGAGATGTGAGAGATGGAGGGACTGGAGGGCGCGGGCGCCGGGGAATGGTCCACGGCTACGGTTTCGGCGACGGAAGGGTCGGCGCGGCGGTCCATCAGTACGATTCTACTGCGGCGTGCGCGCGCGCGGCGGGACAAGCAGCGACGGCTTGGGCTTTGGGAGCGGGCCGGGGGTTAAAGTGGAGGAGGTTTTGGGTCAAATTATCCCTTTGCTTGGCGTCAGCTTCCGCCGGAGGGCAGGTTCGGGCTGGGATTTTGGCGCTGGCCGGGCGTGACACCGGCGTTTGAGGCGGCGGTCCCCTCCGGAAATTGGGTTCGATTCGTTTTTTCTGTTCTTGGGGCGGCCGGGGGCGCTTCCGGCTCGCTGGGCGCAGGTTCGGCGTGACGGGCCGCGGCCTCGGCCTCGGCGGCGGCGGCTTCGGCCTGGCGGGCGCGGCGGTCTTCCTGCATCATGCGCAGTTCGCGGAGGGCGCGGGAGAACTCACGCTGGAGGAAGCCCTCGTAGCGGATCAGCTTGGAGAACGAGTTGTAGTATTTGGAGTCCTGGTGGAAGGACCAAGCCATGGGGTTGGTGCGGCCTTCCTTGTTGTACTTCTCGGGCATGGGGTCGGTTTCGGCCTGGTAATGGAACAGGCCGGCATCCAGGTAGCGGACCGAGCGCATTTTGAATTCGGCGGCGACCAGGCGTTCGACCAAGGCGTCCT
>Ga0181536_10004109_pt1 | contig 15557 bp, 15 predicted proteins | sample PEATcosm2014_Bin_41_FD_121105 | JGI IMG/M metagenome (GOLD analysis project Ga0181536, IMG submission 121105) | Peatland microbial communities from MTU Mesocosm Facility, Houghton, MI, USA - PEATcosm2014_Bin17_60_metaG | ecosystem: Environmental > Terrestrial > Soil > Wetlands > Peat | place... | reverse complement strand
GAGGAAACCACCACCGGCGTCCATCGCCTGTACCAGATGCTGGAACAGGGCAAGCTGCTCGTGCCCGCCATCAACGTCAACGACTCCGTCACCAAGTCCAAGTTCGACAACCTCTACGGCTGCCGCGAATCGCTCGCCGACGGCATCAAGCGCGCGACCGATGTGATGGTCGCCGGCAAGGTCGCCTGCGTCTGCGGTTACGGCGACGTCGGCAAGGGCTGCTCCCATTCGTTGCGCGGGTTCGGCGCGCGCGTCATCGTCACCGAGATTGATCCCATCAACGCCCTGCAGGCCGCGATGGAAGGTTTTGAAGTCAAGACCGTCGAAGACACGCTCGGCGAGGCGGACATCTACGTCACCACCACCGGCAACTGCGACATCATCACGCTGGAGCACATGACGAAGATGAAAGACCAGGCCATCGTCTGCAACATCGGCCACTTCGACAACGAGATCCAGGTGGACCGCCTGAACAACGCCAAAGGCGTCACCAGGCTGAACATCAAACCGCAGGTGGACAAATACACCTTTGCCGGCGGCAACAGCATTTACCTGCTGGCCGAAGGCCGGCTGGTGAATCTCGGCTGCGCCACCGGCCATCCGAGCTTCGTTATGTCCAACAGCTTCACCAATCAGTGCCTTGCGCAACTGGATTTGTGGAAGAACAAGGACACGAACAAGATCGGCGTCTATCGTCTGCCCAAGAAGCTGGACGAGGAAGTCGCCCGGCTGCACCTGGAAAAAATCGGCGTGAAGCTGACCAAGCTCACGAAGAAACAAGCCGACTACCTCGGCGTGCCCGTCGAAGGTCCCTACAAGCCGGAACACTACCGGTACTGAGCGAATTCAAATCTCAAAATAAGAAAGGCGAACGGAAATTTCCGTTCGCCTCCTTATTTCAGCCTGAATGGGAGTACAAACGACTCGGGGGAACATTAATCCCGTCGCAATGTATTTACTCAGCGACGTGGAGGTGGTAAATATGCCAACAAAGTCATGGGCGACACCAACCTTTGTTTAGTGCTCGTGAATGGCGATGACCTTTTGGCGATTGAGAAGAACCCGTCGGTGATTGTTGACGTGTTTAACCGGGAATCAGTTCACGCCATGCGGCTGAAGACATTGGAGCTTTGACAAGGATTGCAGGGAGTTAAAACCGTCCGCCCTTCTACATTTCGTTCTCCGCGATTCCACAGCCTGCCAAACGGATTCGTTTTTCGATTTCAGGATCGAGATCTGTTTTCATTTCAGCCAGTTGATTTTGATTTCCTTTTCGCGCTCAACCCGGCGTTCCTCCAGAAGTTCCTGCACAACGGATTTCTCGCCGGGCTTGAGTTTGAAGATGCCGCAGAAGGAATCAATGTATTCGCGGGTGACGGGCTGGAAGATGATGCGGTCGCCTTCCTCCACGAAATTGACCCGCGTGCCGGGCTTGATGCCATGCCGGCGGCGGATGTGCGGAGGCACAGTCAACCGGCCTTTGGCGGTAATTTTGGCAGAGTTCAACTTGTCCATCGTTTCGCATGAAGAATCGCATCGCCCCAAGCACAACGCAAAAATTTTGTAAGATTTATTCACAGTGCCTTTTCCGCGCTTGAATCAGTGGTTTGACCCGGTTGATTTGGCCGATTCACCAGGACGGCTCGCTTTTTTGCTTTAACACGAGGACGCCAATGCGCGGAAACCTGGGAGCGCTGGCGTCTCGCCGGCGTTTTTTCCGGCAACTTCTTTCCCCGTCCACTCGCCGCCGGGACGGCAGCGCTCCCAGGATGGCAACCATCATGCGCCGCCTTTTTTTGCAGTCGAGGAGGACAACGGCAAGGCAGTTGCTAAAAGGATGTCGGATGGTTGAATTGGCGAACAATTCGCGCAAAACCGGGCGTTTCCGGAGGCGCGGAAGAAGAATTTATTAATCGGCACTGACGCAAAATGACCTTACTGGCAAAATCTGAACCGGCAGGTTCGCTGCTCGCGAACTACAGCGCAAATGGTTTTTTTGACGAGATGTTCGGGCGCGAAGGCGGCGTGCTGCCCCACTACGAGAAATTGCGGAGCGCTCTCTCTCGCCTGGCCGCCGAAGAATTTGCCGCCAAGCGCCACGCCGTTGACCTCGCGTTTTTGCGGCAGGGCGTGACGTTCAACGTGTATGGCGATTCCCGCGGCACGGAGCGCATTTTCCCTTTCGACCTCGTGCCGCGCATCATTCCGGCGAAGGAATGGGAATTTCTCGAACGCGGACTGGTCCAGCGCATCACGGCGCTCAACCTGTTCCTGCACGACATTTACCACCAGCAGCAGATCATCAAGGATGGTATAATTCCGGCCCATTACGTTTTGTCCGGGAAACATTTCCGGCGCGAGTTCGTGAATTTTGAAGTGCCCAAGGGCATTTACATCCACGTCTGCGGCACAGATTTGATTCGCAACGAGAAGGGCGAATACCTGGTGCTGGAGGACAACGGGCGTTGTCCGAGCGGCGTGAGTTATGTGCTTGAAAATCGCCGGGCGATGAAGCGGGCTTTCCACGGGATGTTCGAAAGCATCGGCGTGCAGCCGGTGGATCATTACCCGCAGGAGTTGCTGAAGATGCTGCAACACATCGCGCCGTCCGGCGTCGCGTATCCGCGCGTGGTGTTGCTGACGCCAGGTGCCAGCAACAGCGCCTATTTCGAGCACACCTATCTCGCACGGCAGATGGGCATCGAAATCGTCGAGGGCCGCGACCTGCTCGTGAAGGACGAGCACGTGTTCATGCGCACCACCAAGGGGTTGCAACCGGTCCACGTGATTTACCGGCGGCTGGATGATGATTTCCTCGATCCGACCGTTTTCCGCCGCGACTCGATGCTCGGGGTGCCGGGGTTGGTCGGCGCCTACCGCGCCGGCAACGTGTCGCTGGCCAATTCCATCGGTACGGGCATCGCCGACGACAAGGTGATGTATTATTTCGTGCCGAAGATGATCGAGTATTACCTGGACCAGAAACCGATCATACCGAACGTGCCCACGTATCTGGCCAGCGAGGAGGCGGACAGGAAATACATCCTTGCCCATCTTGACCAGCTCGTCGTGAAAGCCGCCAACGAATCCGGCGGTTACGGCATGTTGATGGGGCCAAAAGCATCAAATGCCGAAATCGAGGAGTTCCGCAAACGCATCGCGGCCGACCCGCGCAATTACATCGCGCAACCGATGATTTCGCTGTCGTGCCACCCCACGTTTGTCGAAGGCGGATTCGAGGGGCGGCACATTGATCTGCGGCCGTTCATTCTCTACGGCGAGAAACCTGTGATTGTGCCCGGCGGACTGACGCGCGTGGCGCTGCGGAAAGGTTCGCTGGTCGTGAATTCATCGCAAGGCGGCGGCAGCAAGGACACCTGGGTGCTGTATGGGGATGAGTAAATGAATTTATGATTTACGATTTGCGATTTGCGATTTCACAGACGACAAGCGAACGGGTTTGGTTCAAATCATCCATCATCAATCATCCATCATAAATGCTTTCCCGCGTCGCCAACTCGCTTTACTGGATGTCGCGTTACATCGAACGCGCGGAGAACATCGCGCGCATCCTGGACGTAAACCTCCAACTCCTCCTCGATTACCGCAGCCTGAACGGCGCGCAGATGCGCGAACACTGGCTGCCGATCATTCAAACCACCGGCGATCATGACGCTTTTGTGACCCGGTATCAAAATGCCAGCGCGGAGGCCGTGGCGGAGTTCATGGTGTTCGCACCGGACAACCCGAACTCGCTCGTCTCGTCCGTCTGCCAGGCGCGCGAAAACGCGCGGATGGTGCGCGACCAGATCGCCGTCGAAACCTGGGTGGAGTTGAACCGGCTTTATCTCTTCGTCCAGTCGCCGCAGGCGCGGCAGATGTGGCACGACAGCCCCACGGATTTTTTCAACGAGATCAAGGCGAGCTCGCTGCTGCTCATTGGGTTGAATTACGCCACGCACATCCACAACGAAGGCTGGTGGTTCAGCCAGGCGGGCAAGTTCATTGAACGCGCGGACAAGACCTCGCGCATTCTTGACATCCGCCATCACAGCCTGCCGGCGCGCGGCCTGCCGCAAACCGTCAGTCAGACCGACGCGCTGGGCTGGACGGCCATCGTGCGTTCGTGCAGCGCGTGGGACGCTTACAAATCCATTTACGGCGGCGAGGTGCATCCGCGGCACGTGGCGGAATTTCTGCTGCTGAACGAGGATTTTCCGCGCTCGGTTCGATTTTGTGTGGATGGACTTAACGACGCCCTCCGCCACATTTCCGGCGTGTCGGAAGGGCGTTTCTCGAATGACGGCGAAAAGCTGGCCGGACGGCTTATGGCCGAACTGCAATTCAGCACCATCGAGGAGATTTTTGAAAATGGCCTGCATGATTATCTCGACCGGACTCAGCTCAAGCTCAACGCCATCGGCGAAGCGCTGTTCAACGCCTATATCTTCCACGCCTTTCCGCCCGAAGGCGATGGTGAGGTGCGGGTGCAGCAGGAGGAGCAGCAACAGCAGGCCGCGCCCCGGCCGGGCGGTGTGGGTGAGTTTTTTGGGGTGCATCGAAAATTGCCCCGGAGCGCGGCTGTCTCAGTCGCAGCACCTTTGACAACTCCAATAACCGTGGAATTTGGTGCGCTCATCTGGCGATCCCGGCTGCTGCGGGTGGGAGGCACGATGTCTTGTCACCGTGCCGGACACCCGCGCTCCGTTCTGTTTTGGCAACCTTGGATGCGCCCGTTTTTCGGCTCGCCTGGACCTGCGTGTTTTGTTAACCACCGCCGCGATGAAATTTGAAATTCTCCATCGCACGCACTACGTGTACGCCTCGCCCGTGCGGGAGAGTTTCAACGAAGTCCGCCTGCAGCCCCTCTCCAACGAACACCAGACCGTGGAGTCATTCCTGCTCAAGGTGCTGCCCCCGGCGCGGCTGCGGCATTACCACGACTTTTACTCGAACTGCGTCCATCACTTTGAAATTCCCGAGCCGCACTCGGCTTTGAGCATCGAGAGCCGGCTCGAAGTCACGACGCGGGCGAACCAGTCGCTGCCGCCCGACGCCCGGCCCGCAAACCTATCGCGCCTGCCGGAATCACTCCAGCACGGACGCTGCTACGACTTTGTTCAAGGCAGCCGTTACGTGGAGTTGACGCCGGAAGTCTGGCGGCTGGCTGTGGACGCGACGCAAGGCAAGGACGATGTCTGGCAAACGGTGTTGCGGTTGATGCAGTACGTGCATGACACGCTGGCGTATCAACCCAAATCCACCCACGTCCACACTCACATGCGCAACGTGCTGGAGCAACGCCGCGGTGTTTGCCAGGACTTCGCCCACGTGATGATTGGTCTCTGCCGGTCCCTGAAGATTCCCGCGCTTTACGTCAGCGGTTATCTCGCGACCCAGACCGCCAGTGCCACCCACGCGTGGATGGAAGTTTTTGTGCCCGGTGTCGGCTGGCAGGCGCTGGACCCCACTCATAATTGCCAGCCGGATGAAACCTACGTGAAAATTGGCGTTGGCCGCGATTACGCCGACGTGGCACCCGTGAGCGGCACTTACAAGGGGACGACCGACCGAACCTTGTCAGTGGAAGTGAAGATCGAAAAGCGAAATTAGCCGCGGCACTACCGGTGTTCACGTAGGACAGACGTCGCGCCTGTCACTAAAATCTGAAATCAATTGAATGGAGTCAGGCGTGACGCCTGACCTACGACGAAGGAGAGTGGAAATTCCGTCCGCCTTTCTGTTTTTCGTTTTCCGCAATTTCCCAAGCCTGCCAGACGGCCCTTTGCCGGCCATGACCTTTGGCCTATTCAAATCGTGACTTCAGGTTCTGTTCGCGAAGCGGCTTAAAGGAGCAGACTGGCGGTACGAATTGGGGCAACCGTGTGGTTGATATCCCAACGCGAACACGAAAACCAATACGCCGCTCCGGCGGCAAGGAAGGAAAGGACAGTTATGAAACAATTAGTCTGCGCAATTCTTGGCATCGCCGTGATCGGCGGTGGAATCGCATTATCTGCCAGCCGGCAGAAAAACCCGGTGGTTCCCCCGGCCCAAGCCCGGACTGAATCGGCTCCCAGTCCGGCGACAGAAAACAATCCGCCTATGCAACCGGTGGTTGCAACACCCGTGCCGCCCCAACCGGTTCCGGCAGGCACCGGCGATTCAAGGCCGGCTGCGGTTGCGTCCGCGACCGAAACCAGCGCCAAGGCGATTGATCCCGCCATCAAGCAGGCCATCGACAGCCTGTTATCCCCGCAATTGAGCCACGAGCAGAGGCGGGACATTTTGAAACAACTGAACGAGTCCGGCAAACTCGATCAGGCGATCAGCGAACTTGAGCAACGGGTGGCCAGCGACCCGGGTAACGCCGAATATCTGACCGCGCTGGGCCAGGCGAACCTCCAAAAGGCCAAAACCATGATGCAGGATGATATCACTGGCGGGAGCATTTTGGCCATGCAGGCCGTTAAAAGCTTCGACACGGCATTGAGCCTCGATCCCTCAAACTGGGAGGCGGCTTTCACCAAAGCTGCCGTCATGTCACACTACCCGGTGGAATTGAACAAGGGTCAGGAAGTCATCGACCAGTTCACGCAATTGATCAATCAACAGGAAGCGCAGCCACCGCAGGCCCAATTCGCAATGTCCTACGTGTTGCTGGGCGACCAATACCAGAAGCTCGGTCAAAACGATTATGCCCTGGCAACCTGGCAGGCTGGCGCCCAATTGTTTCCAAGCGATAAGACGCTCCAAAAACGGCTGGCCGGTCAATGAAAAACCATTGGTGCCCAAGCCCGGTTTAATCATACTGACGCCGTCATCCCTGAAAATGACATGAAATCAAAATCTGCAACCGCGTCTTTGGATATCAAGGCAGGCCTTCCGCGCGGTTTTTACGTGATCGTTCACACAATTATCCTCGCGGTGTTGGGTCTGACCTTGTACTCGCACTGGGGGCATGAAAAAGCGATGCATGGCCGGGCCGATACCGTCCTCGTCGGTTTGGTGGCGATTCAGGTTTTGTTCTACGTGTTTTTTTTCGCCCTGCCCACGCTCATCCACTGGCCGGATTGGCCCTGGTTTCGTGGTGGTCACGAAGGCGCAGTTGACGGCGTGTGGTGGGCATACATCGTGGCGAGTGTGGCGATTGTGTTGGCAGAGTCCCGCATTGACCGTTCATTCCAGTGGTTTGTGTTCGTTTACCTCTGTCATATCTTTGTACGACCTTGGCGAATCGCGGTGCCCACAAGTCTGGCGGTGGCAGCGGCTTTTCTGCTGAACCTGATCGGCTGGACCGACCTTGCCAAATGGGACAGGGGCGATTGGTTCTGGGGGGCGTTCGGTGTAACAACCTGGTTTTTCCTCGCGTTCTTCATCGGCCGGACGGTCAGCATCACCGTCCAGCGCGGGCGGCTGATTCTGGAATTGCAGGCGGCCCAGCGCGAACTCGAATCGGCCCGCGAACGCGAAATCGAACTCGCCGCGCTTCGCGAGCGCGAGCGCCTGGCGCGGGACCTGCACGACACGCTCGGCCATGCGCTGGTCACGTTGACCGTGCAACTGGAGGCCGCGCAGCGGTTGCAGGCCACCGACCCGGCGCAGGTGGCGGCGCTGCTGGCGGAAATGCAGAAGCTCACCCGCTCCAGCATGGAAGACCTGCGCCGGTCGCTGGCCAACCTGCGCACCTCGGGTCTCGGCGACCGCTCGCTCGCCGAGTCGCTGCGAACCTTGTGCGCGGAAGCCGCCAAACGTTTCGGCGCGGCCATTGACTGTCAGATTGCGGAGGGCGCCGATGCTTTGCCGCCGGCCGTCGCGGAAGTTTTATGGCGCGTCGTGCAGGAAGGGTTGACGAACATTGAAAAACACGCCCATGCTCATCGCGTGGAAGTGAAACTGGCCCTGCAACCCAAAGAAATTGTTCTGCGCGTGAGCGATGACGGCGACGGCCTCCCGCGCGGGGCCGAGGACAAGCCGGGCCACTACGGCTTGCGCGGCTTGCGCGAACGCGTGGAAGGACTTGGCGGGACGTTCATAGTTGTGGCGGCGGGAGCCAACGGCACCGTTATTGAAGCGCGAATTCCGGTAATTACCTGATGAAACCCATCCGGATTTTGCTGGCCGAAGACCAGACGCTCATGCGCCAGGGATTGAAAACCATTCTCGAGCTCGAAAGCGGTTTCGAAGTGGCCGGCGAAGCGGAGGACGGCAAGATTGCCGTGAAACTCGCGCTGCAGTTGCGTCCGGACATCATCCTCATGGATGTTCAGATGCCGCAGATGAACGGCGTGGAAGCCACCGCCGCCATCTGCCGGGCCTGGCCCGAAGCCAGGATCATCATCCTGACCACCTTCGACCGTGACGACTACGTGTTCCAGGGAGTGCGCGCCGGCGCGGTGGGGTACCTGCTCAAGGATTTGCCGGCGCCGAAACTGATTGAAACCATCCGGCGCGTGCATGATGGCGAAGTGTTCATCCAGCCCGAGATCGCCTCGCGCACCCTGCGCGCCGCGTTGCATTCCCCCGGCGACCTGATCGAACCGCTGTCCGAACGCGAGCGCGAAGTGCTGGTGATGCTGGCCCAGGGAATTCCCAACAAGGAAATCGCTGACAAGCTGCATCTGGCCGAAGGCACGGTCAAAAACCACGTCTCCAACATCCTCGGCAAATTGCAGGCGCAGAACCGAACCGAAGCCGCCGACATCGCGCGGCGGCGGGGACTGATCTGAACCAGGCCGGGCACTACCGGTAATGAAAGGCAGGGCTGGCTCTCCGAGCTGGCCGCAGTACGGTGGGACACCGCGCCCTGCCGGTATTAAAAACCTGGAGAGCACTGCTTCGTCAGTGCCGTGAAATTTGGGCAGCGACGAAGCTGCCCTCCAATGATTAAATTGAAAGGAGCCTGGCCGCTTCGCTCATGGTTTCACAGGTGACCACCTGCGGTCGGTGCGGGTAATGGAATATGGAAAGGATGTTCAGCCCGATGTCTTTTGCCGGATCGGGAATGACGCGGACCACCAAGCCGACGCCGTGCTGGTCGCATAAATCCATCACCTTGCCGATTTGTGTCATGCAAGCGGGTTCCATGGATTCCAGCCGGCCCAGGTCCACCAGAAAGTGGAAGCCGGGCGGCAAATCGGCCAGCAGTGCCGGCATCTCTTCCAGTCCGCGCTGGAGATCCTGGGTCCGCACCTGTTGGATGAAACCCACGTAGAGCAACCGTTTCGCTTTGTTCGTCATGGCCAGAAACATGGCCACAACCTAAGCCCTCTCAGGTCAAAATTCGACAAAAAATACGTCTATGAAAAAACGCCCTCACACGCGCATTTTGCATTTGAAATCAAAGCGACAGTGGCAGCCTTGGCCTCCGTCAAACAGGCTCTTTTGAGCAGAGTGGCCGGATGGCAATAGACGGGGCGTTGCAGGTTCAAGGGCCGCCAGGCATTACGCTCAGGCAAGGCCATCCGCGCGGCTGGTGTGGTAAAGACGTTATTTATTCGCTTTATAACGTCTAACAAAAAGGGGCGTGTATTTTTAAATTGGGATATACCCTCCTATTTTTTTCAATTGGTGAATATGGGGTAACGGTCAAGACTCAACCGCCCCCTATTCCCGTCAACAGCAATTTTGGAATGTGATTATCTGATTCCGTAAATGCCTAATATCTGTTCGCCGTAAAAGCGCCATTCACCATTGGCTTCGTTAAAGTGTAAAATGAAATTCAATTCAGTGGGTGGAAAGTTGTCAGCCGTTATCCTGATGGTCCACTGATAGTTTGTGTTTAGTTTAAAGAATATCCTTTCACGTAGAAATTCCATGATTACTGTGCTAGGTGGATTCGGTTGACCTATTGTGGCAACGCCGTGTTGTAAGTGAGCGGTAAAAACTGGGAACTTGTATTCAGCACCGGGATGTATAATAACAGGTTGAGGAGGATTGAATGGATGTGAGCGGGGAGTCAAATCTAATGGTAATGTATGGGCCAATCCGGTATTATCACTAGTCTGAATCAATTCAATCTGGACATTCTTTGCGGTTTGTTCTCTTCTCCTATTGAAAATCACCATGTCTGCCATTACATCGTTACCAAAGGGAATTGTGCGTGACGGGAAGTTCACTTCAAAAGATGCCGGGGGATTCTCAAGACTTTTAATTTTCAATTCTTGTTTTTCGTGTCTCTTAAATGGAATCCACAAAACAGCCCGAGCAGTAAGCAATCCCGCAAGTATCAAAGAGATTTTATGAATTGTAGGGTCAGAAAAATACTTTAGTGTTTGTGGTTGAAACTCTGCCCATCCGCCAAGGGCAACAATCACCCAAAAGACTATAACCAGCACCCACGTTATCAGGTCAAACCATTCTTTCGTGTCTTTGGCTGATTCCCACCAGTAATTGATAAATCGTTTAATCGTTGATTTTGTCATCAAGTTTAGTTAGTTGTTAAAATCCAAATGGTGGCATTGGTGGTGTTAAAACAAATTTTGATAAAGCTTCCAAAACACAAATCAAGAATACAAGGATAAGAAATTTTATCAAAAGTGTATAAATGCTTACTTTCTTTATACCGAGCATCCTGTTTACCACATCGGATAGAGCTGGTATTTTCCATCCGATAATACCACCTCCCCACTCGCCACCATAATTGGGTGGTTAAAGAACGCTTTTAACTTTTCCATGAAACATGATTTTAGTTTAATATAACTTGAAAACCATCCAATAAAACAGTGTTTGTGTTTACAATCGTTATGTTCTTGAACAAATTAGTTGCACGAGTGTCTTTGATATATCTGAAATGGAATCCCCTAAAGTCACCTTCACTAATGTTAATGAATTTTGAAAATAGAATGTTTCTCATTTGCGGCATATCCGGCAAAAGGGGATGTTGGCCCGTGCTACTAGTTGTGAATATTGATTGAATGGTATAAGCAATTGGCACAGCTTTTAGTCTGAAAACACACGCCTGACAACCACCAAGATTCAAGAATATTACTTTATTTGTGTCGGAAGCGGAAAATTGTTCATCTTCAGTGTTTGAAAATAAAGAGTTCACTAACGATTCAACATTTGTGAGTTTTGCCTGTTGGAACAAAATGTTGGTTTGAGCTGTGGCCAAATCGGATTGAACCATTGAAATCTGTCGGAACTGATTTGTAATGTCTGTTTGCTGACTAAAGACACTCGATTCTGCCTCACGAATTTTAGCTTGAACCTCATTCAATTCCTTTTGGTGTTTATCAATCTCCCTCTGATGATTTTCCAACTGAGTGTGCATTGCTGTTGTGGTTTCTTGAACGGTGTTCACTTGTTGTCCGAGTGCCTTCAATTCGGAAATTATGTTTGAGGCAATAAACGATTTTGCCCACCCCTGAAACCAAGGAAGTGAAAAAAGAAAAACTGCCGCGGCAATCACAACCGTTAAATGACCCGCTGCATTTTTATTCCTGTCGTAAAGTTTGAATGCCTTCCGAAAAAGAAAGACAGCGAGTATTAAACCGAGAATATCGAGTATTAAACCGATGATTTGCCCAAAGATTTCCATATCAGTATTCAATCACTGAAGATGACCAACGCAAGGTCAAAAATATGACCACTTGACCACAGAGACCGGAACAATGACCAATCATCAGGGAAGGGGTTTATACAGACGGTTTAAGACGTGGTAAGGGTTCAATTCATCTTGCGTTCTGGCCCCCTTGTGACGCAATCTGGTCACAATAAAATCAAGGGTTTATCCATTTATGTCAAAATACCGAATCGGCATAGACCTCGGTGGCACGAAGATTGAAGGCATTGTTCTGGACGCATCCGGCCACGAACTTTTTCGCAAACGCGTGGATACGCAGCAGAAAAAGGGTTATGCCCACATCCTGAACCGCATCAAGGGGCTGCATGACGAACTGGCCGCGCAGATTAAAAACCAGCCGCATACGTTCGGCATCGGCACGCCCGGAGCCATCTCGCCGCGCACCGGCTTGTTGAAAAATTCCAACACGGTTTGCATGAACGGCCAGCCGTTGAAGGCGGACCTCGAACGGCTTCTCGCCCGGAAAATTGAGATTCAAAACGACGCCAATTGCTTCGCGCTGGCCGAGGCGCTGCACGGGGCGGGCCGGGGAAAGAAACTGGTCTTCGGCGTCATCATGGGCACGGGCTGCGGCGGGGGAATCGTTCACCACGGCGAGGTCGTCACCGGCCCGCAGGCCATCGCCGGTGAGTGGGGCCACATGTCCATTCATCCGGACGGCCCGTTGTGCTACTGCGGCCAGCACGGTTGCGTGGAGACGTACATCAGCGGTGGCGGACTGGAGGCGCGCTATGCCGAGCAATTCGGGGTGAAACGGCCGTTCAAGGAAACCGTGCGGGATTATTACGCCGGCGACGCCAAGGCGGTGGCGTTCATGAAAGTTTTCTTCCGCAACTTCGGTCGCTCGCTGGCCAACCTCATTGACGTGCTGGACCCGGACGTGATCGTTCTTGGCGGCGGCGTTTCAAATTTTGACGCGCTCTACACCGAAGGCGTTGCGGCAGTGGCAAAATATGTTTTCAGCGATTGCCTCGAAACGCCCATCGTCAAACATCAATTGGGCGATTCCGCCGGCGTCATCGGCGCCGCCTTGATCGGGGTTTGATGAAACAAGCTGGAGCACGACCGGCATTAAATCCCGAATCACCGTAGCCGCGTTTGTGAAAACGCGGATTACATTGACCGCGCTTTCACGAGCGCGGCTACAACATCTTCCGCCTTTTTATTTTCAAACCAAGAAGCTTGCGGGGTCACAATTCCCGCAAGGCGGCCGCGATGGGCAATCGCGCCGCGCGGATGGCCGGGAACAAACCGCCAATCAAACCAATCACCGCGGCCCAAACCACCCCGCGCACCAGCAATTCCGGCGTGACTCTGAAGGCGAAGGTGATCTGGCTGAAGCTCTGCCAGTTCATGGTCGAGGTGTGGAAATTATTGAAGGCGAGATAGGCCAGGGCGCCGCCGATGGCGCCGCCGGCCAGCGCCAGCAGCAGCGATTCGAGCAGCAACGACACCACCACCGCGCTGCCGCCGAAACCGAGGGCGCGCAACGTGGCGATTTCCCGCGTCCGCGCCGCCACCGCGCTGTACATCGTGTTCAGCGCACCGAACACCGCGCCGATGGCCATCAAAAACGCGATGAGAAAACCAAGCGTCGTAATCAACCGCGTGATGGTTTCGGATTGTTGGGCGTAATACTCGGATTGCCGGACGACTTTCACACTCAATTGCGGGTTCGACGTCAGCGAATCCTTGAACGCCTGAAACGCGCCCGGCGAATTGAGCCTGACGGAGACGGACTGAAACGAGTCACCGCGATTGTAAGCGTCCTGCAACACCTTCGCATCGGTCCAGATTTCAGATTCCGCAACCCCGCCGTTGGCCGAAAAGATGCCGGCGACCGGCCATTCATAGCGGCCCACTTTTATTTTCGAGCCGATGTCCAGCCCGGCGAATTCCTGGGCCGCGCCGCGGCCGACGATGACTTCGTCCTTGCCCCAATCAAACATCCGGCCCTCGATGATTTTCAAATTGTCACGCACCAGCAACGCCGCGGGTTCCACCCCGCGCAACGGGACGTTGGCATCCGTGCCGGTGGAGCGCTTGGGCAGGTTGATGATGACAAACAATTCCGCGGACGCGAGCGGGCCTTGGGCGTTACGCGCCACGCCCGGTGCGTCGGCGATGACGCGAGTCTCGTCGCGCCCGAAGCCGCTGACCATTTCGCTGTCGGCGCCGCTGCGCAAAACAATCGCACCATCGGGCGAACCGGAAACGGTCATGGCCTGCCGGAAACCCGCCGCGATGGAGAGCACGCCGACGAGCACGGCGACGACGCCCGCGATGCCGATGACCGTGGCCGCGACCGCGCCGCGCCGTTGCGGGATGCTCAACAGCCCGAACTTCGTGATGGAGACGATTTGTGAAAACCAGTTGATGGGGCCGGCCATAATCAAATTTGCGTGTACGGAGCGCGGCTCTCCGGAGCCGCAGCACTACCGATTACTGCCACCCGCTGCGGCTGAGGACAGCCGCGCTCCAAAAGCGATGCATGGTTTCGTCTCATTTTACATCCTCCTCAAGGCATCGGCGACGCGCAGGCGCATGGCCTGCAGCGCCGGGAAAATTCCCGTGACCAGACCGAGCGCGATGCTGAGGCCCAGTCCGATGAGCAGGTCGCGCGTCGGGAAAAAGAACATCGGCAGCAGGCCGCTCGTGGGATCGCCACGGGAAATGACCATCCACGCCAGTCCCAAGCCCAGTGTTCCGCCCAGTACCGTCAGCAGGCACGACTCGGCGAGCACCAGCCCGACAATCTGCCCGTTGGTGAAGCCGATGGCCTTGAGCACACCCAGCTCACCGGTCCGCTCGCGCACCGCCTGCGCGATGGTGTTGCCGGTCACCAGCAGGATGGTGAAAAACACCGCGCCCAGGATGGCAGCCACAATCAACACGATGTTGCCGATGGCCTTGGCCCAGCCTTGAATGAATGCGCCCTCCGGCTCCGTCTTGGTTTCCGCCGGCGAGTTTTCAAATTCCGCGTCCACCCGTTTGGCCACTTCCGCCGCTTGCGACGGGTCTTTGATGCGGATGGTGTACCAGCCGACCTGGCCCTTGCCCCAATCCTGGTTGCCGGCCTGGCGGACTTCATCAAAATAATCATAACGGAAAAACAGCGGCGTGGTGTCGGTCCCCTTGTCTTTCCCGTCGTAGATGCCCACGATGTCAAAATCCCAGGTGCGGTTTCCGTCCGGCTGCGTCCAGATGGTGGATTGAATGGGAACCTTGTCACCGATTTTCCAATGGAAGCGTTCCGCCGTCCGCCGGCCGACAATGGCGCCCGTCCGCGTGGCCAGCCAGGCTTTCATCTGCTCTGGTGGCAGGACGATTTCGGGATGCATCTTGAGAAAATTCTCCGGCTCGACGGGATTTTGCATGAAGAAATTTTTCGGGTCCTGGTAAATGCCCCCGAACCAGGTCTGGTGCGTCGTGAAGTCCACGCCGGGGATTCGGTTCATCCGCGCTTCGTAACTGACCGGCAGGAGGTTGATGATGGACACCTTTTGGCGGACGATCAGCCGGTCCGCGCCCGCCATGGCCACACCGCCGACCAGCGCCTGCTTGATGGCCGAAAGAAATCCAAACAGGACGAACGCCACGACAATGGACAGCAGTGTCAATGACGTGCGCAACTTTTTTCGTCTCAAATTGCACCAGATGAGGTGGAGGAATTTCACAGGAAACATGGGGTGGTGGAGAAATGGAGTAATGGAGTGATGGAAAGGCCTGACACACTTGCGCGAGTATTCAATACTCCATCACCCCAACACTCCATTACTCCGTTCTTTTTCATTTCACCGGTTCGTTGCTCAATTGGCCTTTGTCCAGATACACCGTCCGCGTCGCGCGCGCCGAGGCGTGCGGATCGTGCGTGACCATGATGATGGTTTTGCCGTGCTCGCGATTCAGCGCCTGGAGCAAATCCAGGATTTCGTTGCCCGACTTGCGGTCAAGGTCGCCCGTTGGTTCGTCG
>Ga0181536_10004103_pt1 | contig 15572 bp, 14 predicted proteins | sample PEATcosm2014_Bin_41_FD_121105 | JGI IMG/M metagenome (GOLD analysis project Ga0181536, IMG submission 121105) | Peatland microbial communities from MTU Mesocosm Facility, Houghton, MI, USA - PEATcosm2014_Bin17_60_metaG | ecosystem: Environmental > Terrestrial > Soil > Wetlands > Peat | place... | reverse complement strand
GGCTCGATCACCAGCCTCACCATCGTTGGGCAAAACCGGGCGGCCTACGGCTGCCTTGAGGCGGAAGCTCGGGGCTCCTACAACCGCAGGTATATCCGCGCACCAACGCGCTGGCGAAGCACTCCTGGTATCTGGGCGCCAACATTCCGGGCAAGCCCAGAGTGTTCATGCCGTACGCGGGTGGAATGGTACGATAACCGGGAGATTTGTAAGGACGTCGCCGCGCGTGGCTATGAAGGGTTCAGCCTGGCGTAAAGCGGTCTCTTTCGCCCCTGAACAATCGTGACGGAGACGCGTGACCTCAGTTACGCCGGCCGGGGGCGATGTCCACCAGCATGCCGCCATCCACGGGCAATGACACGCCGGTGATGAAATCAGCTTCGTCGGAAGCGAGGAACAACGCTGCGTTGGCGACGTCCCATGCGGTGCCTTGCCGGCCTCGCAGGGGTACGCGAGCGTCTCGCTCACGCATGATTTCGTCACGCGGCTTGTTAATGGTCCGGGCACGCACATCGATGGCCATCGGTGTCGCCATCAGGCCAGGCAGGATGGCATTGGCGCGGATGCCATATTCAGCGTTGCGGATCGCCAGTTGCTGAGTAAAGGCGATCATGCCGGCTTTCGTCACCTTGTAGGCGACGTTTGGATAATTCTCCCACGCGGAGATGGACGAGATCATCAGGATCACGCCGGATTTCTGCTCGCGCATGATCGGCAGCGCATGCTTGCACGCCATGACCGCCCCACGGAGGTTCACGGCACTGATGAGGTCGAAGGCATCCTCGGTGATCTCGGTCACTGGCGCGTCGCCGCCAGCCACCGAGATGCCGACATTGTAATGCAGGATGTCGATACGGCCGAAGCGCTTATGCGCGGCTTCGATGGCGGCTTTGAGCTCGGATTCATGCACCACGTCGGCCCGCGCGGTTTCACATTCGCCGCCCTCGGCGCGTGCCAAGGCCGCGGTCTCGTTGGCGGAATCGAGATCGCGGTCCACCGCGAAGATCCTCGCGCCTTCCTGTGCGAACCGCAGCACGGTGGCACGGCCGTTGCCCAGGGTTTCTCCCGCGCTTTGTCCGGCGCCGATGATGACGGCGATTTTGTCCTTGAGACGCATGGCTTCTCCCCAACTCGCGTGGCTGGTGTCTTCCTTACCTGAATCCGTGCCAATGACCACTCGACCAGGTCCGCGTTCGACTTCCAGTAGTCTATTGGCAAAACGAGGTGTTTGCCGATTTCCCGCTGACCCGTCGGGTCGTCGTGCTGTTGGCGTGGCGCGGGTTGTCACACCCGCGGCATCCCGAGGCCACGCTCCGCGACAATGTTGCGCTGGATTTCATTTGTCCCGCCGGCGATCGTGCCGGAGAACGCACTCAGGAAATCGAACATGGGGCTGCCGAATGGCTCCTCCGCGAGCATGGCGAATTCCTGGCCTTCGACCCCCGCGATCCGGGTCATGAAGGAGCAGATCCGCTGCCGCAGCACCGTACCTGACAGCTTGACGATCGACGGCAGGACGCTGGCCGAGGCTTCGGGCGATTCACTCTCCTCCAGCACACGCCGCAACAGCCGGCGCCCCGCCTGCATCTCAGCGAGGAAACCCATGAATTCGCGGCGGAGCTGATCGTCCCGCAGCCAGGCCGCGTCGCTCTCCAGCGATTGGCGATAGAACGCTTCGACCTCATAACGCTGCCGCTCGGCGCCTTCGAACGCGATCACGCCACGCTCCGATGCCAGGGTCGCCTGCGCGACCCGCCAGCCGTTGTTCTCGCGTCCGATCATGTTCTCGGCGGGGATCCGGACATTCGTCAGGAAGATCTCGCCGAACTCGGAGCGGCCGTTGGCTTGGCGGATCGGCCGCACCTCGACGCCGGGCGACCGCATATCCATGATGAAATAGGTGATGCCGCGGTGTTTTTGCGCACCCGGGTCGGTGCGAGTCAGCAATATACAGTGGTCCGCGTACATTGAATAAGACGACCAGATCTTCTGCCCGTTGATCACATAATGATCGCCATCCCGAACCGCCCGGCAGCGCAACGACGCGAGGTCGGATCCAGAGTTCGGCTCCGAGAACCCCTGGCACCAGACATCGCCCTTGGCCACGCCGGCCAGGTAGCGGCGCTTCTGCGCCTCCGTCCCGTGCGGGAAGAGCGTGCCGGGAAGATGGATCAGCGAAATGGTGAACATACGCGCCTGCGGTGCGTCCGCCCGCGCCATCTCATCGGCGATGACGATCAGGTGCTGCAACGTCAGCCCGGCGCCGCCGTACTCCTTCGGCCAGTGCGGAATGGCGAGGCCAACCTTGCTCCGCTCCGCCATCCACCAGCGTTGGAAGGCGATGAACTCCTCATTGGAGGCCCGTGCCATGCGGGCCTTCCAGTCAGCCGGCACGACCTCGGCCAGCCAGTCTCGCAACGCCTGCCGGAACGCCGGCAGATCGTGTTGTGCGTCGAGAATTGTCATAGGCCCAGCTCCAAGGCGGAACGTCCCGCGCGTGTCACGGCCGCCAGTCCGGCGGCGGCCCGATCGCGCAGGGCGGGATTTGCCATGACCAGCACTTCGTTCAACCGCGCACGCTTGAGGAAGATGTGCGGATCGAAGTCCCAGGTGAAGCCAACGCCACCGTGCAGCTGCACGCAGTCGGTGGCGATGAAGACAAAGGCTTCGGTCACTTCGGCCTTGGCGAGCATGGCCCAGATATCCGCATCGGGCTCGTCCGTGGCGGTCCGGTGGACGGCGTGCGCGACGATCTCATCGATCACCGCCAGTTTCGTGGCCAGGTCGGCGGCCCGATGCTTGAGCGCCTGGAACCCGGCGATTGGCTGTCCGAACTGCTCCCGCGTCTTCATGTAGGCGATGGTTCGTTCAGTGACGGAACGGGCCGCGCCGCGGCTGTCCGCCGCCGCGGCGAGCGCCATGGCACGGACCAGCGCTCCACTGGTTCCCTCGCGGTCCTCCAGAACGGCGGCGGGCTTCGCATTCTGGAGGCGAATATCGATCACCTCCCGCGTCCGGTCCCACATCGGCGTCGCGTTCACTTCGGCCCCAGCCAGCTCGACGATGACCCATGCGTGGCCCGCGGGCGCGAGAACGAACGCGGCGTCGCGCGCTCCCAGGCATCGCACTGTGCCAGACACGCCGGTACCAGACCATGTCAGGGCCGCCGCGCCCGGCGTGGCCGGGACGGCCGCGCTGATCTCGCCGGACGCGATGCGCGGCAGCCACGCCGCCCGGGCCGCTTCAGTGCCATTTTCGACAATCGCCTGAGCGGCCGAGAGCGTGGGAATGTACGGTCCAGGCGCGGCCTGCCGTCCAAGCTCGGTGTGCAGGATGGCGAGGCCGTGGGCGCCCAGACCGAGCCCGCCGTACTGCTCCGGAATGCCGAAACCAAGCCACCCGAGGGAAGCGGCCTGGGACCACAGTTCCCGATCGAGCGAATTCTTGCCGTCGATGAACGCGTGTACGGCCGTGCTGCCGCTCTGCTCCGCCAGCACGCCGGCGACGCCTTCCCGCAAGGCCTCGAGCGTCGCCTCGTCCAGTGAGCCTGCCGTCTCGATCGCTGTCGTCGCCATGCGGTCTCCTATTGCTCGCAACGTCTCGCGGTGTTCGCCCGCGCCGGTCCGGCGCGCTGGGCCGTTTGGCGGACGCTTCCTTCGTTACGAGGGGCATTGTCGCCCACGTTCCGCGCCGCGGGCCCGTGAAAGAAGGTCAGGCTTCCGGGCGCGGTGGTGGCGCCCCGGTTATCGACCTCGCCCATGCTGACCGGATGCGTCATCGCGGGATGCCCGTTTCCTCGGAAGGCGCGGTGGCCTGGCCGCAGCTTCGCATACCAGTGAGTATCCCTTGCCCGACCCTGGGCATCAAGCACACGCGCCGCGGCTGTCGGCGACCTCAGCCGCCATCCTCCTTCCATCGCAACATCAGCCGTTCGCTCAGTTTCAACGCGGCGTGAAGTCCCGTTGCGATCACCATCAGCACGAACAGCGCGGCGAACACGCCGTTGGTGTCATACTGCCCGGCCGCCGCCTGGATCAGGTACCCGAGGCCCTTGTTCGATGCCATCATCTCCCCCACCACCGCGCAGATCAACGCATAGGGAACCGAGATCTTCATGCCGGTGAAAATCCACAGCAACACTGAGGGCAAGATCACCTTGCGGACGATCTGCCAGCGGGAACCTCCCATCAGCCGCAGCACATCCACCAGCTCCTGCTCCACGGCCAGCGTCCCGGCATAGGTGCTGTAAAACACCAGGAAGAACACGACGAACGTCGCCAGCACCACCTTCGACATCAACCCAACGCCGAACCACAGGATGAACAGCGGCGCCAAAGCGATCTTCGGGAGGCTGTTAAACGCGATGATGAACGGGTCGAGGATCGCCGCCAATCGCTTGTTCAGACCCAGAGCCAACCCGACGCCAATCCCCGAGACCGCGCCGAAGACGAAGCCCATCAAGGTCTCGGCGAGGGTGACCTGCACGTGCAGCCACAGCTCTCCCGTGACGCACCAGTCCACGAGTTGCGCCCAGATCGCCGAGGGGCTGGAAATCCAGAAAGGTTTTATCAATCGGCCGCTCGCGAACTCCCACAAGGCCAGACCCACGACGGTGATGCCGGCCCGCCAGGCCAGCACGATCAGCCGCTCATTGCGCGCGGCGGCGGCGAGGTCCACAGCGACCGGTGCCTCGCGCGCCGGGAGGGAAATCGTATCGACCTGTGCCATGTCAACCCACCATTATATCGCCCCGGACACTCTCTTCGAGGTAGCGCCAGAGCCGGTCATGCAATTCGCCGAAATGCGGATCGAATCGGATACGAAACACATCGCGCGGTCGCGGCAGATCGACGGTCTCGATCGCGCGGATCCGGCCTGGCCGCGCGGAGAACACCGCGACGCGATCCGCCAGAGTGATTGCCTCGGTCAGATCGTGCGTGACAAAGACCATCGTCGTTCCGGTAGCTGCCCAAAGTTTCAGCAGTTCATCGTGCATCACCAGCCGCAACTGTGCGTCCAACGCGCCGAACGGCTCATCCATCAGGATCGTTTCGGGTTCGTAGGCCAGCGTGCGAGCCATGCTGACGCGGCGGCGCATGCCACCGGAGAGTTGCGCGGGATACGCGGTCTCAAATCCGGACAGGCCGACGCGTTTAATCCAGTCATGCGCGTGGCGGTGCCGTTCCGTCTTGCTCTGGCCGCGCAGTTCCAGTGCGATCGCGACATTGTCCTCCACCGTACGCCAGGGCAGCAGCGTGTCGCGCTGGGTCATGTAGCCAACCAGCGTGTTTGGTTCCGCAACCGGTGCGCCCCGATAAAACACCCGTCCCGCACTTGGTTTCAGCAATCCCGCCGCCATATTCAAAAGTGTCGACTTCCCGCAACCGCTGGGCCCCACGATCGCGAGGAACTCGCCCTGCCGCACGCTCAGATCGACGCCCTCGCAGGCCACGACGGTGCCACGGCGGGAGGCGAACTGGCGGGCGATGCCGCGGTATTCGATCAGCGGTGCGTCGCTCAATGTGCGAGCTCCTGCAGCGCGGCGCGCACGAAGCTGGTGTCCACGGCTTCGTCATACGGCACGGGCTTATAGCTGTTGGCTGACAGCACGACTTTTTCAAACGCCATTTCCTTGTCATAGTCCGCTTCAGCGATATCAGGGGTTTTGGGCAGATATGGCTGGTACAAAGCCCAGGATTCGTCGAAGGTGGCCTGATCCATTTGTTTGAAGAAGGGCCGGGTGGCGCGTTTGGCTCGATCGGGATCGTTGGAGAGCAGCAACGTCGCCCGGGTCACCGCGCGGGCGACGGCGCGGGCAATATCGGGATGGGCTTTGTCATAAGATGCCAGGCCATAAAGCGTGCCGTAGGTAATGCGGTCCAACGCCGTGATCTCGGACGCGCGGACCAGATCGACCGTCAGGCCCTCCCGCTTCGTGACCGTATCGACGCCGGGCAGACAGGCGCAGCCATCGATCTGACCGGACCGCAGGCCGGCGGTCTGCGCTGGGAGCGACCCCAGAGGTACGATCTGAATGTCACGATCAGGGGAGAGGCCGTTGGTCAACGCCAGATATCGGACGATCATGTCGGAGCTCGCGCCCGGCGTGGTGATGGCGATCCGCAGCCCTTTCATCGCCACCACCCGATCGTGCAACGGTGTATCCATGGAGATGCCGCGCTGTTTGGCGACATCGGCGCGGAGGATGACCGAGTTATAGGCCAGCGCCAGGGTCGCGATGGCGCGGACATCATCCAGTCCCTTCCGGTGCGCCATGATGCCATGGAGCAAAACCGAGGCGCTGAACTGGCCGCCGCCGCCCAACAGCGCGGTCATCGTCTTGGGCCCGCCGCCGGCCAGAACGACGTCCACATCGAGACCTTCCTCGGTGAAGTAGCCCTCGGTCCGCGCGATGTAGAGCGGCACGAAATTGAAGCTGTAACTGCTCTGGACGATGGTGATTCTGGTTGGGTCGGCGGCGTGGGTGCGGATCGCCGGGAGCAGTAAGGCGAGCAGAAGCATGCATCGGCGCATGTCGGTCTCCTCGGTTTCTTATCGCAACTCTTTACATCGTTTTGGCCGTGTGTGCCGCCCAGGCATCAAGATAATCCTGGGGCGGGGTCGACATCGCCCCCACCTTCATGCTCGAGCCTGACCCGAGCATCTGTCTCGGCGGCAGGAAGTGGAACGTCGGCCGCGATTGTGATGTTACCGATCCTCGGGTCGAGCCCAAGGATGGGCCTGTCGTGCTCGACATTGAGCCTGGCTCGACATAGGCACTCTGGGCCATCACTGGTGGCCGGGTCCCCCTTAATTCCCGTCCTTGGCGATATCCGGCTCGCGGGTCTCGGAGCGGCGGACCAGGATCGACAGCGCCACGGCGATAATCAAGGCCCCGCCATAGAACAGGTTCTGCACGAAAACCTGAATGCCCATCAGAGACAGTCCGTAAATTCCCGTCACCAGGAAATACACCGCGGCGAACGACCCCCAGGCGTTGAAGCGGCCCGGAACGATCGACGTGGAGCCCAGAAAAGCGGCGGCGAACGCGGGCAGCATGAAGCTGTCGCCGGAGTTCGGGTCGGCGGAGGCGCTGGTCCCCGCGTAAAGCACTCCAGCGATCGAGGCGAGGAACGACCCTCCGACCATGGCGCCGAACCGCAGCCGCCCCACCGCGAGCCCCGACAGCCGTGCCACGCGCCGTCCTCGCCCGACAAACAGCAATTGCCGTCCGAGCGGCGTGTAGGTCAGGAAGTACCAGAGCAAAGCCGCGATCGCCACGGCGTAGACAAAGCCCAGAGAGATGCCGAACAACCGCGGCACGATCACCAGGCTCACGAGGGTGTTCGAAATCCCCGAGATCATGTTGCTGTGGCTGATCCACAGGGTGATTCCGGCGACCAGCGAACCCATCCCAAGCGTCGCGATGATCGATTCGATCCCCACGATGACCACCAGCACGCCGTTGATCGTCCCCACCAGCAGACCGGCGGCGATCGCGACGAGAATTGCCCACCCGACCGGCACCTGAAGTTGCGCGTTCAGCACGGCGACCAGCATCGCCGACAGCGACAGCACCGATGCCGCGGACAGGTCGTATTCGCTGGACGTGAGCGTCAGCACCAGCGAGCAGGTCAGCACGACCAGCACCGCCTGCGAGTTGAAGATCGAGGTGAAGTTTTGGATTTGCAGGAAGCTCTCGGGCTCCAGCACGCCGAAGATGGCGATGGTTGCTGCCCAGGCGAAGAGCAGGGCATAGCGGTGGCAGAACTGGCCGAAGGCGCTTTGGCGGGAGGGTGGCGCCGCGGTTTTGTCGTCAGGCCGCGGCGTAGACGTCAGATCCGAGACACTCATGGGCGATTCGTTCCTTTGTAACCTCGGATCCGGTGAGTTCCCGCGTCACGCGGCCGCGCCGGAAGATCAGCACCCGGCCGCACAGCATCGCGAGTTGCTCATGATCGCCGCTCAGGCACAGTACGCTGCCGCCGCGGGCGGCGAATTCCCGGATGATGGTGAAGATTTGCTCGCGCGCGCCGACATCGACACCCTGCGTCGGCTCCTGCAGGATCAACAGGCGCGGTTCCAGCTGCAACCATTTGGCCAGCAGCACCTTCTGCTGGTTGCCGCCGCTGAGGGCCTCCAGCGCCAGCGCCGGGTCGGCCGGGCGCACCCCCAGACGCGTGATCTGCGCCCGCGCATGGCTGGCGAGCGCGCGCCGGTGCAACCAGCCCGCGCGAAAAAACCGGCCAAGCACCGGAAGCGCGACGTTTTCCGCGACCGAGAGTTCGCCGATACAACCCTCTCTCAGCCGCTCGCCAGGCACATAGCTGATGCCGGCCGCGATCGCGCGGGCGGGCGTGAGGGCGGCGAGGTCCATGGTGCGGGTGCCAAGCCGCAGCCGCCCCCTCCAGGCGGGCACCGCGCCGATCAGCATCGGCCCGATCTCGGCGAAACCGGAGCCGATCAATCCCGAGCAGCCCAGAATCTCCCCGGGCGCCACGGAGAAACCGACGTCACGTACGCCAGGCCCGCTCAACCCCTGAACGGCCACCAGGTGATCCGTCCGCATCTCCACCGGTTCCGCCCTGGCGGTTGGCACGATGGCGTGTCCGACGATGAGCCGCACCAGATCGCCGCGGGAAAAGCCTGACGTCGCCCCGCTGCCGGCGACGCGCCCGTCGCGCAGCACGGTGACATGATCCGTGACGGCGAGAATTTCATCGAGATCGTGCGAGACGAACAGCACCCCGAAACCCGCTGCTTGCACCCGGCGAACCACGTCGAACAGCTGTCCCACGTTCGAATCGGCCAGGTTGGACGTCGGCTCGTCCAGCACCAGCAGGCCTCGGTGCTGTCCCGTTTGCCGCAGCAGCGCGCGGGTTTCATCCACGGCGCGGATGATCGCCAGCATGGGCCGCTGCCACGGCAGCAGCGTCTCGACCGCCGCCCTCGGGTCGCAGGACATGCCGAATTCCGCCAGCAGCGCCTCGCAATGCCGGACTTCGTCACGCCACGCGATCGGCGCCAGCCGCCGTTGCGCGAGGTTGCCGATGCGCAAGTTCTCCACCACCGACAGCGAGGCGATCAGCCCAGGATCCTGATGCACGAACGCCATGCCGAGGTCGCGGAACCGGCCAGGCGCCAACGGCAACCGCACCGGGGCGCCGTCGATGGTGAGCTCGGCGCCTGGCTCCGGCGCGTGATAGCCGGCGAGGATTTTTATCAATGTCGACTTGCCGGATCCGTTGTGGCCGACGAGGCCATGCACGGTGCCTCCATCGACAGTCAGGGCGACGTCATCCAGCGCCAGCGTGCCCCCGAAGCGTTTGCTGAAGTGCCGCGCCTCGAGGATCGCGGTTACCTCAGGCATCGAAGCGTCACTTCAGACCCCACAGCGCCTCATAGCCCTTCCGCGCGCTGTCGCCGTAGCCGACACCGAATTTCGCGGGAACGCCGGCCGCCTCGACGTCGCTCTTGGTGAAGGCGCGAATGCCCGCGGCGTACTCCTTGACCAGCGGTTGCTTCAGCAGCACGCGCATGTCCTGGTCCAGGATCGCGCCGGCGAGCCACGTCGTGTCCTCACCGGAATTGAAGGTCACGATGTCGCCGGAACGAATCATGTCGAGCACCGCGGGCGTCGCATTGAAGGACGCCACCTTCACGCGGTCGGACGCACCGGTGGTAATGATCGCCGGCATGACGAATTGCACCATGCCGTCATAGATCGGGATGATGTACTCCAGCGCGCGGTCCGAGAGGATGGCGCTTTGCACGGTGGGCCCAACCTTGCTCGCCCAATCGGCGGCATTCACCCCAGCCGCGCGCACTTTGCATCCTGGGCAATATTTCGCGAACATTCCCATGATCGCTTTCTCGACCAGCGGGCTGTTGGCGGTGCTCGGCGCGGTGATGACGAGGACATCGCCTTTGCCCTCGGTCTTCAGGATGACCCAGGCCGTCTCAAGTTCGGCGGCGTGAATGTAGGCGCCATAAACGATGCCCGAGAGGCCCTCGAGCGACGTCTGTCCCAGCGCATAGGTGTGCGCGGCGACAACCGGAAGCCCCTTGCTCAACGCCTCGTTGATTTGCGGTGCGACGGTGGCGGGATCGAGTCCGCAGGCGACATTGATCAGGTCGGCCTTGTGCGCGAGCGCGGTGGTGAAGCCTTGCACCCATTGGCCGAGCTGCGCGCTGGATGGCCAGACCTCGTGGCGGATCCCGAGGCGTTTGGCGAATTCATCCATCTGCTTGTCGACGACGTCGCAAAACGGAATGGCGGTCGAGGACGGGATGGTGAAGATCAGTTTGTCCTTGAGCGAACTGACGTCGATCGGCGGACCTGGCGGGGTGAAGTGCGTCTCGCCGCTGCCGGTGGCGAGCAAGGCCTCGAGCTCGGCGCGGACGGAAGGGGTCAGACCCGTGTCGGCGGCTTGCGCGGCGCAGCCCAGACCGATCGAACCCGCGAACAACGCGATCGCCAATCTGAGCCGCGGCCATCCTGGATATGCCATGTGCGATCCCCTTGACGATACTGGAACGGTATTTCGACTCCGAGAAGGATGAGCGAGCCTCTCGTCGTTTCCTCGGCAGGTGGGCGCGCGCATCCGATGATGGGGCACCCGCCTGATCGTCGAAACGATAGTGCACCCCCTGCCACGGCCTGGCAATGCCGCCAGCCGGATCGCTCGGCCACGCGCGTTCCGCTGATGCGCGTTCTCTCATCGCGGATTAGTATCGCGCGCATGAGCGACCTGACCTTTCTCCCGGTCACCCGGCTTGCCGAAATGCTCGACACGGCGAAGATCGACGCGGAAACGCTGACGCGGCTGTTCCTCGATCGCGCACTGGGCGTGGGGCGTGCACTCAATTGCTACATCACGCTTCGCGCGGAGACCGCTCTCCTGGATGCGCGCGCGGCGGCGGAGCGAGCGGGGGCGAAGCGGCGGCGCGGCAGGCTCGATGGCATTCCCGTCGCGCTCAAGGATAATATCGACGTCGCCGGTTTGCCGACCAGCAACGGATTCGGCGGCGCCCCCTGGCGCATTCCCACCGAGGACGCGGAAATCGTCCGCCGCCTCCGCGAAGCCGGCGCCGTCATCCTCGGCAAGCTCAACATGCACGAGGGCGCGCTTGGCGCCACCAACGACAATCCGCATCACGGCAGGGCGTTCAATCCGCATCGGGCCGGCCATTCGCCGGGAGGGTCCAGCGGTGGCTCAGGTGCCGCGGTCGCCGCCGGACTTTGCTGCGCGGCGCTTGGTACGGACACCGGTGGCTCGGTGCGCATTCCCGCGTCGTATTGCGGAATCGTCGGGTTAAAGCCCAGTTTTGGCCTGATCAGTACGCGGGGGGTGGTGCCGTTGAGCTATCGGCTCGATCATGCCGGACCGCTGACGCGAACCGTTGCCGACGCCGCGATCATGCTGAGCGTGCTTGGCGGTTTCGATCCCGCCTGTCCAGACTCCCGGCGCGGACCGATCATGCGTGACGACGCGATACATCCCGGGCGTCTTGATGGGATCCGTCTCGGCGTCATCGGCAACTTCGCCTCTGAGCGAGTCGAGGCCGCGGTCACCGCCGCCTTCAACGTTGCGATCGAGCAATTGTCACGTCTGGGCGCGACGATACGAACCGTTGACCTGCGGGGCTATGACCCGGTGAAAGGCCGGCGCGCCGCGTTCATGCGCGTCGAGGCGGAGGCGGCCTTCGTGCATGGCCCGCTCTACGGCCAGGCGCCAGAGCGGTTTTCGCCGGAGATGCGCTTGTATCTCGATTATGGTGCGCGGCTGAAGGCGACTCAACTGCTCGCCGCCGATCGCCGCATCGATGTCGCGGCTTTCGAGCTGGCGCGATGCCTGGAGGATGTGGACGCGATCGTTTCGCCCACGACACCGCAAGCGGCGCCGGCGTTCGGCGGGCCGGCGCCCGACAATGCCGGGACGTTCTGCGTCCTCGCGAATTTCGCCGGATGCCCGGCGATCAGCGTGCCGATGGGATGCGATAGCGACGGCCTGCCTTTGGGTTTGCAGGTCGTCGGCGCGTTGGGTGCCGACGCTCGGGTGCTGGAGATCGCGGCTGCTTACGAACTGGCCGCCGGGATCACGATCAAACCACTGCCACTCGGCGGAGGTGAGGGTTGATCGCGGCGGTGGCGTTCGGACCACTGTAAGCAAATCATTCCGCACGGTGATTTAACCCGTCATGTCCGCCGGGGCGGGCTCGACGGCGGCGTACCAATCGGCGATCTGCGAACCGTTCATGAACACCGTGTCCTCACGCGCGAGCAATAAGTCCAGGATACGATTGAACCAGTTCATGCGGTGCGGCACGCCGACGAGATGCGGATGCAGCGGTAGCACGAGAACGCGGCAGTTGCTTTTCAGTTCCTCCTCGAACGTTTCAAGCGTCCAGACAACACGCTCGTATTGCACGTTCGAGTGCATGCCAAACCCGGCCCAAAGCGGACCGTCATTCACATCGAGCGAGTAAGGCGCGGCGATCATCGGTCCGTGTTTCGTTCGCATCCACGTCGGCAGATCGTCGATCACCCAATCGCAGACGTAATCGACGCCGCGGGATTTGAGCACGTCCGGCGTGTCCATGGTCTCGCTCAATCCGGCGCCGAGCCACCCGCGCATCTTCTTGCCGGTAAACCGCGCGATCCGCTCCATGCATTTGTCGATGACGGCGCCCTCGTCAGCTTCGTTCTGCAGCGCTTTCTGCGTCCAGCCATGACCCATGAACTCCCAGCCCGCATTGAGCATTGCCTCGGCCGCGCGCGGATAGACGTCGATCACGCTCGCGTTGAGGGTGGTCGACGCCGGCAGCCCACGCCGCTGTAAAGTGTGCAGAATGCGAGGAAAGCCCGTGCGCATGCCATACTCGACCCAGGAGAAATTCGGCACGTCCGGGATCTTGTCGTTGCCATGCGGCCCCGGCAACAGCTTGCGCGGCATTGGCTGATCGAACGGCCAATACTCCACGTTGACAACGACGTGGACGATCAGCGGTTTGCCCGGCCGCGGTGGCGGCAGCCGCGTCCGGTCGGATGCCATCTGGTAGGGGACTCGCGGGTTCGACATTCTCGTTTTCCTGGGGCAAAGCGTGGCCATTCCGATCAAACGACCCGGCCGAGTCAAGCGCGCCCGGGCAATTGCCTGACGCTGGGCAAGCCTCTGCCCGGCCTCGCCCGGGTCGATTAAACAGAGCTGCTCATGAGCAGGGCCATGGTGATCAGGGTGCGGAACACCGGTGTGCCGATGCAATCGCCGCTCCTGGCCATCATCAATCGTCAGGCTGAGATGCGCGCCAGTTCGCCTCGGAACTGGCGTTGCCGCCAACGCAGCGGAACAGGGTGGGCATCCATCATGCCGGCGACATCCCCCCGGATGATCCGGGCGAAGCGTACTTCTGATCCGGGCGCCCTCAGGAAGCGCCTTGTCGGCCGCCATAACTCACAGTATCGGAGCGAGAAGGACGCTTGCCAGCTCCAAACGGAGCCAGAGCAGCCCGAAACCACGGCTGGCGCGACCGGTGCGTTTTGATCTATTTCCGCGGCGGCGGCGGCGTGTTTTTGAACGACGGCAGCTCAGTCAACTTGGCGATGAAGGCGGACAGATTCTTATATTTGTCAAGAATCGCCTTGCATTGGGGGAACATGCAACCAGCCGCCAGCATCGGCAACACATTCATGTCGGCATAGGTGAGTCTGTCGCCCACCAGATAGCCGGTCTTCGCCAGGGCATCGTCCAGAACCTCCGCACACTTCTCGATCTCGGGTATCGCCGCGTTGATCCTGGCGGTGTCCGGGCCTTTCGCCTTGTCAAAGAATATCGACAACACCACGAACTCTCGCGTGATGCACCGATCGACCTTGGCATTGCCGTACGACACCCATTGCTCGCACTGTGCGGCGCCAATGGCGTCTTCCGGAATGAACCTTGGCGCGATCGCCTTGCTCTCGAACAAATCGACATCGCCGTGACCCATACAGAGAGTCTGGCCCGCAGGATGAATCGCATTCACGTCCGGGGAGTGAGGCATCGCCGCGTTGAGCTTATAAGGAACGCCCTTTTCCTCACAAAGCATACGAATGGCCCGCACGTAGTTCGAGAGCGGGATGCCGATGATCTCCAGGTCAGCCACGATGCTTCCTTCCGTCACGACTGATCTGCGTTTCAGGCTCCCTTGGTGGGCTACAGCCGCCTGTTGAGTCCACACCTGGAATGATGAGGTCGGCCGATAGTCCGCACTGTTCGAACATTCATGGAAGACCGATTGAGCCAACGGGCGGTTCGTGGTCGCGTCAGGCTCTGTCCGGTTCAGCGTCCGGCGAGTGAGATGGTTGGGGGGAGAATGCGATGCCAGGAAGCCGCGAAGGCCATCGAAGCCTATGCCGCCGCGCGCCGGACCCGCAATGCTAAACCGGTCCATAAGCCGCGACCCCGACCAGCATGGCCAGAGCGGCCTCTCAGCCTGCCCTTGACGCGCGGCATGCGCGTGGTGATCGGCCTCATGGTCCTGGCGTTCCTCGCGGCCGTTGGGGTGGCCTTGCGAGGCTGACCATTGCCGCCAGCGATCAGGCCGCGGACCGACCAGCCGTAGGCCTGGGCCTGGTCGAGCAGCGCGTCAGCCTCATCGGGAGGAAGAGAGGCGACCTCGGCGTGATCGCTGAAGCCAGGAGATAACCGACGGCGGTTAGTTGAGAGTGTCACGCCGACGTGAGGTTTCCGGAACTGACCGCTCGCCCGCCGCGTTGCCCTGTCACGAGCGATCGATTGTCCTGGAGGGCCGGGTGGCGATGGTCGCGGCGGAGTTGTTTCCGGCGTAGGTCACCGCTTTATTCGCACCGAAACGGGGGTGGGCAGGGGAATTTCGATGTCTTGTCAAATGCCGGGCCCGGCAGGCTGGCACGCAGAGACAACCGATAATTTTGCTCGTCATCGTATTTCTGTACCAAGAAAGTCGAAGTTCCCCCGTATAGTGCAACCAGTAACCAAAATCGAATCAGGGTCGTCAGGTCTAAATCCCAGAGGCGGATTCGAGGCAATGTTACAACCCAGCCAGTAGACCAGGATGCTGCGATTAACGTCAAAACTATTCCTGCCATGGAATGGTGACTCGTTAGAAAATCAGCCCCCAAATACGCGGCAAAGATCGCGGCAAGGGATAGGGCGTCATGCGAGTGAAATGTTTCTCGAAGTCTCATGTCAGCACCTCAGGTCGCTCCTGTTGACAGAGGCAACCTCGTCATTCTGACACGAACGTCCGCCGTGTTGAATTGCCAATACCTTGTGCCTACCATTTATGCCATCCGGACGTAGTGGTGGTGCAAGCCGCCCAGGATCGGGAGGGCGCGGACCTGTCCGGAGGCCATGACGGGCCGTCCGAGTGGCGTGTCTTTGCCGAGCGAGAGGTGCGTGCGCACCGTGTTGTAGTAATTGGTGTAATCGGCCAGGACACGGCGCAGATGGGCCTCCCCTCGCACCACGAGATGGTCGAGGCACTCGCGCCGGATCGAGCCGATCAGTCGTTCGACATGGCCATTTTGCCACGGCGAGCGGGGCGCGATC